>k87-22840_pt1 | contig 16568 bp, 15 predicted proteins | sample MGYA00084031_6733416 | MGnify analysis MGYA00084031
TCTAACCGTAACAAAATGAGGTCAACCTGATTCTTTTCCATTTAAATCAATGTCCACATCTCATCCAAAGTCATGAGTTTGATCGACCGCTTGCCATCCATTCGAAATTTTGGCCGGGAACCCAACTCCTTTCCGAAATCAACAATGAAGAGTTTTGGACAGTTGTAATAAAAAATTATAAAAGATAAGTTTTCGAACCTATTTTAGAAATGATTAGATTGGAAAAAAGGCTGGAATGCTGGTGCACGTGGTGATGATCACGATTTATTTTTGGTTTGTAAGGAAGTAAAGACCGAAAATTCAGGCGAGTGATTTGATTGGTTAAAAAAGCGGATTGATTGGGATTTTGCTTTCTTTTAGTATTTAATATATCAATGATTCTTTGCCTGGTTGTAATCCCGATTCCATGTGCATAATAGAGACGTTCATCCAATACGATCGCATTTTCTCCTTGCCATTCCGGAGTATTAGGATCATGATCAGGATTGATAAAATAAACGCAATCTCCGGGTAAAAAATCCGTTCCTTTATGACTGCGGAGATCAAGATCTTGGTCATATTGCCAATCGTATAGATAAAGATTTGAAAAAAGGAGATTAAACTGTTCTTTATCAATGATTTCCAAAACTGCTTTATAAAAGACGATCACCATGGCTGTAGCACATTCAAAAGCATACTTTCTGCCGTTACGGAAGATGTCTTCAATCGCAGTTTGAGGCAAAACATTAGGTTTGAGGGCAAAGGCGCCTTTTTCGGTAAGCGTCCAATATTTTTCGTTGCATTTAGATGTACTAAAAGTGGCAAAATGGACACCGCTTTTATACAACCGTTTAGCCGCTTGAATGATTTGAAGTCTAATCGCAAGTTCAAATTCAAGTTGCTCCTTTGTTTCATACTCATAAACCGTACTGTATTTCCCCATTAATTGAAGGATTGTAGATGCTTCATTGGATAAAGTCCCCAGATCCATTTGGCTGAAATCTTCTAATTTTTGATTAATAATGATCAATCATAACCTCTCCTCGTTTTAGAGAATCGGAATAAAGGAATGAAAAAAATCGCTATACTGCATATAGTTTAATTATTTATATGAATGATCGAAGAATAATGATAAAATTTGTTTCGGTGGAAAAGGTTCAATAAATCTGAAAATAACCTTAAAATGTTGATATATCGGGGCACTATCTTTTAAAAAGGATGTGTAACAATATTTAATGCTCGTTTTCAAATGATTTAGGCAGAATGACGAAAGAACAATTTTGAAAATTAGAAAAATTTGATTTCTAATACATTCAATCAAGCAAAAGAGATCGTTTGGAAAATCCGAAAGGCTAGGATGACGAATGAATTCATCAATAGGTGAAAAACGAAAGAAATAATTGATTCCAACCTGAACAAGGTTCTGAGTGAAGAAGCTCTTTGAAAAAAATCCGTTTCCTATTTTGGGAAAATTCAAAAATTTTCTTGTACATAGAATTAAAGAAGCTGTATGAGAAGAATAAATCTTTGATGGACCATAAGATAAAAGAAAACAGGAAATCATGGATTTTCGGCGCTGGAAAAGACGCATAATAGTTTGTTTTTATAAAAAATCGTTTGTGCACTCGCATTCTAAACAAAGTATCGGGAGAAAAACGTATAGATAACGTTTTAAAATCGGATGGATGCTTAAATGATAAAATGATGATTCGCATAGGGAGAAGGTATGGACGTGAAAAAAGAATTGGAGGTTTTAAAGCCTGTTGTTCACCAGCTGTTTGACTATTTCCATCATCATCCGGAAAAAAGCTGGCATGAGTTTGGAACGACACGCTTTATTGCTGAACAGCTGAAAACATTCGGCTATCAACCAAAAACGTTTACGGATTGTACGGGAGTTGTGGTAGAATTCGGCCAAGGGAAAAACGGAATATGTGTCGGGGTCAGAAGCGATATGGATGCTTTATGGCAAGAAAAAGACGGAATATGGCAAGCCAATCATTCATGCGGCCATGATGCCCATATGGCCATTGTTCTTGGCGTGATGCTTTTGTTCAAAAAAATAAACTATAGTCCTCCCGGAAAGTTGATGTTTCTCTTTCAGCCTGCAGAAGAAAAAGGTACCGGGGCGCTGAAAATGATTGAAAAAGGCGTTATTGATAGCTTGAACTATTTATACGGCATTCATTTGCGGCCTATTCAAGAACTTCGCTTTGGTCAGGCTTCACCAAGTATCAAACATGGCGCATCAGCATTTCTTCAAGGCAAGATTCTCGGAGAAGATGCTCATGCCGCCAGGCCTCATTTAGGGCAAAATGCCATTGAAGTTGGAGCCGCTTTGGTTAACGCTTTGAATCAAATTCATTTCGATCCCAGAATCCCTTATTCTGTGAAGTTGACAAGTTTTCATGCCGGCGGGGAAGCGGCAAACCTCATTCCGGGAAAAGCTTCTTTTCGAATGGATATTAGAGCACAAACGAACGAGACTATGCAGCAGCTAATGGAACATGTATCGAAAATATTCCAATCATTAGAAATTCAATTTGGCGTTAAGATCCACGCTAAAATGGAAGCCGATGTGAAAGCTGCTTCCATCCATCCGGAAGCAGAAAGAATCATGTCCAAAGCGATTATCCAAACATTGGGGGAAGAAGGGCTGGTTCCTGGCATGCTGACAACGGGGGGCGAGGATTTTCATCATTATACTTTCCATAAACCAGATTTAAAAGCTACGATGCTCGGACTTGGCTGCGATCTGCGTCCAGGGCTTCATCATCCAAACATGACCTTTCAAACGGAAGCAATCTTTACCGGTATCGAAATATTGGCTAATGCAGTGATGCGCACGTTCGAACTGTCGGATAAGGACAAGGCCGGATGAATGGTATAATGAAAATCGATCGTTTCTAATTAACTCACAATCCGACAATGGGCCAAAAATAGTGATGAAAGCTTATTCATCAACGGAATATCGGTATACCTGTCAAACTTTTTGAATGGACGTGTTTTTCAGTATCTTTAATGTGGCAACGAAATAGGACCGTTTCTGTTTTTTCCTGGGAAATAATTGATAGGATTTTACGATGATGGTTGGATCTCTGTTTATTCACCTAACCATTACAATTTGCTATATCGAGCGATCCTAAGCGGTCATGAGCTGAAGAAAATCATTGGCGCAGAAATTGTCATCAAACAAGACTTGTTAATTTAATTATGTTCAGTCGGGAATGGTTGTAATGAAATTTGTAAGAATGCAAAAGAATCAGTTCAATTTACCTGCTGGTTCCGAATGTGCAACGATATAGAAGGGGATGACTTGTATGATTATTGAAAAAATAAGCATGCGCCATATGAAAATGAAAATGAAACTTCCTTTTGTCACCAGTTTTGGCACCATCCAAATGAAAGATTTCATTTTAGTTGAGGTGCAAGATGAGAGCGGGAATATAGGCTGGGGGGAATCCGTTGCCTTTAGCGCACCCACCTATACTGAAGAAACGTTCCAAACCAACTGGCACATTTTGGAAGATTTTTTAATCCCCCTGATAAAGGGGCGGGAGATTTCTCATCCACATGAAGTAAATTCGATATTTCAGCCGATTCGCGGGAATTATATGGCAAAATCCGCTATTGAAACGGCCATTTGGGATTTATATGCAAAGCGCTTAAACAAACCGCTTTACCAAGTGATTGGGGGGAAAAAGCGACAAATAGAGGTTGGTATCAGCCTTGGCATTCAAAAATCCATCGATGATTTGCTGGAAATGATCAAAAACTATGTGGAACAAGGATATAAAAGAGTGAAAGTGAAAATCAAACCTGGCTGGGATGTAGAAGTGATCAGACAAATCCGTCATTATTTTCCGCAGCTCCCTTTGATGGCCGATGCCAACTCTGCTTATCGTTTGGAAGATGTTCCGTTATTGAAACAATTGGATGACTTTCATTTAATGATGATAGAGCAGCCGTTGGCCCACGATGATATCGTCGATCATGCGTTGGTTCAAAAGGAACTGAAAACGCCGATATGTTTGGACGAAAGCATTCATAGTCTTGAAGATGTAAGAAAAGCTGTTGAACTTGGAAGTTGTCAAATTATTAATCTGAAAATCGGCCGCGTTGGCGGATTAGGAGAGTCTATCAAAATTCACGATTTTTGCAAAGAACATCACATTCCGCTTTGGTGTGGAGGAATGCTTGAAGCAGGAATCGGCCGCGCCCATAACGTTGCCATCACTACTCTAGATCAATTTACTTTGCCAGGGGATACGGCTGCCTCATCTCATTATTGGGAACGTGATATCATTCAACCGGAAGTGACCGTCGAGAATGGATGGATTCATGTCCCTGAAAAACCCGGGATTGGCTATGAGCCAGATTTCGAAGCGATTGATTCTTTTACTTGCCACCAAAAAGTTTTTTAATGGATGTTAGACAAAATGATTTTTTGGCAAACCTTTTTGTCATTTTTTGTCCGTTTGACAGTTTACACTTTGATTGGCTATGATAAATTCAAATACAATTAGTTAATAGGAAAATAGGTTGGCAAAAGCCGTGCTGTCGAGCTCTTGCCATGAAAAGGGAAGTCCGGTGAAAATCCGGCGCGGTCCCGCCACTGTGAATGGGAGCTTTCTAAATGGTTTGCCACTGTTTGCTGTTTTGCAGATGGGAAGGCTTTAGAAAGCGATGATCATGAGCCAGGAGACCTGCCTATTTTTTCTTGCGACGTTATACCTACGAGGATAGGGTGCGTCAGTTTGTTGCTGGCTATTTTTGTTTTTGTTGGCACCCTATCTCGTTAGGTGTGCCTTTTTCTTTTGGTTATTTTTTATTATTACATATCGTTGAGGAGGGGGATTTGTGTTTTCTATTAAAAAGATAGCTGTCACGGCTTTAATGTCTATTTTCATAATAGGCCAATTGGCATTTGGTTTTACTGCTTTCGCGTCGGAACCGTCAAATAGCAGTATAACGGCTGAACAGCAGCAATCAGAAGTAGGAGTGACCATCATCGGGGACAATGGTCCGATCTTGCAAACAACGGCGGTCGATGTCCCTTCTGGAAGTACGATTTTGGACGTTTTGCAAAAAGCAGCCCTTGAAAACCATCTTTCGATCGAAACGAAGGGAAGCGGTGAAAACGTTTATGTAGACGGTATCAATGGTTTACATGGAGGCGACCGCGGACCGGCTAGCGGCTGGATGGTGTATGTCAATGGGCTCTCCATTCCTGTCAGTGCCGCTGTATATCAAGTGACCAACCATGATCACATTCAGTGGGAATACACGACTGATTATACGAAAAATCAGAAAGTAGATGCCCGTTTAACGATCATCGGGAAAGATGGAAAACCTATTGTTTCGAATGTAAAAAGAACAACCGAAGGCCATGCGACGGCTTACGATTTGTTAAAATCGATTGCGGATGATCAAAAGATTCCTCTTGATGTTGCTTATAGTAAAGACTTTGGTTTTTACGTTCAAAACATCGGAACAGAACCGCTTGAATCTCATGATACATGGGGGCAATATTGGGCATTTTATGTCAATGGCCAAATGGCTTCCGTCGGTGCATCGTCCTATGTACTGCAACCGGATGACAATATTACTTTTAAAGTCGAAACGTGGGGAACGAACGAAAATAACGGAAACAACGGGAATAATGAAAACAACGGAAATAGTGGAAATACCGGAAATGAAGGCAGCGGCAATGGTCAAAATGGATCAAATGGGTCCAATACATCGCCGGTAAACGAACCGAATAAGGTCAGTGAAAACGAAATAAATGACATTTTAAAAACGACGGTGAACCATATTCTTCAATCGGGAGTCGACAGTCCGTGGGAGGCTGTTGCCGTTCATCAAGCCGGAATGAAAGTTCCTGCATCTTATTTAAATGACATAAAGCAACAAGTGATAGAGACAAAAGGAGAGTACCGGAATATTACCGATTATGAAAGAGATGTTATTGGTATAACGGCTGCAGGAGGAGATCCTCGCGATATAGCAGGATATAATTTGGTGGAGAAAATCTACAACAGTGACTATTGCGAAAAAAACGAAAGCTGTCCAATGACACGCCAAGGCACAAACGGAATCTTGTATGCCTTAATTGCTTTGGACAGCGGAAATTATCCAGTTCCATCAAACGCTAATTGGACGAGAGAAAAATTAAAGAAACGCATTTTAGAATTACAGGAAGCGGATGGCAAGTGGACGCTATATAACGGCCAAGGTTCACCTGTCGATATGACCGGAATCGCAATCGCTGCTCTGGCTCCTTATAAGGATGAACCGGAAGTGGCTGCCGCTATTAAACGAGGTGTCGATTGGCTGTCTGCTGAACAGAAGGAAAATGGTGGTTTTGCAGATCCTCAACTAGGGGAAACAAGTGAAGCAGCATCCGCAGCCATTATAGGTTTGACAGCAGCAGGAGTTGATCCTCAAGGTGCTGCATTTACGAAAAAAGACGGCAATTTGTTGAGCTATTTGATCCGTTTTTATAATGGTGCCGGACAATTTCGCCACACGGCAACGGGTGATGCAGATGAAGTGGCAACCGAGCAAGGTGCCGAGGCGATGGTCGCTTATCAACTTTTTGCTGATGGAAAAGGTTCCGTTTATCGGATGGCACAAAATCCAAATCCGGCGAAAGAAGGGACCGACAACACCCAAACGAGCAACAATCCTAATACAGAATCAAAAAATGAGAACAGCGGTCTCGTAACGAACAATTCAAAAGAAAAAAATGATCACGATCAGTCCGGATCCAAAACTTCACACGCGTCTTTGGGCGGCAAATTGCCGAATACTTCAACGAATATCTATAATCTTCTTTTGGCAGGAATCATTCTGATCATAGCGGGTGTTCTGTTATATGTTTATAACCGGAAATACCGGGAGAGAGGCCATGATTAAAAAGATCTCCCTTTTATTCATTGCTGGGGGCTTTCTTTTCATTGCCTGCGCTGGATGGCAGAAGCTGAAAATGGATGCGGATCAAAAAGATGCGCTTCGGAAAGCGGAAAAAGTTGTGCATTCTGAACATAAACAAGGATCTTTTCATCCTGTGCGCGGAGAAGTCGTGGGTACTTTAGAGATACCAGCCTTAAAACGGAAGCTGCCGATTGTCGAAGGAGCATCTCCGGAAGATTTAGAAAAAGGGGTCGGCCATTATTCAGCTTCTGCCTATCCGAAACAACATAATCAAATTGTTCTTTCCGGCCACCGGGATACGGTGTTTCGACAAATAGGAACGCTGAAAAAAGGCGATCAGTTGATCATTCGATTGTCGTACGGATCCTTTTCTTATACCATTCGCCGCATGAAAATTGTGGACAAGGACGATCGTTCTGTCATTCATTCCACCGCGCCGACTGAGGAGTTAGTTTTAACGACATGCTACCCATTTCGTTATGTGGGAAATGCACCGAAACGTTATATCATCTATGCTTATCCGGAACATTCCCAAGGGGGTGACGGTAAATGAGAATATGGAAAAATGCGTTCTTACTACTATTCTCTTTTTTGTTGATCTTGTTTACGGCAGGCTGTCAAAAGGATGAAGTCGTGCCTCATTCCAATAACGACCATCATAACGCAGCGGCTGTTCAGTCATCTTCGGACAAAACATCTTCAGACGGTAAAGAAAAGGAGATAAAAACTTCCAAAGAAGATCATAATCAAAATAAAGATCAAACTGCAGATGCGGAAAAGTCGTCCCATTCGGCCGCAGATTCGTCCAAAACCAGCAATGAAAAAGAAACAAAGTCGAAATCGACTGATTCAGCTGCAAAGTCAAAAAACGGATCGTCCAATGCCAATGCGGAGAAAGAGAATAGCAAAGGGAACAGCGAACAAAAATCAACGGCTGAAAAGAGCAATGCGACGACAATCCATACTCCACAAGCACCAAAGAGTCAATCGACTGTGAAACCGGAGCCGGCCAAAAAACCATCTTCGAAACCAGCCGCAACGCCTGTTCCAAAACCGGCCCCAAAATCGGCCTCAAAACCGGTTAACAAACAAACGGTAACGGTATCGATTCGTGGAGATTCACAAACGGGAACCATCCTTTCCCCCACTAAAGTACCGTTGCAAAATGGGGATACGGCGTTGGAAGTGACATTGCGAATCGCCAAGCAAAAGGGCATTCCGGTCAGTATACGCGGCAGTCATTCCACGGCTTATGTGGAAGGAATTTCGAATCTTTATGAATTTGATCATGGTCCGTTAAGTGGTTGGACGATAAAAGTCAACAATAAGTACGTTTCTCGTAGTGCAGGTGCTGTCGCCGTCAAGGCGGGGGATGTGATTCAATGGATTTACACGAATGACTATACAAAGGATACACAACCATGAAAAAAGGAATTCATTCTTACCATCCATTCGTTTGCTTTCTTTATTTTGCCGGGGCGATGGTGTCTGCCATGCTTTATCAGCACCCAGTCTTTTTAGCGGCGGGTGCTGTGCTCTTTCTCATATTGAATATTTTGTTGGACTCCGGTAAGACGGTGCGTAAATGGCAGGGGATGATGATCACCATTCCCGTATTTTTTTTGATACTCAATCCATTGACGAATCACCGCGGCAGTCATATTTTCTTTTATTTCGGCGCAAATCCCGTCACGTTGGAATCGTTTTTGCAAGGATTGATGCTTGCGCTTACTTTATTTAATTTAATGGCGGCTTTTGCCGCTTACAACCAAGTGATTACGGCGGAAAAATTTTTATTTTTATTTGCGAAATGGCTCCCGCAATGGGCCCTGTTGGCTATGCTGGCCATGCGGTTTGTTCCGCTCTTACGAAGAAGGCTTTATGAAATTGAAATGGTCCAAAGAGGAAAGGGACAATCTGTCACAGAAGGCACCTTCATACAAAGAGTAAGAAATGGTCTGGAATTCGTGCAAATATTGTTAACTTGGTCGCTTGAAGAGGCGATTCAAACCGCCGATTCCATGGCAGCAAGGGGTTATGGGATTCAGAAACGGAGCCGTTATATTCCTTTTCGGATGAAGGGAAAAGATTGGTTTGCGATGGTTTATTTGCTTGTTTTCGGAACGGCAGTGGCTTTTGGATGGTGGCTTGGGGACGGCGTGCTGGCAGTCTATCCGATTTTGGAACCACTATTATTGCAAGGCAGAGAGTGGTTTTTCCTGCTCATGTTCGTTATGTTTGTAGGGTTTCCAATAGGAATTCAAGTAAGGGAGGCACTGCTATGGCGTTATTGGAAGCGAAAAATTTAACTTTTACGTACCCGGATGCACCAGAACCTGCTCTATCTGATATCACTTTTACAGTAGAGCCGGGAGAATTTATTCTCCTTTGCGGCCCTTCCGGCAGCGGAAAGTCCACTCTTCTGCGTTTGTTAAAGCGAGAAGTCCGTCCGCATGGAAAGATAGAAGGGGAGTTGTTTTTGGACGGATGTTCTTTTATGGAAGTGCCGGCCAAACAAATGGCACAAGAGATTGGCATGGTTTTTCAAGATCCGGAAAATCAAATCGTTATGGACCGGGTGATGGAGGAGTTGGTTTTTGGTCTTGAAAATTTGGGATATTCAACGGAGGACATGCGAAAGCGAATAGCCGAAATGGTTCATTTTTTTGGTTTGGAAGGATGGTTGGAGCGAAAGACATTTGAATTGTCAGGCGGCCAGAAACAATTGGTCAATCTTGCTGCTGTTTTGTTGTTGCATCCGCGTATTCTTCTTTTAGACGAACCTATTGCTCAGCTTGATCCGGTGGCTGCAAGTGAATTTATGACCATGCTCCGGAGAATGAATGAAGAATTTGGGCTTACCGTCATCATCGCGGAACATCGCTTGGAGGAATTGTTTTCACTTGCAGACCGCGTAATGGTTTTGGAAAAGGGCAAAAAGATTTATGATGCCCCATCGCGTGAAGTCGTTTCTCAATTGGCAAAACATCCTTCTTCTCAGATCTATCCCTATCTTCCCAGCCCGGCCCGCCTATATTTAGAACATAGTCAAAAGCCTGCCTCAGAAAGCATTCCGCTGACAGTAAAAGAAGGAAGAAAATGGATTTCGACCCTGAAAGGGACCTCCGTTCCCACCCAGCCGTTTCAAGAGGATATTACAAATAAAAAACCTTTGTTGGCTTTAAAAGGAATTAATTTTCAATATGAAAAGGAGACTAGACCAATACTGGATCAATTGTCGCTTTCCGTGTATGAAGGGGAGTGGCTGTCGGTAGTTGGAGCGAATGGATCGGGAAAATCTACGTTGCTGAAAGTCATGGCCGGTCTCCAAAACCCGCAGCGTGGTGCCGTTATCTTTAATGGAAAGAAACTGAAAAAGCCAATTCCATCAGAAATTGCTTTTTTACCGCAAAATCCGAAACTTTTCTTCCTGCAGGATACAGTGGAAACGGAGTTAGAGGCCATCATCGATAAGCACCAAATTCAACATGGAAGAGAAAAGATGGAACAATTAATGGAGATGTTTCAATTGACGCCTATTAAAGACCGTCATCCTTATGATTTAAGCGGAGGAGAAATGCAAAAGGCGGCTCTTGCCGGTGTGATGCTGATGAATCCGCGACTTCTGCTTATAGATGAACCGACAAAAGGATTGGATCCGGAAGCAAAACTTCAGTTTGGGAAACTGTTAAAAAATTTAAGGGCTAATGGGGTTACGATTGTAATGGTTACTCATGATATTGAGTTTGCTGCTCAATACTCGACTCGCTGCGCCATGCTGTTCCAAGGAGAAGTAACGATTACCGCTCCTACTAAAACGTTTTTTCAAGGAAATACGTTTTACACGACTGTTGCCAATCGGATTTCCAGGGGCGGACGTGTCCCGGAAGTGTTAACGGTAGAGGAGGCTAGAGAAAAATGGCGCTTTCTAGAATGATTCTCATCCTGTTAGCGGTTATTTTATTTGTGATTCTAGCCTTTTTGCCTTTATCGGTACAGCGCCATTTTTTATGGATCAGCGTGATTTTTATGATCGGCACGTTTCTTCCTTTTGTCATTCGCTTTGAGAGGCGGAAAGCAGCCGGACGAGAGCTGGTGTTGTTGGCGGTTTTAGGAGCGATTGCCGCAGTAAGTCGGGTTCCGTTTGCTCCTCTTCCAAGCGTTCAGCCTACCACGTTCGTCGTGATTGTCACCGGGCTCGCGTTTGGACCAGAAAGCGGGTTTGTGGTCGGCGCACTCGCAGCACTCGTTTCCAATATGTTTTTAGGACAAGGCCCCTGGACGCCTTGGCAAATGTATGCTTGGGGTATGATCGGGTTAACGGCAGGTTTGATGCGACGAACAAGGCTGATGAAAAATACGGTTGGCCGCTGTGCTTATGGATTCGTGGTGGGCATTCTATTTGGATGGGGTATGAATCTCATGTATGTCGTCTCTGTTATGAACCACATCACTTGGCCGCAAATAGTAGCGTATTACAGCGCCAGTTTTCCATTTGATTTGGCTCACGGGCTTTCCAATGTCTTCTTTCTGGCTTTATTTGCAAAAAGCTGGATCAAAGTTCTACAACGTTTTCAAAAAAAATACGGCTTATTGGAACAATAAACCAATAAGCCGCATGGATCATGTCGAAGGGGATTCAATAAAGATTTTTCTTTCATACGGATCCCGTCAAGCGTTTTTTAGAGGAAAGAGGCTTCCAGTTAAGAAGAAGGTTTCCTACCGTTATAGAACATAACAGGCTGAAAGAAAAAAGAAGGGATGATCTACCTCCATTGAATTTTATCCATTACGGAGGTTGGCCATCCCTTTTTCTTTATAGTTCTTCAGGATCCAATGTCATTTTTCGATCATTTGCACAGTCTTTGCATACATCTAAAATATCATATTCCCATTGTTCATCTTCCACTTCTTCTTTTCTTCCGCATATTTCGCAAATTCTAGGCATCAAGGCATCCTCCTTATTGATGAACATTTTTACAGTGATCTCATTGAATATGGTCGGGAATGTCAGGCGGCTGATGTTCCATCATCTGACATTCAAATCCGTTATCGATCATGGCTTGTCGAAAATCTTCCAAAGTGGCTGCATTTTCATCGAATGAGATTGCAACGGTTTTTTTCTCGGCATTCATTTGAATATTTCGTACTCCCCACACATCGTGAAGCACTCTGCTTACCGTATCCTTATCTGATTCTGTCATATTTGGAATGGAAATCATGCGTGTGATCAATCTTCTCACCATCCATGGCCAAAGTTTTTCAGCTTTCTTTCAATTGCTTCTGACTTTCCAATCCCTTACCAACGCCATGCAAGAAATGGAGCATCATGGAAAGGGCCGAGTTGATATATGGGTCTCGCACTGCTTTCATCATGCCCCAGAGGCTTAGCGATTGTTGCTTTTTTGTAGGTTGGTCCAATTGTTCAATCCCTTTTTTCATAGCGTTAAAAATAGTTTCCAATTGTTCTGATTCGAGTGTGGCCAATAATTGAAAGCCGTTTTTAATCACATGATGATATTTGGGCTGATTGATTTGTTCGATCATCACCGTGCCCACTTTTTCACGTGACTTTAAGAGGCCGTATAGAATGTCCAATACACCCGATTTTTGCATCTCTTGAAGTATATCCAGTGTTTTTAGAACAGCTTCTCGACTGTTCGCTATTTTTTCCCCGATTTCTGCTAAAGCTTCTGATGTTTCTTCAAGGGGATCGGGATGTTGTTTTTCAATTGCACTAATGGGCTTGGCCATCGATGATTCCCTCCCTATTGATTTCCTCCGGTATCGGCGTAAAGTCAGAACGTTTCCATTTTCGTTCTACTTCTGCTCCTATATGCGGCTGTGGATTTCCAAACCTGTAATTTACTTTTGGCAACGGGCTTTCTCCTTTTGGTTCAAGAACTTCCATTTTCACTTGCATTTCTTTGTAGTTAGGGGTATGAGTCACCCGATCATGATAACTGCTTGTTAGTTTATTAACGGCATTATATTCTTTGTTCCCGTTCATCGGAAAATACAATTCGTGTCCTTTGACTCGATCGGTGACCAAAACTCGGACTTTTGTTTCTCCATACGGTGATGTCAGACGGACAAGAGCTCCGGTTTCGATATTTCGTTCTTTCGCTAGCTCCGGAGAAATTTCCAGCCACGTATCCGGCACTTTATGAGTAATGCCTTTTGAGCGATAAGTCATATTTCCTTCATGGAAATGTTCTAACAAACGGCCATTGTTCAAATGGAGATCATAGCCATCGCCTGCTTCAAAAGGTGGTGTCCAATCAACCGGAAACAATCTTGCTTTTCCGTCGGGAAATCCAAATCGGTCTTTAAATAACAGCGGCGAATCTGTTCCATCTCGATCAACAGGCCATAAGAGACTTTCCCATCCTTCCAGTCGATCGTAACGGACACCGGCAAAAACAGGAGCCAACTTAGCCGCTTCATCCATAATTTCAGACGGGTGGGTATAGCGCCAATCGGCACCTAGACGATTAGCGAGATCGCGGAAAATTTCCCAATCCGGTTTGCAATCGCCAAGTGGTTCCATCACTCGGTAAAAGCGCTGGATTCTTCGTTCCGTATTCGTGAACGTTCCTTCTTTTTCCAGACTAGGCGCAGCCGGAAGCACCACATCCGCATATTGGGCCGTTTTGGAAAAGAAAATGTCTTGAACGACGAAAAACTCCAATTTTTCAAATCCAGCGTTCACATGATTGATATTGGAATCCACTAAAGCCATTTCTTCACCAAACAAATACATTCCTTTCACTTTTCCATCATGAATGGCTTCTACTATTTGATGGTTGTTCAGTCCTGGTTTTTCCGGCAGTTTCACGCCCCATGCTTTTTCATATCGTGCGCGTACTTCGTCGTTTTCAACAGGCTCGTATCCCGGAAACCATGCAGGCATTGTTCCAAAGTCGCTTGCTCCTTGAACATTGTTGTGTCCGCGAAGTGGGTAGGCACCTGCTCCATGTTTTCCAAAATTTCCTGTCACTAGAAGCAAATTGGCGATCGCGGTGCTTGTATCGGTTCCGCCCAAATGTTGCGTAACTCCCATCGCCCAAAGAATGCAGGTGCCTTTTGCTTCGTGGATCATAGTGGCTATCTTGACAAGAGTGTCTTTGGATAAACCGGTTTTTTCTTCTGCATAATCCAATGTGAATTTTTCCAGCGAGCGAATATATTCCTCGACATTATTCACTCGGTTTTGTAAAAATGTTTTATCTTCCCAGCCTTGATCCAGAATGTATTTTGTTACGGCAGACAACCAGACGAGATCGGTTCCGGGCTTCGGATGAATAAAGAGATCAGCTCGTTCGGCCAGTTCATTTACTCTCAGGTCTGCTACTATTAATTTTTGTCCATGCAGTTTGTGGGCTCGTTTGATTCTCGTTGCTAAAACAGGGTGGGATTCCGCAGGGTTGGCTCCAATCACGATGACTAAATCGGCACTAGCAATATCTTGAATAGTGCCGGAATCGCCGCCGATTCCAACCGTTCTCATCAAACCGGTGGAAGCAGGGGTTTGACAATAACGAGAGCAGTTGTCGACATTATTCGTACCGAAAACAGCTCGCGCCAGTTTTTGAAATAAATAATTTTCCTCGTTGCTGCATTTAGAGGACGAAATAAATCCAAGAGAGTCGGGACCGTATTTTTCTTTTATAGATTGGAATTTTTCTGCGATTAAATTCAGTGCTTCATCCCACGTTGCTTCGACAAAATGATCGCCTTTCCGGATAAGCGGTTTAGTCAGTCGTTCTTCGCTGTTCACAAAGTCCCAGCCGAATTTTCCTTTGACACAGGTGGAAATCCCGTTCACCGGCGCTTCTGGCTCAGGCTGAACCTTTAATATTTTTCGGCCTTTTGTCCATATTTCAAAGCTGCAGCCGACGCCGCAATAAGTGCATACCGTTTTGGTTCTTTTGATCCGAGCTTCTCTCATGCTTGATTCCATATTGGAAATAGCGAAAATCTCTTGATAACCTGGTTCCACTTCTTTCGTAAAATCAATCATCGGTTCTAAAATATTTTTCGGAATACCTGTTAAGTAGCCGGCTTCGCCCAACATGGACTTTTCCATTAAAGCATTGCAAGGACAGACAGTTACGCAGTGTCCGCACGAAACACAGGATGATTGATCGATTGGAACATCATTGTCCCAAATGACACGAGGTCGTTCTCTGTCCCAAGCAATGCTGAGAACTTCACTTACCTGTAGGTCTTGGCATGCTTCGACGCATAGACCGCAAAGAATGCACTGATCCGGCTCATAGCGATAAAAAGGGTGGGAATGATCGGGTGGATAAGGCTTTGGCGTAAATTCATACTTTTGATGTTCGATTTGCAAGTATTCGGCGGTATTATGGACTTCACAGTTGCCATTATTGTTGTCGCAGACTGTGCAATAGAGTTCGTGGTTGGCCAATATCCGTGACATTCCTTCCAATTGTGCTGCCTTCGCCTTGTCTGATAAAGAGTTTACCCGCATGCCAGGCTTGGCTTTCGTTGCACAAGCCCGCTGCAGTTCCCCGTCTATTTCAACATAACAAGTGTCACAAGTTTGCAGCACACCAACGCCGAGATCCGGCTGATACGAGCAAATTCCGGGGATATATTGGTTATGATCCCGCGCCGCTTCAAAAACCGACTGATCTTCTCTTGCTTCGATTTCAACGCCATTTACAAAAATGGTAAAGGTCTTATTTTCCATCTGCATATCACCTGTTTATTTAAAAGTTACCATCCGATAAAAAGTATGGGCAAATGAAGTGGTGAATATACATGAGAAACTGCAAAGGAAATTTACTGTAGATGTATCTTTGTTTGAAGTTTTTGCGGATTTGACTTTTTCATTTTTAGAGAACATGAATGAAAGGGTTTTCCCACAATTTTTAAATGGAGTAGAACGATTTTTATTGTCTATCGCTTTTCAAAAGGTCAAAACGTATCTTTTTATAATGAACGGTTGAGGAACATTGTTGCGGGAAGATACATGAACAGGAGAGTAAACGTAGCGATGGCTATAGTCCAATTTTTTCAATGGCGATAAAGGCCAAAATGAGAAAAGCGAATAAAGAGTTCTTATAAGTGAAAAATAGGGATAAACGATTTGGAAAGGGGAAGACAAATGGCAGCCCAAAAACGACAAAATGGTGAAAATTCAGCAGGAAGATATTTTCATCCCGAAGATAATCAAGATTCATCAGAAGTGGCTTCTGGTTTGGCCAAAACGCATGAACAAGTCAACGATACGGTGACGGAAGGAACCATTGACGAGAAAATAGAACAATTGGATGGTGAAGATCGTTCTCTTTCCAGTAGAGGTTATGAAGAGGGGTCAAAGGAATAAGGCTTCAAGTTATGTATGTGTGTTATAGTGATCAGTTCTGGGATGGGTCTAAAAATAGTTTCTTCTTACACTTTTTTTAAAAAGGTCGTCTGAAACAAGGGGTGAATGTCCTTTGTGTGCTTGTCGGAGAAAAAGGGAAGGAAAAGTGTAAAAAAAATATCATGCTTGTAGGCATTAAGATCTTAACCTGCAACAGAAATACATGCTGGTAAATCGAGTAGGAGGGAGCGATTAACTCCCGTCCTCTCACACCACCGTACGTACGGTTCCGTATACGGCGGTTCAATTAAGATAA
>k87-812264_pt1 | contig 16558 bp, 16 predicted proteins | sample MGYA00084031_6733416 | MGnify analysis MGYA00084031
CCTTGCCTTTGACTACGGTAGGCGCTCGCCAGCCCCCGTTCGGGACTTTCACCCTATAGATGACGCCCATGCTGGGCGTACAGAAAAGGTCCCAGACCGAACGTTTCAGTCTGGGACCTACCGCTTTCCCTTTTTATATATGTTTGTTCAAAACGTCCATCAGCTGTTCTTTTGGCTGAAATCCGACCAGTTTTTCAACGACTTCGCCGTCTTTAAACATCATCAGGGTCGGAATGCTCATCACTCCGAAACGACCCGAAGTGTCCGGGTTTTCGTCGACGTTCAACTTGGCGATTTTTAATTTATCTCCAACCTCACTGTCAATTTCCTCCAACACCGGTGCAATCATTTTGCACGGTCCGCACCAGGGCGCCCAAAAATCCACTAAAACCGTACCGCCGTTTTCCACTTCTGCTGCAAACGATTGGTCGGTCACATTCACGATGGCCATGGGAGCAGTTCCTCCTTTTATCATTCCTACAATTTACTCTCACAGTATACCATCATTCAAAGTAAATATCCAATCGCCTTATCTCGATCAATTCCTCTAATTTCCATTCATACACCTTCCAGCTGTTTGGCACAATACGTTTGACAGTGTAATACGCGAAAATCTCACAGTTGAAAGGAGAAACATTCAAATGGCATTAGTTCCTTTTGAGCCGTTTCGTCAATTGGAATCGTTGCGCGAAGAGATGAACCGATGGATGAACCACAATTTCCCCAGCTGGGCCCAGCAGACATTCAGTTTCGGACCGCGTGTCGATGTTTCCCAAACAGATCGGGAAGTGATTGTCGAGGCCGAGATACCCGGCTTGACACAAGAAGACGAACTGGACATTCAAGTGCTCCCGACACAAGTCGTCTTAACAGGCGAGATACGCCGCACACGCAAAAATCAACCAGGACATTTGGAGACGTCTCAACAGAAAGAAAGGGAACCACAAAACGACAACCAACCGGCTGAACCCGACTATTATCACACTGAGCGATACGTGGGTCGGTTTCACAGAGTCATATCCCTGCCGGCGGAAGTAGACGATGCCAAGGCGTCAGCTGAATACGAAAACGGCGTGTTGGAAATACGCCTTCCCAAAGTCAAGGCGGACAAAGGGAGGCGTCTCAACGTTCGCTTTCATTGAAAGAGGAACCGCAATCCGAGAGGGTCCCCTTTAAAGAAAAGGGCTGCTACAGAAAATCAGCAGTTCTGACTTTCTGGGCAGCCCATTTTTCGTAAGGATATAATACTTCACATCGGAACAGAGGGTGAAGATTGCTTCTCTGTCGCTTGACCTTCTAGCTCATCTTCTGACCCTGCGACGACTACTGCAGCCGATGCGTCACCTACGACATTCACACATGTGCGGAACATGTCTAAAATGCGGTCCACGCCCGCGATCAGCGCGATCCCTTCCAGCGGAAATTGTACAGTACTCAACACCATCGTGAGCATAATCATTCCAGCCCCTGGAATGCCGGCCGTGCCGACCGAGGCCAATACCGTCGTCAGTACGACGGTTAACAATTGCACAAATGTCAGATCCAACCCGTAAAACTGGGCTATAAACAGGACCGCAATCCCTTGATAAATAGCGGTCCCGTCCATATTAATGGTCGCTCCCAGAGGGAGCACGAAACTGGAGATTCGGTTAGATACCCCCAAATTTTCCTGGGTGTTTTTCAACGTAACCGGCAGCGTTCCTGAACTGCTGCACGTACTGAAGGCAATGAGCGCCGCTGGTGATATGCCTTTGAAAAATTGGAACGGATTCATGCTGGCAAACTTTTTGACAGCAATGGAATACGTTATGAGTGCATGCACGATACACGCGACGGCTACGGCCGTAATGGCTTTCAACAGCGGCATCAGCACAGACAGGCCGTACTCTCCGACGACAGGTGCAATGAGGCCGAATACGCCGATCGGTGCGAGGCGCATAACCGCTCCAGTAATTTTGTACATAATTTCGGCAAACCCTTCAAAAAACTGTTGCACCGGTTGCGCTTTGTTTCCTACAACCGTAATGCCAACCCCCACAAAGATGGCAAAGAAAATAATTTGTAACACATTTCCCTCAGCTAAGGCACTAAACGGATTGGTCGGAATAATGCCGAGCAACGTCTGAATGAATCCTTCCGCCTCTCCAGGTTCAACTGCCTCCGTTTCAGAAACAGTAAGGTCTAATCCGCTGCCAGGAGAAAATAAAAATCCGAATGCTAAACCGATGACGACCGCAATGCCCGTTGTCACGAGGTAATACACGACCGTTTTCCCGCCGATGCGTCCAAGTTTTTTCGGGTTCCCGGTACTCGCCACTCCGACGACTAACGTGGTCAAAATGAGTGGAGCCATGATGAATTTGATGAGGTTTAAAAATAAGTCCCCTAACGGTTTCACAACCTCGATGGCCGGACCGACCATAGCCCCGAGAATGATGGCGATGACAAAGGCAGCAAAAATTTGTGTCAATAAATTGCCTCTCATCTTCTTCTCCTCCCTTTCTACACAAATGTATGGCCGAATACTTTCTTTAAGACCTCTTATCTGTATAAGTGCCAGTCTATACGTTTAGGTCATTGTATCGCCTAAACGACAAAAAGAAACAGGAAACAACCAAAAGTCTGCTACGTTCTCCGTACCAAGTTGGCCTCAGGCAGTCGGACAGTGAAGACAGATCCGTCCACATGCGGCCTTGTCTGAACATTAACATCACCTCCAAGGCCTGCGATCATCTCTTGGACGTAAGACAGTCCAATCCCTGTGGATGGATTTCCATCGCGGTCATATTTTGAAGTGAATCCCGGTTTGTAAATGAGATGCAGATGTTTGTGAGGTATGCCGGGTCCGTTGTCACCGATGCGAAACAGTACCGAACGGTGTTGTTTGCTCACGGAAAGGGTGATGACACCTGTATCCTCAATCGCTTCGATGGCGTTCTCGACGACATGGTTCACGATAGACAGAATGCTGTAAGCGTGGTAGTGAGTATGGCAGTCCTCGATATCCAGTACAAACCGGATGGTTTTCCCCAACGAATCGGCATACTTCCGGTTGACTTGGACGATGATCGTCATCAACTCCGACATATCCATATACTCTGCGAATTGTTCATCCGAAATGAGTTTTGAAAGACCGGCGAAAATCCTCTGGTTATCCTTTTTGATCTCGTGTATTTCACCGGCAATCTTTAACGCTTGTTGACACAGTTCCTCCGGGAAATCTAAAGGAGATGCCGTGCTGTAACTCTTTAACTGGCGATACAGGTGGTAGGAAGATTTTGTCACTTCCTCTGTACTCTGTAAAGTCTTTTTCAGCTGAAAAGCTTCAACGTATAAGTTGGACGTCACCATGAGCAAGTGAAGGTTTTGTTTCCGCACTTCGGCTTCCTTTATTTTCGTCTGGTACAGGTTCATCAAATTAAAAAAACCGACGACGAAAAAACTGCGGAAAATGGCGATGACGATCACCTTGTGCACGTCACTTAACGTAAACACCGATGAAAAGGCAATGTATTGAAACGTCAACTCTGCAAGGCTGGCGGACACCTCTGCGAGAATTCCAAGCAGCCCGATGACGACCGGTTTGTGATGAAAGCGGTTCACTTTCGTCAAGTAAAAAAGAAGGGCAAACGTCACATAATAAAAAAAGGTAGGGTACCGTGACTGAAACGCATCGGCGAATTCTTGTGCGCGAAAGAGGAAATCGAGGAGGATGCGGAACTCTACGACGAGAAAACCGACGAGACCCCCCGATACGACGGGGTGAATTTTGCGCAGCAACAACAAGAAGAAGAAAAAAGTCGGGGTGCCAAAACTGACCCGGAACGCATCGTTAAACGGATAAAAGTTTAACTCTCCTGCCAGAGGGACGATCACCAGCATGGAGAAAAATATGCGCTTTTCCCTCGTTAAATGGCGCAACACCGTTGCTTCCTTCAATGTAATCACCGCTGTGTTCGATTGTCACTTACATATATTTTAGCAAAGGCAAACCCTTTTTTGTCTCAAAAAGAATTCCCCCTGGCGACAGCGTACGATCGGTCGCCAGGGGGGCGGTGAGGGGATCTTATTGCCACTTGTCTATCACGTAGTCGGCATCATCTTTCAACACGTGATAGGCGTAGTCGGACACTAATCCTTGATCTTTGTGGTGATCCAGCAACTGGATAAAGTTTTTCATATGTTTGACCACTCTATCGGCAGCCCCTTGCTCTTCAAAGCGATGCACAGCCGTCAAGTGAACGTGTAAAGACCGCGCCACCTCACGGTTCTTCAATTCGCCTTCCTGCTCAAACTGGTCGACGAGTTTCGTCATGCCGTCAGCATCTATATCGACTTGCACGGTGAACGCCCTTTCCTCTTCGGTATTCCCTTTAACATCTACCGATATCCAGCGAAAGGTCGTCGTTTCAGCCACCTGAATGACCTCTCCGGGCTCGCGGATGTCGGCGGCTTCGTAAGTCGGTGAATCTTGCGTCGGTTCACTTCCGTCTGTCGTGTAGTGGATCGCCGCCGGCTCACTCGTTGAAAACGTAACGTTGACTGTACCGTCGGGTTGACGGTCTTGCATCAGCCGCGTGGTGGCAGGATCTTCGTCCATCCCGTACTCCATCGCAATCTCAAACATTTTGATCACACCGCTCGCGTACTCCTGGTACTGGAGATTCGCCTCTTGCCATTCGGGTTGGAATCCGCCTGCCCCCACCCATCTATCTTGGTCCGGGTCCCACTGCGACCCGCCAATCTCCCAGCCGAAGGAATAAATGCCATAGTTGTTGTAAAGCTCCTCGCGGACGTTTCCGGCTGAAGAGTAGAGGACATCGGCAGATCCGCCCACGTTACGCGGCTGCACGACGGAGTCACGCAAGCTTTTGACGTTGGACAAAATCTGTTCGGCCATTTCCCAGTAGTACTGCTCGTCCTTGAGCGGCGGGCGCGGTGTCGTAATCCGACCTTCGGCAATGTAAGCCCCCGGCTGCCAAAACAGTTGGCCGCCATAACTGTGCACGGTCATAAAGAACTTGATGTTTGAGAAATTTTCTGCCAACCAGACGACGTTCTGCGCTTCTGGCTCCGACAGTTCACCAGGACCGGCATACGTATCAGAGGTACAGTCGGAAGAACCGCCGCTGTAACCGTCAAAAATGGAACCGACTGAATAGTTTCGATTGAGGTCAACTCCCCAGTTCCCGCGCCGCCCGGGATCGGAGTTTTCCGGACCGCAGTGGTTGGTCATGTTGCGGCGTTGCATGTTCCGGTCGAAGAAACTGTAGTGAGCGCCGTCGGGGTTGTTCGACGGTATGATGAAGATGTCCACATTTTCTACAATTTGCCTGGTCATTTCGTCATGCTCGTAGTTCGCGAGGAGCCGCTCGGCCGCCTCGAGGGCGACTAAAGGGGTCACCCACTCCCGGGCGTGATCCTGAGCTTGAATGAGGACGCCGGGTTTCGATCCGTCGCGGTTCTGACCAATGCGCAGGGCTCGAATCGTGAACGGCTCGCGGGAGATGTCTTCTGGTGCACTCAAGAAGTCCGACAACCTCGTTGCCGCTGCTTCACTGACTACACCAGAGCCATCCCCGTTGCGATACAAATGTGCAGTCACAAGTTCACTCGCCTCAGAATGGGCGTTGATGGCGTCAACGACCTCAGCAGCCGTACTCACTATCTCTGAAGAATCACTGTCTTGGGCAAGATGTACTGTAATGTCGTTTCCGTCGACAGATACGGTAGTCTTGTCCAATCCTGGCTGACCGATTAACGCCACGGTGATATCATTGCCACCTTCATGGCCGTACATCTTCGATGTTACGTAAAATGTACTGTCGAGATCCCCGTTTTCGACACCTGAGCCAAACTGCGCTTGAGCGTGCCGCCGGTAACCGTTCGTCTTGTTCGGCAGCTCGACAATCTCGGTGATATTTGGATGTTCTGCTGCTAACTGCTCGATGCGATCATAAATTTCGGTAGGATGCATGTAACCGTCAATAAAACCGTACTGATACCCCGGTCGGTCAATATCTGCCTCGACGGAGTAGAGCCAGTCGTTCACTGCAGCAGTTGCTTCAGACCCAAAGGAGCTTGTCACTGTGACCGTATCGGGCCGAGGTCCATCCACTTTCGCCAAGATGCGGTGATACATGTATTCGCCGGAGTCGACGAAAGCATCCATCTGTACTGATCCACTGTCCCAGGACAGTGTCAAGTCAGCGTCACTTTCAGCGGAAGACTTCGCTTCGACAGACAAAAACCCTTGTCCTTTTGTCGTAAACCAGTCGACCCGACCGATGACGACGGTGTCGGTGCTCTGTGCGGCACGTGGACGTTTTTTAATATGCGGTGAAGGGGAAGCTTGTGTGGAAGCGCCCTCATCTGCCAATTTGGCACCGAAATCTGGCAATGCGTCTAGCTGTTCTTTCGTGAGAATCGCGTCCACTTCGATGCCTTCAGGGAGGCGTTCTATACCGCCGGCGAAATCGTACCCTGCACTTTGCATCTCGTAAAAGACGTCGCTCCCCGGCACGAGAATACGGACCCGTTTCCCTTCTTCTAGTTCAGGTTGCGCCGCCGCTCTCAGCTCGTCTGCCTCTTGACTCGGACTGGCTAAAGCTCCAGTCATCACGGGTGTCATGAGTAAAATAGCCGATAACAACACGACAATCGATCTTTTCACTATCTCAACCCCCTCTAATGTTTGTTCAGCGGAATGCTACCACGTGACACGATACAAGATTCTCGCGTGTCACCTCCTTCACAGCCTCTAGCGGGTGGTACCACTTGAAGTCATGGACATACATTCATCCTATATTGAAAACTACATGATTTAACGATAAACTACAACTTATCCAACCACGCGTCGTATCATCCGTCTGAATTTTACCGTGGATTCAAAAGGTGTGAACGATGTCATGCGTTTTTATATCGTTGATGACGATGTGGCCATCCGCTCGATGTTGACCGAAATTATCGAGGATGGAGACCTTGGAAAGGTCGTGGGAGAGGCAGAAAACGGCTCAATGTTAGACGAACACCTGCTGTCCCTAAAGCAAGTAGACATTGTACTCATTGATCTCTTAATGCCTGTACGGGACGGAATTGAAACTATCCGCAGTATTGGAAGTGCATTCAAAGGAAAATACGTCATGATTTCCCAAGTCGAAGCCAAAGAATTGGTCGCTGAAGCCTACTCGCTCGGAGTAGAGTATTTTATTACCAAGCCCATTAACAGAGTAGAAGTACAGTCGGTCGTGAAAAAAGTAACTGAACGCATACGTTTAGAGAGGTCTATCCGGGAGATCCACTTATCTGTAAGCAACGTGCTTCAGCCAAGTGCGCCTGCGTATGACAGCCGACACTCTTTTACCCAGCAGTTAACGACATCGGGGCGGATCATCCTCTCTGAGTTAGGCGTCATCGGTGAAAAAGGGGCTAAAGACTTAATCGACATTTTAAATTACATTGCAAGCGATGAAGTGCTGACGAACAGCTTACCTCCCCTCAAACAGGTGTTTACCCAAATCGCTCGTCAAAATCTTGGAAGAAAGGCGACCACAGAAGAACTAAACAGAGAGGTTAAAGCATCCCAGCAACGAGTGCGCAGAACGATTTATCAAGCACTTAACCACTTGGCTTCTCTCGGACTGACCGATTTTTCCAATCCGACATTCGAACGTTACGCGACCGTCTTTTTTGATTTTACAGTTGTACGGGATAGAATGACTGAGCTTAAACACAACGCACCGTCATCTGCTTCCCGCGTTCGAATCAATGCGAGAAAGTTCATTCAAGCCCTCTATTTTGAAGCAAAACAGCACATCACCTCAACAGAACATTCGTAAAGCGGTTCCCCTGGAAACCGGAACCGCCTTTGGTGTGGGATTATCGAGCCCGAACACGACTTTCAAAATTTTCTTTGTGAGAGCCGTCACAAAAAGGTTTGTTCTCAGATAGACCACAGCGACACAATGAAAATTTTGGCTTCGTTTCAAAGCGATTGCCTTCAGCGTCCACTAATTCTACATCCCCGGATACAATATACGGACCGTTATCCCGTACTTTAATCGTGACGTCAGCCATATGTAAACTCCTTTCAGTCAGCTTTATATGTTAAAGTACCGCACCCCTTCCCCTCTGTCAACACGTTCTCGCCGCCTCCCACGCTTCCTTTAACGGAAGGGCCGGTCCCCTTTCATCCGAGATTTTCGACATTTCAATCCCAACACGGTACAGGTTATGATAAAGACGTAGCGAAAAAAGAACCCATCGATCATACTGGTGATAGACAGATCGGGGTGATGGACACATTGAACGTTCACATTGACATTAGCGAAAAGTACGAAGAAACGACTGTCACCATCCAGGCGAAAGAATGGACAAAAGAGCTGGAGACTTTAGTCAGAATGGTGAAAAGCACGAAGCCGATCCGGCTCTTAGGAATCGATGCGGAACAGTCGGTCTTGCTCGACCCGAACGAGATCGACTACGTGTATGCTGAAAATCGAAAAGTGTATGCCGCTGTACAAAAGCAGCGGATTGAACTCAAAATGAAACTGTACGAAGCAGAATCCCTGCTGGAACCGCATCAATTTACACGTTTTTCCAAATCTGTCATTGGAAATCTGAACCGCATTCAGCGGTTTGAATTGGCGTTTAACGGCAACTTGTGCGTGCACTTTACATCGGGCAACAAAGAGTACGTCTCACGGAAGTATGTCGCCCAATTAAAGGAAAAATTGCTTTCAGGAGGTTTGACACATGGGAATTAACGTGTTGAAGCGGATGATAGCGGGTACGAGCTTCGGGGGGATCCTTTTTTTCATCGTCCTCACGGTTTTGAACGTGCTAGCCATTGAAGTCCCCGTCTCTAAATTGTGGACAGATATGGCGGTCAGTCTCGCGCTCGGAATATATTTTGGGCTGTCATCACTCATGTTCGACATCGAAAGGTGGAGTCGCTTAAAGCAAACGGTCATTCACGGTCTCACGTCCCTCGCCGTCTTTTTTCCCACCGCCATTCGTTTAAACTGGATCCCGCTTGATAGGGGCGTGATGATGACCTGCTTACTCATCTTTCTCACAATATACGTGCTGTTCTGGTTTTGTGCGTGGTGGTATTACAAGAGATTGGCACAGTCTATGAATGAAATAGTGAAAAAGTAACCCCGTCTCCCCAGAGGAAGTACGCTGAGAGCGCGCCGGCACTTTGTCAATCCACTTTCATCAAAAGACATAGCGTAGAATGAGACCACTCTACGCTATGTCACGAAGCATGCTGTGGATTTCCTATTGGATCGCTTCGTCTACCTCTTTCACCATTTCCATAACAGATACGAGGCCGCCGCCGGACAGGTACCAGTTATTTGGGTCCAAGTAGATGATATTGTCGTTTTGGTACGCCTTCGTCTTTTTCACTAAGTCATTTTCTATGACTTGCTTCGCCGCCTCCCCTTCACCTATGGCGGAATCTCGATCGATAACAAACAGATAATCTGGATCTTTTTCTGCGATGTATTCAAACGAAATGCTCTGTCCGTGGGTGGATGCCTCAATGTTCTCATCAACAGCTGCAATCCCGAAGACGTCATGGACAAACCCGAAGCGGGAGCCAGGACCGTAGGCGCTCACTTTGCCTCCAGTGGTCAACACGATCAACGCGTTTTTGCCACTGGCAGAAGCTTTCTCATGCAAAGCGTTGATGGCGTCGTCTATCGCTTGCAACTCAGCTTCTACTTCGGACTGCTTGTCGAATATCTCGCCAAGTGTGGTCATATTGTGTTTAAAAGATTCGATGTAATTCTCAAAGTCGACCCCCATAAATACCGTCGGGGCGATGTCGGCAAGCTGGTCATACACTTCTGTCTGCCTTCCGGAAATAATGATAAGGTCCGGTTCCATCTCAGCAATCTTCTCAAAGTCAGGCTCTTTCAGACTCCCAATATTTTCGTATGGGTCTGCTTCGTACTGCGACAAGTAAGGCGGAAGGCTGTCCTGGGCGACACCTGCTACCTCCACTCCCAGTTTATCGAGCGAATCCAGTATGCCAAAATCAAAGACGACCACAGTCTCCGGGTTTTTCTTGACGGTTGTTTCACCTAATTCGTGAGTGACCGTCAGTTCTTCACTTTGGGGTTGCAGAGAATCCGCTTGCGGTTGTTCCGACTCTACATCGGACCCGGTTCCTGCAGACGCCTCATCGGCACTGTCGGTGCCGCAAGCCACAAGCAACGCTATGATCGCCACAAGTGCGACAAGGAGCCACACCGCTCTTTTCATCATGATGACCTCCATGCATGTATTTTGACTGAGTACATTATACATGATATTGAGAATCATTTTCAATTACTTTTTTAGGAGAAGTACACGCAAATTTTACAGCGGTTAATATCCCGGACACTAATGTCCATATCGTAAATTTCTTTTAGTGCCGGCTGGTTGATGATCTCCTCCGTTGGTCCTTCTTTGACAATTTTGCCGTCTTTCAACGCCACGATGTAGTCCGAGTACACGGAAGCGAAATTAATGTCGTGGATGACAATCACAATCGTCTTGCCCAACTCATCTACTAATCGCCTCAACGTCTTCATAATCTGGACGGAATGTTTCATATCCAGATTGTTCAGCGGTTCATCTAACAGAATGTAGTCCGTATCCTGGGCAATGACCATGGCGATGTAGGCCCTTTGCCTTTGCCCGCCGCTCAGCTGATCTAAGTACTTGTGTTGTATGTCCTCCAGGCCCATGTATTGAATGGCGCTGTCCACATGGTCCCAATCGTCTTGAGTCAATCTTCCCTGGGAATAGGGAAAACGCCCGAAGCTCACCAATTCCCTCACTGTCAAGCGCAAGTTAATGTGGTTGGTTTGCTTCAAGATTGAGATTTTTTTGGCAAGCTCATGACTCTTGCACTTGCCGATTTCTTTTTCCTCTATGTAGATCTCGCCGCCGTCTTTTGCGATCAGGCGGCTGATCATGGAAATCAGCGTGCTTTTCCCGGCGCCGTTCGGCCCGATAAAAGAAGTGATTTTCCCTTTCTGGATCGTGACGGATACGTTGTCCACGACATTTTTGCCGCTGTACCTTTTGAACACGTTTTTTACACTTACCATGACCGATTCTCCTTTAACAGCAAGTAGATGAAGTAGATCCCGCCGATAAAGTTGACAATGACACTCAACGTAGTGGAGAAAGTAAACACTTCTTTCACAATGAACTGTCCCCCCGCCAACGCCGTCACGCTGATCAGCACAGATCCGGCGATTAAATACCGATGCCGGTATGTCTTTAAAAACTCGTAGGCGACATTCACGACGAGTAGCCCTAAGAATGTGATCGGTCCGATTAAAGCCGTCGCGATAGAGACGAGAACGGCAACGACGAGCAACAACCGTTTCACGACATAATCGTAGTCGATCCCTAAGTTGACCGCGTGATCTCTCCCTAACGAAAGGACGTCTAAAAATTTAAAAAATCGGGCGCTGTAGCCAATGACGACCAGCATAGCCAGCGTCGAGATGAAGAGCAGTTCCCGGTTGACATTGTTAATGCTGGCAAACATTCTGTCCTGAACGACGAGGAATTCATTCGGGTCGATCAGCACTTGCATAAACGAGGCGATACTGTCAAACAAAATGCCAAAAATCAGCCCGATCAACAACAGAAAGTATATGTTTTGCCCTTCCCGCTTAAACAAGACTTTGTACAGCACACCGGCGAACAAAATCATCAGCCCGACGGAAACGACAAAGTTAAACTGGCTGTCCATCACGGCCAGCGTAGAAGAGCCAAAGAAAAAGATGACAACGGTTTGAATTAACAAGTACAGGGAATCCAAGCCGATAATGCTCGGAGTTAAAATTCGGTTGTTCGTAATCGTTTGAAACACTAACGTGGAGTACCCAATGGCACCTCCAGTCAATACGATGGCAAGGATCTCCCCTCCTCTTCGCGCCAGGGCGTAACTCCAGTTACTGCCAATGTTGACAAACAAATAAGCAGCAATCGACAAGACGGCAATGATCACTAGCAGCCCAGTTTTTACCCTAAGATGCATAAGCCCTTCTCCTCACCAGCAGATAGATGAAAATACCGCTTCCAATGATCCCGACCGTTAAGCTGATCGATATTTCGTACGGATAAATGACGACACGGCCGAGAATGTCACAAAACAAGAGGAAAACTGCCCCTAACAAAGCGGTGTGAGAAAGGCTTTTCTTCAAGTGGTCCCCTTGATAGATGCTGACAATATTCGGAATAATCAGCCCTAAAAAAGGGATCATCCCCACTGTCAAGACGATGGAAGACGTCACGAGGGCGACGATAATCAACCCGAGATTGACAATTCGCCTGTAGTGCAATCCTAAATTTTTTGAAAAATCCTCCCCCATGCCAGCAACTGTAAACTTATTGGCAAAAAGGTACGCTAACAGAACAAAAGGGAGACTCACATAAATTAATTCGTATTGCCCGCCAATAATCATCGAAAAGTCGCCGTGAAACCAGGTGTTCATGCTCTGGATCAAATCGTGCTTGTACGCGAAAAAGGTCCCGATCGAACTGATAATATTTCCTAGCATCAATCCGACTAAGGGAATAAATATCGAGTTTTTAAATTTGATTTTCTCCAATATTTTCATAAACAAAAGGGTCCCAAGCAGGGCAAAAGCAAAGGCCACGGCCATCTTCTGCAATATTCCGGCAGCCGGGAATACGATCATGGCCACCAAAATGCCCAATCTGGCAGAATCCATCGTCCCAGCCGTTGTCGGAGAGACGAACTTATTTTGGCTGAGTTGTTGCATAATGAGCCCACAAATGCTTATGCTCATGCCGGCTATAATGATACTGACGAGACGGGGAATCCGGCTGATGAATAAAATTTGCGCCTTTTCGGCCGTCAGCCCGAAAAGATCTGCTGGCGATAAGGACGAAACACCGATAAACAATGACAGCGTCGATAACATAATGAGGGCGACAATCAAATATCTTTTTTTCATGACTCTTCCTTCTAGTTTCATTACGGACAATAATGAAATTCATTATCAATTAATCCCTATAAAACATTATACCACCCCATAAATAACCGTCAACAATAGCGTTTGTATTTTGGCACACAAAAAAAGACAGGACTTTCAACCTGCCCGTGTAAAGCAAACCGTAGACCCGTATTACGTCGTTTTTTCTAGCTCGTTCCGTTTCCTTAACTCACGAACTAACTGGTTAAACCATTCCTCGTCTTTCAATTCAAGGGCCAGATCAATGAGAGATCGAATGTCCTGAGAGTGAAGGGCGTGTTTCGCTTCTTGAATATCGCTTTTTTTCACCATTAACACATTGCCCCGGTTTTTGGGATCTGTAATGCGTATTTTGACGACCGCTTCCCAAATTTCTACAATAAACCCTGTTATCCTCACCCCGTCGTGCGATACGTAAACCCAGTCAGAAACACGCAAATGTTTCTCCCCCTCTAATTGCGAGACAATGGTTCTATACACTATGTTACAAAAGATGCCGCTCCTTGTTGCCTATCCTGTCAAAAAATCTAACAGAGAAACGCATGACCTCCTTTTTTCGCAATGGATCCAGTTAAATGGATTTTAACGCCTCAGGAATCGGAGTGTCGCCGGAAACGAGGTCAAAGCCACGGTAATACGTCGATTTTTCGTCCAAGGCGACTAAAATCGTCCGGGCCACATCTTCCCGCGGCACTGTTCCCCTTTTCAAGTTTTCAGCTGCCGAGACCAGCCCCGTTCCCGGTTCGTTTCGCAACCCGCCAGGACGGACAATTGTATACGTCAAACTGGTTCGCTCCAACATTTTGTCGGCATAATGTTTCGCCACGTAATAATGTTTGATGCGTTCATTCCAGTTTTCCCTCCGGTGCGCTTGCAGGGCACTCACCATGACAAACCTTTGAATCCCCGCCTTTTCAGCCGCCTCCATCGTCTTCACTGCCCCATCGAGATCGACTAACAGCGTTTTATCTGCCCCCGTGTGCCCGCCGGAACCTGCTGTAAACACGACGGCGTCGCACCCTTTAGCCGCATCCGCAATCTCATCAACACGGCCTTCCAGATTTCTAACGGCAACGTCTACCCCCGATTGCCGCAAAGATTCGGCTTGCTCCTCCTTCCGCACCATCGCTCTCACTGTATGTCGTTCGCTTTCTCTTAACAACCGTACGAGGTGTCGTCCGATCTGCCCGTTGGCTCCTACAACGAACACGTTCACCTCAGCATCCCCCTTTTGACATAAAATCCTGTTCATCAGTATTATTTCAAATAATAATGCGTGAAGCAAAGGGGCACAGGGGAACGATCTATACGTTTTTCAGCCGCGTGATCAATGCGTGTTCCACATCTTTCGTCTTATATCTTCCACCCAAATCCGGCGTTACAATCCGTTCTTCCAGCAAGTCCTGGACAACGTCAAGCACGCGTCGGGCTAACGAGTATTCCCCGATGTGCTCCAATAACAAACACGCTGTCCACACTTGCCCAAGGGGATTGGCAATACTTTTACCCGAAATGTCTGGAGCCGAGCCGTGTACCGGCTCAAACATGGAAGGATAGCGTCCTTCAGGATTTAAATTGGCAGAAGGTGCAATACCGATACTCCCCATAACGGCACCCCCGAGATCGGACAAAATGTCTCCGAATAAATTCGAAGCCACAATGACATCATACGCCTGCGGTTTCAGTATCATCTTGGCTGCCAGTGCGTCTACGTGGGTCAATTCGGCATCAACGTCGGGATATTCGGCCGCAATCTCTTTAAAAATACGGTCCCAAAAAGGCATCGTATGTATGATGCCGTTCGACTTAGTAGCCGCGACTAATCGTTTGCGCTCCGTTTGTTTAGCCCGTTCAAACGCATATCGAATGACACGTTCACACCCTGTACGAGAAAAAGAAGAGACTTGAAGTGCCGTTTCACCGCTCTCCAATCCCCTATTGACAATCCCGCCGACACTAGAATACTCACCCTCAGTGTTTTCGCGTACAATAATAAATTTGATGGTCGCATCTACCTGTTTAAGGGGAGAAGTCAAACCTCTGAGCACTTGAACAGGTCTTAAGTTGATATACTGTTGGAACTGCCGACGTATCGGAATTAACAATCCCCATAGCGAAATGTGGTCAGGTACCTGGGGATTACCGACAGCACCGAGGAAAATGTGATGAAACTGGGATAATGTCTTGATCCCGTCATCGGGCATCATCCGGCCTTTTTTGAGATAGTACTCACACCCCCAATCAAATGAGTGCCAATTAAACTTCAAGCCACCGTGAATGTCTGCAACGGTTTCCATCACTTTCTGCCCCACGGGGACAGTTTCCTTCCCTATCCCATCCCCGGGAATCACAGCAATGTCGTATACTTTCATCACTATTGTCTCCTTTCCATGATCAAGTGCATCGAAAGCTTATTACTAACAATTGATTTATTTCCCCAAACTGGGAATATACGTGGATAAAGGCGGAACATATGTGATAACCAATAATGCGACGAGCATCGACAATAGTATGGGGACCATCGCTTTTGAAATGGTTTCAAACGGCACTTTTCCAATACCTGTGGCAACGAACAAGTTCACACCTAGCGGTGGCGTCACAAACCCGATGGCGAGATTGGTCACCAAAATCACACCAAAATGAATTGGATCAATTCCAACACCCGTGACGACAGGCAACAGAATAGGGGTTAAAATGATAATAGCCGATATTGTGTCGATAAACATGCCGACAATTAATAAAAACAAATTAACGATAATCATAATCATAATTGGGCTATCAGAAATGCCTGTTATAAAATCGGCGATGACGGAAGGCACTCTTTCCCGAGTCATGAGATAGGCAAACGATATCGAAAAACCGATGATAATGACTGTTGCAGCATTCGTTAAAGCAGCTGAAGCTATACTCCGGTATAAACCTTTCCAAGTAAACTCTTTGTAAACGAATACACCTATAATGAAAGCATAAACTGCTGCAATAGCTGCTGATTCAGTCGCGGAAAATAACCCACTGTAAATGCCGCCCAAAATGATGACGGGTATCAATAAAGCTAACTTCGCTTCATTAATGGCTTGTAATACATCCTTGAAAGTCGGTCTCATGCCAGATCCGACGTAATGATTTTTCTTCGCGGTCACGTATGAAACGATAAGCAAACATAAGCCGAGGACTAGACCAGGAACGAGGCCTGCCAAGAACATTGCCCCGATGGACACACTTCCTACCACCCCGTACATGACAAACGGGATACTGGGTGGGATTAAGACACCGAGTGAACCGGCTGCCGCTGTAATTGCTGCAGCAAACCCTGGAGCGTAATGACGATGTTTCATTTCCGGTATCATAAATGATCCAATGGCTGCAACAGTGGCAGGACCTGACCCTGATATCGCAGCAAAAAACATACTTGCCACTACGGTGGCCATCGCCAGGCCTCCAACGATGTATCCGACTAACACATTAGCTAAATTTAATAATCTTTTGGAAATACCGCCCCCGCTCATTAATTCCCCGGCGAGAATAAAAAGGGGGATGGCCAGTAAAGG
>k87-659380_pt1 | contig 16522 bp, 4 predicted proteins | sample MGYA00084031_6733416 | MGnify analysis MGYA00084031
GACCTCGTATTGGACGACGGAAGCCTCCTTACGGTGGGCGAAATCCCTCTGGCCCAGCTGCCGGCCAAGCGCCGGGCGCCCGGGCGCGAGGGCGCGCTTTACGAGGCCGTCGCCCGCGTCCTGGAGACCGAGCGCGACGAAATCGAGCGCCGCTACCCCAAGGTGAAGCGGCTGGCCAGCGGGTACAACCTGTCCCGGATCGTGCAAGGCGACTCTTTCAACCTTGCGCGGCTCATCGTCGGCAGCGAAGGGACCCTCGCCGTGGTGGTCCGGGCCCGGCTCCGCCTCGAACCCGTGCCCCCGGCGACCGCGCTGGTCCTCCTCTCCTACGCCTCCCTGATCGACGCCATGAAGGACGTCCCCGCGATCGTCGCCACGGGAGCGGCCGCCGTCGAAGTGATGGACGACGTGATGCTGGATCTGGCCGCCAAGACCAGCGAATTCGGCGATCTGGTCCGCGCGCTGCCGCCGGCCACCTCGTCAGCCCTGGTCGTCGAATACTACGGCGACACGGCTGCCGCAGCGGAGGCGAAGGCGACCGCCCTGATCGACCGGTTCGTCGCCTCGCGCGGGGGCAGCGGCCGGGCCCTCGACTTCATGCGCCCGGCGGACGCCGCGCACCAGCGGCGCCTCTGGGCGCTGCGCGCGGCGGGGCTGCCTATTCTCCTTTCGCGCACCTCGGACGCGAAGCACATCCCCTTCGTCGAAGACGCGGCCGTCCCCCCGGAGCGACTGGCCGAGTACGTCGCCGACTTCCAAAAGATCCTTGCGGACCACGGCACCTACGCCTCCTTCTACGCCCACGCCGGCCCCGGCGTGCTGCACGTCCGCCCGCTGGTCAGCACCAAGAGCAAAGAAGACCTGGAGCGCATCCGCTCCATCGCCGCCTCGGTCACCGGACTGGTGATGAAGTACGGAGGCGCGCTCAGCGGCGAGCACGGCGACGGCCGCTCCCGCACCGAGTGGAACCGGGTGCTGTTCGGCGAACGGCTGTGGCAAGCCTTTCTTAAGATCAAAGAGGCTTTTGACCCCACGTGGATTTTGAACCCCGGCCAGGTGGTGTACCGGGACGACGCCCCCACGTCGATGACCGAGAACCTGCGCCACCCGCCCCAAGACGGGGCGTCCAGGCAGCTGCCGCTGGTTCCCGTGCTGCGCTGGGAGAACGAGAACGGCTTTGCCGGCATGGTCGAGCTGTGCCACGGCTGCGCCGGCTGCCGCGCGCTGGAAGGGGGCGTCATGTGCCCCACCTTCCGGGCCACCCAAGAAGAGATCGCGAGCACGCGCGGCCGCGCGAACCTGCTGCGCGAGGCGATTTTGGGGCTGCTTCCCGAACAGGCGCTGTGGAGCGAGGATTTCCAGCGAGACGTGCTCGACCTGTGTCTCGGATGCAAAGGGTGCAAGCGAGACTGCCCAAGCCAAGTGGACCTGGCGAAGCTGAAGGCCGAAGTGAAGCACGCGTACCACAAGCGGCGAGGGGTGCGCGCCAGGGAGCGCCTGTTCGCCCGGATCGACCTGCTGAGCCGGGCGGGAAGCGCCCTGGCCCCGGTCGTCAACCGGGCCGGCCAACTGCCGGGGCTGCCCGCGCTGCTCGAGCGCCTCGTGGGGATCACCCGCCACCGCCGGCTGCCCACCTTCGCCCGGGAGAGCTTCCGCGCCTGGTTCGCCAAGCGGCCCCGGGGCGCGCCGCCGGCGGCAGGGCCCAAAGTGAAGCTCCTCGTCGACTGCCACACCAACTACACCCAGCCCGAAGTGGGCCGCGCCGCCGTCGCCCTCCTCGAGGCGTCAGGCGTCTACGTGGAGCTCGCGCCCGCGGGGTGCTGCGGCCGCCCGGCGCTCTCGCAAGGCCTTCTCGACGTCGCCCGCTCGCAAGGCCAGCGGGTCGCCGCCTGGATGGAGCACGCGGCCGCTGAAGGCTGGGATATCGTCGGCATCGAGCCCTCCTGCGTCTCGGCGCTGCAAGACGATTACCGGGACCTCTTGCCCGAGCCGCCCCACCGCGCGCTCGCCCGCACCTACGAGATCATGGAGTACTTGGACGGGCCGGCGGGCGCCGCCCTGTGGGAGCGGAGCTTTCCCCCCGGCGAGCGGCTGATTTACCACGCTCACTGCCATCAAAAAGCGCTGAAAAAGGAACGGCACGCGCCCCGGGTCCTTGAGCGCGCGGGATTCGACGTGCACGTAGTCGACAGCGGCTGCTGCGGCATGGCGGGCAGCTTCGGCTACGAAGCCGAGCACTACGAGATGAGCATGGCCATCGGCCGCCTCCTCTTCGCCCAGCTCGAAGCGGCGGGCCAGGGCACGATCGTGGCGTCCGGAGCCTCGTGCACGGCTCAAATTGTGCACGGGATGGGCGTAGCGGCGGTGCATCCGGCGGTCGTGCTCGCCCGGCGGCTGGAGGCGGCCAGCCGGCCCGCGCGCCCCGCCGCTTCCGGCGCCCGGTAGCGCGCCGGGCAAACGATCATGCGGCGCCCTCCTGCCCACATACACTGGTACCGTCGCGCCCGTCCGCGCCAGCGCCGGGCGCCTGCGAACTTTCCCCGTTTCGAGGAGGCCGGTCATGCCCGCATCCGGCTGGCACGGATTCCCCCTGGCCTGGATGGGCGCCATCTTGACGGTACTGGCGGTCGCGGCCTTCTGGTCGCTCGCCTGGCCGCCCGGCGTGCGGCCCGCCAGCGCCGACGGTCCCGCCGCGCAGGTGTGGCTTCCCCTTGAACCCCAGTCGGACACCGTTTGGCTCGCCGGGTTCGAGGAGGGCCCCAATATCTCCGCCCGCGCGGCCATCCTCTACGACAACGCCACCCAGACGGTCCTTTACGCTAAGAATCCCCATGAACCCCGGGCGCCGGCCTCGACGACCAAAATTCTTACTGCGATCCTGGCCCTGGAGATGAGCCGCCTGGACGACATCGTCACGGTAAGCCGCAACGCGGCCGGAACGCCCGGTTCGACGGCCCGCCTCTACACTGGCCAGAAGATCCGGATGGAGGACCTCCTGCACGGGCTCCTGCTCCGCTCCGGAAACGACGCGGCCGTAGCCATCGCCGAACACATCGCCGGCACCGAAGCCGAGTTTGCCCGGATTATGAACGCCCGCGCGTACCAGTTGGGCGCCACCCGCAGCCGCTTCGTCAACGCCCACGGCCTCGACAAGCCGGGCCACTTCTCCACCGCCTACGACCTGGCCATGCTGGCGCGGGCAGCCCTCCTGTACCCGACCTTTCAGGAGATCGTCGCCAAGCGGGAGTACCAGTTCGGCAACCAGACATGGTACAACACCAATCAACTCCTCTGGCGGTACGAGGGGGCCGAAGGGATCAAGACGGGGACCACGTCGCAGGCGGGGTACTGCCTCGTCGCGGCCGTCAGCCAAGAGGGGATGCAGCTGATCAGCGTTGTCCTGGGCAGCGCGGACCGCTGGCGTGACTCGACGATCCTGCTCGATTACGGCTTCAACAACTTTCACCGGATCACCCTGGCCCAGCGGGGCGAGCCCATCGCCCGCTTTCCGCTGGCCGGCGGCTTGGGCGAAGTCGTCGCCGTTCCGACGCGGCCGATCTCGGTGATCGTGCGCGACGAGGATATCGACTCGGTGACCGCGGCGTTAAACATCGACCCCAACCTGCGGGCGCCCGTCCGCCGGGGCGAGCGCCTTGGCACCTTCGACATTTACGTGAACGGCGAGAAGGTGAAGAGCGTCGTCTTGACGGCTCAGGAAGAGGTCGCCCGCCGCACGCCCCTGCGACTGCTGTGGCGCTCGCTGGGCGACCTGTTCAGACGCGCTCCAGCGGCGCCATCCCGGCCATGAGCCGCTTCACCCCTTCGCCCGGGAAAGCGACGGTCAAGATCACGTCGGATCCGGCCGGCTCGGCCGACACCACGGTGCCGACGCCGAACTTGGCGTGGCGCACGCGTTCCCCCGCTGTAAACACCGGCGCGGCGCCCCGTGCGCGCGCTCCTTGGGCGGCAGCGCCGGAGCCCAGCACCTGCTGGATGCGAGAGCCCGCCGGGCCGAAGGGGCCCGCCCCCGGCCGGCTCATGCTCGTCGCGCTGCGGCGCGCGGCCGCCCGCTCCGCCTCCAGGTCGCGGAGTAAAGACGGCGGCACTTCGCCTACGAAGCGGGAGACCTCGTTGTAGTTCGTCTGGCCGTAGAGGGTCCGGTAACGGGCGCACGTGAAGTAGAGCCGGTGCATCGCCCGGGTCATGCCGACATAACAGAGGCGGCGCTCTTCCTCGAGCTCTCCCGGCTCGAAGGCGGCCCGCGAGTGGGGAAAGACCCCCTCTTCCATTCCTACCAGGAACACGACGGGGAACTCGAGGCCCTTGGCCGCGTGCAGGGTCATCAGCGTGACCATGTCCTGCCCCTCTTCATACGCGTCCGCGTCGGAAATGAGGGCGACGTGATCCAAAAACGCCGTCAGGCTCGACTCGAACTGCGTCTCAAAGTCCTTGGCCACCGAGAGGAACTCCTTGAGGTTCTCGATCCGGGCCTGCGCCTCGACGGTGCGCTCCTCCTCCAGCTCCTTCAGGTAGCCCGTCCGGTGCAGCACCTGATCGACCAAGCCCGTCAAGGAGAGGCCCTCGGCCGCTGCCCGCAGCTCTTCGATCAGGTCGACAAACTCGCGCACTTTGCGCGCGTAGGCGGCCGACAGCTCCTCGATCTCGTCGACGCGGCGCATCGCCTCCATCAGCGAGATCCCACACGCCGCGGCGAAGCGCTCAATCCGCCCCAGCGTCGTGTCGCCGATCCCCCGCCGGGGTACGTTAATCACCCGCCGCAGGGCCAGGTCGGCGTCGTCGCTGGCGATCAGCCGCAAGTACGCGAGGAGGTCCTTGATCTCCTTACGCTCGTAGAAGCGGACGCCCGAGACGATCCGGTAGGGCATTCCCCGCCGGATGAACTCCTCTTCAAAAGTGCGGGACTGGGCGTGGGTGCGGTAAAGGATCGTAAACGCCTGGTACGCGCGCCCCTCCTCCCGCCGCAGCCGTTCGATCTCGTCCGCGACGAAGGCCGCCTCACCCCGCTCGTCGTCGGCCCGGTAGAAGAGGACGGGCTCTCCCTCTTCGTTCTCGGTGTAGAGGTTCTTTTCGGGCCTGTCCACATTGTTTTGAATGACGGCGTTGGCCGCTTCCAGGATGCGCCGGGTCGAGCGGTAATTCTGCTCCAGCTTCACCACCCGGGCGTCGGGATAATCCCGTTCGAAGTCGAGGATGTTGCGGATGTCCGCGCCGCGAAAGCGGTAAATGCTCTGATCGGCGTCGCCGACGACGCACAGGTTGCGGTGGCCGGCGCACAGGAGGTTGATGAGCACGTACTGGGCGTGGTTGGTATCTTGGTACTCGTCCACGAGGACGTACCGGAAGCGCTCCTGGTACTCCGCGAGCACATCAGGATGCTCCCGAAAGAGCCGCACCGTGCAAAAGAGCAGGTCGTCGAAGTCCATCGCGCTGTTGGCGGCCAGCTGCTCCTGGTAGCGCGCGTAGAACCGGCCGACGCTGCGCTCCCAATAGTCTCCCGCCCGCTCTTGGTACGTTGCAGAGTCGATCAGCTCGTTCTTTGCAGCGCTGATGGCCCCGAGGACCGCGCGCGGCTCGAAGCTTTTCGCGTCGACGTTCAGCTCTTTGAACACCTCGCGCATCGCCTGCAGCTGGTCGGCCGTGTCAAAGATGGTGAAATTGCGCTTGTAGCCGAGGCGATCTGCGTGGCGGCGCAAGATCTGCACGCAGGTGGCGTGGAAGGTGCCCACCCACAACGCCGCGGCGAAGGGACCGACGATCCGCTCCAGGCGCTCCTTCATCTCCCGGGCCGCCTTATTGGTGAACGTAACGGCCAGAATCTGCGAGGGAAGCGCCTTGCGCTGTTCCAGCAGGTAGGCGACGCGATACGTCAGGACGCGGGTCTTGCCGCTGCCCGCGCCGGCAATGACCAGAAGCGGCCCCTCCGTGTGGGTGACCGCTTCCCTTTGTGCGGCGTTAAGCTCGTCCAACCAATGCACAGCCATCGTTACCTCCCGCCCGGGCTCACCGGGGGATCCACAAGATGTCGCCGGCCCGCAAACGGTCGGGATCCCCAATCTCGTTTTGAATTAAAATGGCGGCGACCGGCACGTCGAATCGGTTCGCCACGCGGAACAGGGTATCCCCCTCGCGCACTTGGTACGGCTCCCGCGGCACGCGCGGCTCCGCCCGCAGGCCCTCGATGTAAGCCAGCCCGTAGTCGAGAAGTCCCGCGGCGTCCCAGTACCGCTCGGCCGCGCTGGGCGAGCCGATGACGACCGCCAGCAGCCGCGCCCTCCCCCGCTCCACGCTCCCGATGAGGGAAAAGCCCACGTCCGGGTTGTAGTCGGATTTCACGCCCGTCGCATCGGGCCGCCGGATCAAGAACGAGTTCACGTTCAAAACGGTGCGCCGCTGTCCCAAGCGGGGAAGGCGCGCCCGCTCTTCGCCGGCCATCCGGGCAAAGAAGGGGTCGGCCAAAGCCTCCCGCGCAATGAGCGCCAAATCGAACGCGGTGGTCCGGCTGCGCGGGTCCGTTCCCGTGGCATCGAAGAAGCGGCTGGAGCTGGCCCCAAGCCGCTCCGCCTCCGCGTTCATCAGTGCGGCGAACGCCGCCGCCGAACCGGCGGTGTGCGCCGCCACCGCGGCCGCCGCATTCGCATCCGGCTGGTAAAACATCAGGCGGAGCAGATCGCCCAGGGCGACCCGCTCTCCCTCCCCGAGCGCGCCTTGGCCCTCATCTCCCGCGGCAAGCAGCGGCCCGCGCGAATCGAGGACGACCGTCTCCTCCGGCGAACCGCTCTTCAGCGCGACCCACGCCGCGACCACTTTGACCAGGGCGCCGGGGTGAAAGCGGGTGAAAGCCTCTTTGGCGTAGAGGAGCTTGCCGGTTTCCAAATCCATTAAGACGGCGGCTTGGGCTTCGACGTGCGGCGGCGGCGGTGTGCTGAGCGCCGCCCTCGCACGCTCCTCGGCCGCTCCCACGGCGCGCCGCCACGCACCCAACTCCGGCAGGCCGGCCGCGGCGCCGGCCAAGATCGCTCCGGCAAGCGCCACCAGCGCCCATCGTCTCACGCAACCCGTCGCCCCTTTCGCCCATTGGCGTACCACAGCGTATGCCGCCTGCTGCGGGCCCATGATGCGCGGCGAGCATAAAGGGGCGACGCCGGACGTCTACGGGGTGACCGCCTCCCGGTACTCGGCGAGCACCGCCTTGACGTGCGCCTTCACCAGCGCGTGGGGCTCCGGGGCCAGCCGCCCGGCGCGCACCAGCGGGTACTCCTTAGGCAGGAACTGACTGATCAAAGGGAGAGGAAGGGGCTCGCTGCGCAAGTTGGCATACAGCCTCGCGACCGCCTCGCGCACCCGCGGCTTACCCCAGTAGTACCGCACCCGGTCTGACAAACTGTAGCGGCGGGCAAGGCGAAGCGCCCGCTCGTCGCCCTGGTAGTACTTCACCCAATCGGCCGGTTCGGCCAGCATCGCCTCCTCCAGCACGTCGCGCAGCCGCGACGGCTCCCACTCCGGCCGGCCGGCGCAAAGCTCCTCCTCAAGGAAGCTGAGGGCAAAGAGGGCCTCCCGCACGGCAAAGGTGAGGGCGGGGCCAACCTTTAAAATCGCGACGCCGTCTTCGACCAGCGCTTTGAGGGCCTCCGGCGTCTGGTAGTCCGTCGAGTGCCCTTCGAAGACGACGCCGGGGACCTGCCGCAAAGCCGCGACCAGCGCCGCCGCGCGCGCCCGGTCGTAGGGGTGCACCGTCCCGTCGCCGAACTCGACGCCCGGCTGCACGACGACGGCGATCACGCGCTCAAAGGCCTCGGCCAGTCCGGCCGCGCGGAAGGCTTCCGCCGCGAGGGCGATCGTCTCGTTGAAGTCAGCGGGCTCTGTCACCTTAAGATCGGCGTCGCCCGCCTCCGCGCCGCCGGGAACCGGCACTTCGCTGCCGATGACGTAAACCGGCTCCGGCGCGTCCGGAACCTGCTGCCGCCAGGCGCGAAAGCCCTCTTCCGCAGCGCGGCACAACGCCGCCGTCCGCTGTGCGACGATCCGCCCGTCGAGGCGCCGGGAGCGGTCTTTGGGATCGTCCGCCAAGTGCATACTCGCGTCCAGGTGGATCTTGCTGTAGCCCGCGGCAGCGTACTCGTAAACCAGCGCTTCCGCTTTGGCCATCGCCGCAGCCGCCGGTTCGCCCTTCCACGGGTTCGGCCCCAGATGGTCCCCGCCCAGGATCAGGCGCTCCAGGGGAAAGCCCACCTTGGCGGCGATCGCCGCCAAGGTGGGCTTTCCCCTGGAGCGCCTGATCCTGGGCGGGGACCATCTGGGGCCGAACCCGTGGAAGGGCGAACCGGCGGCTGCGGCGATGGCCAAAGCGGAAGCGCTGGTTTACGAGTACGCTGCCGCGGGCTACAGCAAGATCCACCTGGACGCGAGTATGCACTTGGCGGACGATCCCAAAGACCGCTCCCGGCGCCTCGACGGGCGGATCGTCGCACAGCGGACGGCGGCGTTGTGCCGCGCTGCGGAAGAGGGCTTTCGCGCCTGGCGGCAGCAGGTTCCGGACGCGCCGGAGCCGGTTTACGTCATCGGCAGCGAAGTGCCGGTTCCCGGCGGCGCGGAGGCGGGCGACGCCGATCTTAAGGTGACAGAGCCCGCTGACTTCAACGAGACGATCGCCCTCGCGGCGGAAGCCTTCCGCGCGGCCGGACTGGCCGAGGCCTTTGAGCGCGTGATCGCCGTCGTCGTGCAGCCGGGCGTCGAGTTCGGCGACGGGACGGTGCACCCCTACGACCGGGCGCGCGCGGCGGCGCTGGTCGCGGCTTTGCGGCAGGTCCCCGGCGTCGTCTTCGAAGGGCACTCGACGGACTACCAGACGCCGGAGGCCCTCAAAGCGCTGGTCGAAGACGGCGTCGCGATTTTAAAGGTTGGCCCCGCCCTCACCTTTGCCGTGCGGGAGGCCCTCTTTGCCCTCAGCTTCCTTGAGGAGGAGCTTTGCGCCGGCCGGCCGGAGTGGGAGCCGTCGCGGCTGCGCGACGTGCTGGAGGAGGCGATGCTGGCCGAACCGGCCGATTGGGTGAAGTACTACCAGGGCGACGAGCGGGCGCTTCGCCTTGCCCGCCGCTACAGTTTGTCAGACCGGGTGCGGTACTACTGGGGTAAGCCGCGGGTGCGCGAGGCGGTCGCGAGGCTGTATGCCAACTTGCGCAGCGAGCCCCTTCCTCTCCCTTTGATCAGTCAGTTCCTGCCTAAGGAGTACCCGCTGGTGCGCGCCGGGCGGCTGGCCCCGGAGCCCCACGCGCTGGTGAAGGCGCACGTCAAGGCGGTGCTCGCCGAGTACCGGGAGGCGGTCACCCCGTAGACGTCCGGCGTCGCCCCTTTATGCTCGCCGCGCATCATGGGCCCGCAGCAGGCGGCATACGCTGTGGTACGCCAATGGGCGAAAGGGGCGACGGGTTGCGTGAGACGATGGGCGCTGGTGGCGCTTGCCGGAGCGATCTTGGCCGGCGCCGCGGCCGGCCTGCCGGAGTTGGGTGCGTGGCGGCGCGCCGTGGGAGCGGCCGAGGAGCGTGCGAGGGCGGCGCTCAGCACACCGCCGCCGCCGCACGTCGAAGCCCAAGCCGCCGTCTTAATGGATTTGGAAACCGGCAAGCTCCTCTACGCCAAAGAGGCTTTCACCCGCTTTCACCCCGGCGCCCTGGTCAAAGTGGTCGCGGCGTGGGTCGCGCTGAAGAGCGGTTCGCCGGAGGAGACGGTCGTCCTCGATTCGCGCGGGCCGCTGCTTGCCGCGGGAGATGAGGGCCAAGGCGCGCTCGGGGAGGGAGAGCGGGTCGCCCTGGGCGATCTGCTCCGCCTGATGTTTTACCAGCCGGATGCGAATGCGGCGGCCGCGGTGGCGGCGCACACCGCCGGTTCGGCGGCGGCGTTCGCCGCACTGATGAACGCGGAGGCGGAGCGGCTTGGGGCCAGCTCCAGCCGCTTCTTCGATGCCACGGGAACGGACCCGCGCAGCCGGACCACCGCGTTCGATTTGGCGCTCATTGCGCGGGAGGCTTTGGCCGACCCCTTCTTTGCCCGGATGGCCGGCGAAGAGCGGGCGCGCCTTCCCCGCTTGGGACAGCGGCGCACCGTTTTGAACGTGAACTCGTTCTTGATCCGGCGGCCCGATGCGACGGGCGTGAAATCCGACTACAACCCGGACGTGGGCTTTTCCCTCATCGGGAGCGTGGAGCGGGGGAGGGCGCGGCTGCTGGCGGTCGTCATCGGCTCGCCCAGCGCGGCCGAGCGGTACTGGGACGCCGCGGGACTTCTCGACTACGGGCTGGCTTACATCGAGGGCCTGCGGGCGGAGCCGCGCGTGCCGCGGGAGCCGTACCAAGTGCGCGAGGGGGATACCCTGTTCCGCGTGGCGAACCGATTCGACGTGCCGGTCGCCGCCATTTTAATTCAAAACGAGATTGGGGATCCCGACCGTTTGCGGGCCGGCGACATCTTGTGGATCCCCCGGTGAGCCCGGGCGGGAGGTAACGATGGCTGTGCATTGGTTGGACGAGCTTAACGCCGCACAAAGGGAAGCGGTCACCCACACGGAGGGGCCGCTTCTGGTCATTGCCGGCGCGGGCAGCGGCAAGACCCGCGTCCTGACGTATCGCGTCGCCTACCTGCTGGAACAGCGCAAGGCGCTTCCCTCGCAGATTCTGGCCGTTACGTTCACCAATAAGGCGGCCCGGGAGATGAAGGAGCGCCTGGAGCGGATCGTCGGTCCCTTCGCCGCGGCGTTGTGGGTGGGCACCTTCCACGCCACCTGCGTGCAGATCTTGCGCCGCCACGCAGATCGCCTCGGCTACAAGCGCAATTTCACCATCTTTGACACGGCCGACCAGCTGCAGGCGATGCGCGAGGTGTTCAAAGAGCTGAACGTCGACGCGAAAAGCTTCGAGCCGCGCGCGGTCCTCGGGGCCATCAGCGCTGCAAAGAACGAGCTGATCGACTCTGCAACGTACCAAGAGCGGGCGGGAGACTATTGGGAGCGCAGCGTCGGCCGGTTCTACGCGCGCTACCAGGAGCAGCTGGCCGCCAACAGCGCGATGGACTTCGACGACCTGCTCTTTTGCACGGTGCGGCTCTTTCGGGAGCATCCTGATGTGCTCGCGGAGTACCAGGAGCGCTTCCGGTACGTCCTCGTGGACGAGTACCAAGATACCAACCACGCCCAGTACGTGCTCATCAACCTCCTGTGCGCCGGCCACCGCAACCTGTGCGTCGTCGGCGACGCCGATCAGAGCATTTACCGCTTTCGCGGCGCGGACATCCGCAACATCCTCGACTTCGAACGGGATTATCCCGACGCCCGGGTGGTGAAGCTGGAGCAGAATTACCGCTCGACCCGGCGCATCCTGGAAGCGGCCAACGCCGTCATTCAAAACAATGTGGACAGGCCCGAAAAGAACCTCTACACCGAGAACGAAGAGGGAGAGCCCGTCCTCTTCTACCGGGCCGACGACGAGCGGGGTGAGGCGGCCTTCGTCGCGGACGAGATCGAACGGCTGCGGCGGGAGGAGGGGCGCGCGTACCAGGCGTTTACGATCCTTTACCGCACCCACGCCCAGTCCCGCACTTTTGAAGAGGAGTTCATCCGGCGGGGAATGCCCTACCGGATCGTCTCGGGCGTCCGCTTCTACGAGCGTAAGGAGATCAAGGACCTCCTCGCGTACTTGCGGCTGATCGCCAGCGACGACGCCGACCTGGCCCTGCGGCGGGTGATTAACGTACCCCGGCGGGGGATCGGCGACACGACGCTGGGGCGGATTGAGCGCTTCGCCGCGGCGTGTGGGATCTCGCTGATGGAGGCGATGCGCCGCGTCGACGAGATCGAGGAGCTGTCGGCCGCCTACGCGCGCAAAGTGCGCGAGTTTGTCGACCTGATCGAAGAGCTGCGGGCAGCGGCCGAGGGCCTCTCCTTGACGGGCTTGGTCGATCAGGTGCTGCACCGGACGGGCTACCTGAAGGAGCTGGAGGAGGAGCGCACCGTCGAGGCGCAGGCCCGGATCGAGAACCTCAAGGAGTTCCTCTCGGTGGCCAAGGACTTTGAGACGCAGTTCGAGTCGAGCCTGACGGCGTTTTTGGATCACGTCGCCCTCATTTCCGACGCGGACGCGTATGAAGAGGGGCAGGACATGGTCACGCTGATGACCCTGCACGCGGCCAAGGGCCTCGAGTTCCCCGTCGTGTTCCTGGTAGGAATGGAAGAGGGGGTCTTTCCCCACTCGCGGGCCGCCTTCGAGCCGGGAGAGCTCGAGGAAGAGCGCCGCCTCTGTTATGTCGGCATGACCCGGGCGATGCACCGGCTCTACTTCACGTGCGCCCGTTACCGGACCCTCTACGGCCAGACGAACTACAACGAGGTCTCCCGCTTCGTAGGCGAAGTGCCGCCGTCTTTACTCCGCGACCTGGAGGCGGAGCGGGCGGCCGCGCGCCGCAGCGCGACGAGCATGAGCCGGCCGGGGGCGGGCCCCTTCGGCCCGGCGGGCTCTCGCATCCAGCAGGTGCTGGGCTCCGGCGCTGCCGCCCAAGGAGCGCGCGCACGGGGCGCCGCGCCGGTGTTTACAGCGGGGGAACGCGTGCGCCACGCCAAGTTCGGCGTCGGCACCGTGGTGTCGGCCGAGCCGGCCGGATCCGACGTGATCTTGACCGTCGCTTTCCCGGGCGAAGGGGTGAAGCGGCTCATGGCCGGGATGGCGCCGCTGGAGCGCGTCTGAACAGGTCGCCCAGCGAGCGCCACAGCAGTCGCAGGGGCGTGCGGCGGGCGACCTCTTCCTGAGCCGTCAAGACGACGCTCTTCACCTTCTCGCCGTTCACGTAAATGTCGAAGGTGCCAAGGCGCTCGCCCCGGCGGACGGGCGCCCGCAGGTTGGGGTCGATGTTTAACGCCGCGGTCACCGAGTCGATATCCTCGTCGCGCACGATCACCGAGATCGGCCGCGTCGGAACGGCGACGACTTCGCCCAAGCCGCCGGCCAGCGGAAAGCGGGCGATGGGCTCGCCCCGCTGGGCCAGGGTGATCCGGTGAAAGTTGTTGAAGCCGTAATCGAGCAGGATCGTCGAGTCACGCCAGCGGTCCGCGCTGCCCAGGACAACGCTGATCAGCTGCATCCCCTCTTGGCTGACGGCCGCGACGAGGCAGTACCCCGCCTGCGACGTGGTCCCCGTCTTGATCCCTTCGGCCCCCTCGTACCGCCAGAGGAGTTGATTGGTGTTGTACCATGTCTGGTTGCCGAACTGGTACTCCCGCTTGGCGACGATCTCCTGAAAGGTCGGGTACAGGAGGGCTGCCCGCGCCAGCATGGCCAGGTCGTAGGCGGTGGAGAAGTGGCCCGGCTTGTCGAGGCCGTGGGCGTTGACGAAGCGGCTGCGGGTGGCGCCCAACTGGTACGCGCGGGCGTTCATAATCCGGGCAAACTCGGCTTCGGTGCCGGCGATGTGTTCGGCGATGGCTACGGCCGCGTCGTTTCCGGAGCGGAGCAGGAGCCCGTGCAGGAGGTCCTCCATCCGGATCTTCTGGCCAGTGTAGAGGCGGGCCGTCGAACCGGGCGTTCCGGCCGCGTTGCGGCTTACCGTGACGATGTCGTCCAGGCGGCTCATCTCCAGGGCCAGGATCGCAGTAAGAATTTTGGTCGTCGAGGCCGGCGCCCGGGGTTCATGGGGATTCTTAGCGTAAAGGACCGTCTGGGTGGCGTTGTCGTAGAGGATGGCCGCGCGGGCGGAGATATTGGGGCCCTCCTCGAACCCGGCGAGCCAAACGGTGTCCGACTGGGGTTCAAGGGGAAGCCACACCTGCGCGGCGGGACCGTCGGCGCTGGCGGGCCGCACGCCGGGCGGCCAGGCGAGCGACCAGAAGGCCGCGACCGCCAGTACCGTCAAGATGGCGCCCATCCAGGCCAGGGGGAATCCGTGCCAGCCGGATGCGGGCATGACCGGCCTCCTCGAAACGGGGAAAGTTCGCAGGCGCCCGGCGCTGGCGCGGACGGGCGCGACGGTACCAGTGTATGTGGGCAGGAGGGCGCCGCATGATCGTTTGCCCGGCGCGCTACCGGGCGCCGGAAGCGGCGGGGCGCGCGGGCCGGCTGGCCGCCTCCAGCCGCCGGGCGAGCACGACCGCCGGATGCACCGCCGCTACGCCCATCCCGTGCACAATTTGAGCCGTGCACGAGGCTCCGGACGCCACGATCGTGCCCTGGCCCGCCGCTTCGAGCTGGGCGAAGAGGAGGCGGCCGATGGCCATGCTCATCTCGTAGTGCTCGGCTTCGTAGCCGAAGCTGCCCGCCATGCCGCAGCAGCCGCTGTCGACTACGTGCACGTCGAATCCCGCGCGCTCAAGGACCCGGGGCGCGTGCCGTTCCTTTTTCAGCGCTTTTTGATGGCAGTGAGCGTGGTAAATCAGCCGCTCGCCGGGGGGAAAGCTCCGCTCCCACAGGGCGGCGCCCGCCGGCCCGTCCAAGTACTCCATGATCTCGTAGGTGCGGGCGAGCGCGCGGTGGGGCGGCTCGGGCAAGAGGTCCCGGTAATCGTCTTGCAGCGCCGAGACGCAGGAGGGCTCGATGCCGACGATATCCCAGCCTTCAGCGGCCGCGTGCTCCATCCAGGCGGCGACCCGCTGGCCTTGCGAGCGGGCGACGTCGAGAAGGCCTTGCGAGAGCGCCGGGCGGCCGCAGCACCCCGCGGGCGCGAGCTCCACGTAGACGCCTGACGCCTCGAGGAGGGCGACGGCGGCGCGGCCCACTTCGGGCTGGGTGTAGTTGGTGTGGCAGTCGACGAGGAGCTTCACTTTGGGCCCTGCCGCCGGCGGCGCGCCCCGGGGCCGCTTGGCGAACCAGGCGCGGAAGCTCTCCCGGGCGAAGGTGGGCAGCCGGCGGTGGCGGGTGATCCCCACGAGGCGCTCGAGCAGCGCGGGCAGCCCCGGCAGTTGGCCGGCCCGGTTGACGACCGGGGCCAGGGCGCTTCCCGCCCGGCTCAGCAGGTCGATCCGGGCGAACAGGCGCTCCCTGGCGCGCACCCCTCGCCGCTTGTGGTACGCGTGCTTCACTTCGGCCTTCAGCTTCGCCAGGTCCACTTGGCTTGGGCAGTCTCGCTTGCACCCTTTGCATCCGAGACACAGGTCGAGCACGTCTCGCTGGAAATCCTCGCTCCACAGCGCCTGTTCGGGAAGCAGCCCCAAAATCGCCTCGCGCAGCAGGTTCGCGCGGCCGCGCGTGCTCGCGATCTCTTCTTGGGTGGCCCGGAAGGTGGGGCACATGACGCCCCCTTCCAGCGCGCGGCAGCCGGCGCAGCCGTGGCACAGCTCGACCATGCCGGCAAAGCCGTTCTCGTTCTCCCAGCGCAGCACGGGAACCAGCGGCAGCTGCCTGGACGCCCCGTCTTGGGGCGGGTGGCGCAGGTTCTCGGTCATCGACGTGGGGGCGTCGTCCCGGTACACCACCTGGCCGGGGTTCAAAATCCACGTGGGGTCAAAAGCCTCTTTGATCTTAAGAAAGGCTTGCCACAGCCGTTCGCCGAACAGCACCCGGTTCCACTCGGTGCGGGAGCGGCCGTCGCCGTGCTCGCCGCTGAGCGCGCCTCCGTACTTCATCACCAGTCCGGTGACCGAGGCGGCGATGGAGCGGATGCGCTCCAGGTCTTCTTTGCTCTTGGTGCTGACCAGCGGGCGGACGTGCAGCACGCCGGGGCCGGCGTGGGCGTAGAAGGAGGCGTAGGTGCCGTGGTCCGCAAGGATCTTTTGGAAGTCGGCGACGTACTCGGCCAGTCGCTCCGGGGGGACGGCCGCGTCTTCGACGAAGGGGATGTGCTTCGCGTCCGAGGTGCGCGAAAGGAGAATAGGCAGCCCCGCCGCGCGCAGCGCCCAGAGGCGCCGCTGGTGCGCGGCGTCCGCCGGGCGCATGAAGTCGAGGGCCCGGCCGCTGCCCCCGCGCGAGGCGACGAACCGGTCGATCAGGGCGGTCGCCTTCGCCTCCGCTGCGGCAGCCGTGTCGCCGTAGTATTCGACGACCAGGGCTGACGAGGTGGCCGGCGGCAGCGCGCGGACCAGATCGCCGAATTCGCTGGTCTTGGCGGCCAGATCCAGCATCACGTCGTCCATCACTTCGACGGCGGCCGCTCCCGTGGCGACGATCGCGGGGACGTCCTTCATGGCGTCGATCAGGGAGGCGTAGGAGAGGAGGACCAGCGCGGTCGCCGGGGGCACGGGTTCGAGGCGGAGCCGGGCCCGGACCACCACGGCGAGGGTCCCTTCGCTGCCGACGATGAGCCGCGCAAGGTTGAAAGAGTCGCCTTGCACGATCCGGGACAGGTTGTACCCGCTGGCCAGCCGCTTCACCTTGGGGTAGCGGCGCTCGATTTCGTCGCGCTCGGTCTCCAGGACGCGGGCGACGGCCTCGTAAAGCGCGCCCTCGCGCCCGGGCGCCCGGCGCTTGGCCGGCAGCTGGGCCAGAGGGATTTCGCCCACCGTAAGGAGGCTTCCGTCGTCCAATACGAGGTC
>k87-1931369_pt1 | contig 16504 bp, 6 predicted proteins | sample MGYA00084031_6733416 | MGnify analysis MGYA00084031
GCAGGATCTGCCGTTTCGACCCGAACGAGAACACCAGCCCCGTTGCTGTCATCCGCTGTGGCCTCGGATGGCCGACGATGAAGAACAATTCCTGCCCCTTGACGTCGATTAGCGCCACGATGTCCGGACGTCCTTGCGAGATCTCGACCGGATGCGCCCAGACGATCGGGTAGGCGCTGAGGATTCCGCGTCCCTCGTTCCAGTCCCCGTTGAACGAGGCATGCGGATACCGGTCCGCGAGCCGCTCGCGGAGACGTTGTGCCTGCGCCCGGGGAAGCTCTTGGAACGCTACGATATCCGGGTCCTCGGCGCGCACCGCCGCCTCGACCTGGTCGTCGAATGCCAGGCCGGCGCCGACGTTCGCCGTCATCACTAACAGTTCCTGTCCCGGCGCGCGGCTCATGGCACCAGTCCTTCGGTCGCGCCGACCTCGGCTCGTTGCATCCACTGCGTCAGTTGCCGGTAAACGGCCTCCGCGCCAACCAGGTCGATCGCTCCCGGTTCCAGCGAGGCCGGGTAGAGGAGGAAGGGGCGCGTCTGCGGTCCGCCAAGTCCGCCATGCGACCCGACCAGCTCCTCGAACGCGAACACCTCGCCCGTTTTTTCGTCCACCGCTGAATTGACGAGGATGTCCGGCGCGTTGTCGAAGCCGTCCGTCCGCCGGAGATGCCGCGCGGCATTCGGCCCGTATACCTCCAACGGGTTCGCGCCGATGACTTCGTCCTTGTCCAGGACATACACGCCGCCCGTGCCCAGCACGATCGTGCCGCGTTGCGCCGACCGCACCATCACGAACCCGATCCCCGGATGCAGCACCAGCCCTTCCACCAGCGCGGGGTAGAGCGCGTCGATCTCCTCCAGCGTCAGCCGGTGCTTCAAACGTGGGAACGAGATGAGGCCAAGGTTGCCAGATGCAACGACCACCACGTCCTTGCCGTCACGCTCCGGAGCCGGCGTCGTGATCCGCGGCCGCTTCGCCGGCGCCAGCTCGACCTCGGAATCCGCCACCTGGTCGCGCAGCATCCGGCGGACCGGCTCCGGCAGGCGCCCCCGGCCCCGTGACGTCAATTCCGTCAGCAGCGCGCTGACCGCCTGCCAACCTTCGTCCGTCGAGAGGTGGCTCAGCACCTCGGCGCGCGCCCGCTCGTCATGCTCGCCGGCAACCAGTCGCTGGACATGCTCGCCCAGCGTGACGCCGTACTGCTGCCGGAATGTCGGTCCCTGGCTCTGGCCGTGGTCCGAAAGGACGATCAGGTGATAGGGGCGGCTCGCGCGCTCCGCTTCCCGCCGCAATCGCCCGATGTCTCGATCGATATCTCGCAGCACGCGCAGTGCATCGCCCCGTGAGATGCCGGAATGATGCGCGACCTCGTCGTAGGCGATGTAGGTCGTGTAGACGGCCGGAACCCCGCGCATCATGTCCCCCGCGACGGTGAACGTGCTCAGCTCCCGCAGCAGGCTCGTCGTTCCGGCGCGCACGATCGGGTAGAACCCGAATCGGCGCACGCGCGGCCGCTCGTTCCGTACCAGCTGCCACGTCGCCGCGACGATCTCCCGCGCCACATCGGCGACGAAGAGGGCAATCGTCCGCGCCACGTTGTAGATGCTCGCGAAATAGAAGTAGTAGGACTGTGCCGGCGAGCTGCTCGAATTGCGCAGCGTCGAGAAGGTGAAGAGGCTGTCCGGCGCGTCGCCGGAGAAGAGATTGCCCCGGCTCGCGCCGTTGTGGGCCAGCAACCCGTTGCCGGTGCTGATCGCACGCTCGAGCAGATGCGCGTCGAGCGTCGATGTCACTACCCGGCCCAGCGCCTTGTCGTACCACCGGTATGCGGGCAGGTTGTGGTTGTTCCCGTGCAGGATCCCCGCCTGGCTCGCTCCTGTCTGCGACGACAGGTCGCACTCCCACGGCACCAGCCGGTGAGAGCCTGACGCGATCATCTCCTCAAGGGTTTCGGCGTAGCCGTGCTCGCAGGCATACCGCAGCGTGTCGACGGAGAGGCCGTCGATCTCCAGGAATACGAACCCCGGCGTCTCTTCCGGCGACGAATTGCCGTATCGCATGCGCAAGGGTCGCAGCGCGAAGTGGCTCCAGACCTGGTCATCGCCGATCGAGAGAAAGGTGCCGATCAACGTCGTGGTTGCCGACAGGATCCCGATCAGGATGCCCGCGTCGACCAGGCTCTGCAATCGCCACCCCGTCGAAACCTCCGCGACCAGCAGCACGACCGAGCTGTTCAGGAGGAACGACACGAGCGGGAAGAGCCACGACCAGAAGCGGGTTGCGATCGCCACCACGACGGGCTGCAACGCCGTGTTCAGCACCGTCAGGCCGGTAACGACGACCACGGAAATCTGCAGCGACGGCGGCGATTCTTCCACCAGCCACGCCACCGCCAGCGAGAACACCACTGCCTGGACAAGCAATGCGATTCCGTAGCGAATCACCGTATTCGCGATCGGTCCGAGGGATGACAGCGGCATGTGCCAGCGACGGCGCGTCTCTTCCATGCCGGTATTCTAGGATGCGCGGTGTTCCCCGCCTACCAACACTCCATCATTCCGGCCAACGTCGGCTTCGCCGTGGATATCTCACCTTGCTGTGAATGACGGGCTTCGTATGGCTATTGATCGGTAGGGCGAACCGGAAGGGAGGAGGCCCAGCCCCTAGAGCGCGTGTTGCGCGCCGGATCCCGGCTCCACGATCGGGATGAACGCCTTGTGCGCCCACCGTCGCCAGATGTACCACGCGCCCGCCCCGAGCAGGATCGCGCTCGCGACGAGGATCGCCGGCTGCCCGAAGACCTCCGCCAGCGCCGACACCAGCAGGGTCGAGAACGGCATAACCCCGTTGAACGCCAGCATGTTCAGGCTCATCACGCGGCCGCGAAGCTCGTCCGGCGCCGTCTGCTGCAGACGGGTCGACAGTTGGGAGTTCCCGCTCGAGAACGCATACCCCGCGACCATCACGCCAGGAACCGCCATCCAGACGTTCTGCGAGATGCCAAGCCACCCCATACCGATGCAGAGCCCGAACAACGCGATCACCATCCGGCGCGCGGCCGCGCTTTCGAGGCGGCTCCCGCGGAGCAGTACGAGAGCACCCGTGAGCGAGCCGATACCTAGGGCGGAGAGCATCCACCCGACCCAGCCTTCGCTGCCGCCCAGCACATCTGTCGTGTAGAGCGCGAGAAGGACCAGCAGGTTGGGGGAGACGAAGAACGAGATCAACCCCTGCAGCAAGATGAGGCCCATCGTCCCTTCCTCGCTCCGGACATATCGCAGGCCGTCCTTCAGCGCGGAGATCCCGGAATTGGACATCGCCGCCCGCTGGCGCGGTTTCATGATTCGTTTCAGGCCGATCAACGTTCCGATCGGCGCGATGAGCGTGATGATGTTGACGATGAACGCGCCCGCGAGCCCGATCACGCTGATCACCGACGCCGCGATCGCCGGCCCGACGATGCGCGTCGAGTTGAACGACGCCGAGTTCAGCGCGATCGCCTGTGGCAGGTCCTTCTTGGGGACCAGCTCGGAGACATACGCCTGCGCGGCGGGCAGCTCGAAGGAGTTGATGACACCGGCCAGCGCCGCCAGCGCGAGGATGTGCCAGTACTCGATCCGGTCCGTCCCGATCAGGAACGCGTAGATGCCGGAGACGCCGCCCAGCAACGCCAACGTGATGATAATGATCTTCCGGCGATCGAACCGGTCGGCCAGCACGCCGCCATACAGACTGAACAGCAGCATCGGCAGCGCCGCTGCGACATTGATCGCGCCAATGGCGAATGCCGACGTGGTCAGCGAGAGCACCACCAGCTGCATGCCGACGTTCTGCATCCACGTCCCGGCGAGCGCGACGATTTGGCTGAGCCAGTACCGCCGGAACGGCACGGATTTCAGCGCGTCGGGCAACTGGAGATCGCGGAGGTTGAAGGTCGAGGGCGCACGCAGCTTGCCGGGCCGGCCTACTTGCGGCGCGCTTCGGAACCGCATGCGGCGACCGGTCCTCTTTTTGGACCCCGTGGATGGTCCCGGAGCAATCTCGGCCCCGGCGGCTTCGTCGGTGGTCTTGCTGGGTTGATTCGTCATAGCTGATCAGGTCCTCGCGAGCTGGTGTCGCGGACAGGAAGGTTGTGGTTTGGCATTATCGCCGAGGTTCGCCGATCCGGATACGGGTCAGGTGCCGGATCGTTGGCGCAACGGCCCGCGACGCCAGAACGATCCACCGCCCTCGGAGGGCGTCATGCGCGGCCCCGAACGGTGATCGAACGAGAGGATCGCCGCCATCGCTGCCAGCGCTGCGGCAGCGACCACCAGCACGATCGCCAGCAGGCTGATCAGCATGTCTTCGCCCCACTGTCGCTGCGCAATGCCCAGATAGGCCCACACGAAGACCAGCGGGAAGGCCGCGTCATGCGAGAAGAACGCGATCCCGGCCGCGACGATGATCCCGCCGAGCAGGAAGATCACAGTCCACCCTCGCAGGCCGAAGAGGCCGCCGTCCCAGCCAACCTCACGCATCCACACCTGCACGTTGGCGAGCGTGGCGATGCATGCCCACGCCAGGTACACGCTGAACGGCACCGCGACGACGAGCCGTTGCAGCGTCGACATCTTCCCCGTATCTCGCCGCGCGCCGCGCAGCAGTATGTAGATCGCGGCCAGCACCCCGGTCAGGACCACAAGCGCCAGCATCGCCCCCTGGAATCGTTCCCAGTGCCACAGGAAGAGCCAGGAGACATTGGCGATGTTCGTGATAAGGAAGAGCGGCCCGATCGCCTGGATCCGCGCATTCAGCCGTCCAGAGGGGAAGAAGCTGTAGATGACGAAAACCGCCAGCAGCGCGTAGATCACCAGCCAGATGCTGAAGACCCAGCCCGCCGGCTGGAACGGGACCGAATGCGCGTTCGAGATATCCCCGGTCGTCTGGTCGTTCAGTGGCAGCCAGTTCGCGAGCCAGTTCATCAGCACGACCACAGCGAGCCCGACGAGGCTGATCACCGGCCAGAGCCACGAGCGGTCACGGTCAACCGACGTTCGGGGTCGATCGGGTGACCCGAGCGGGGCCTCCTCGCCGGGGGCGGGCTCCCGCCCGTCGCGGTCCGGCCGGATCCGGACCGTCGTCGGCTCCGGGGAGAGGTGCTCGTCCGGCGCCCCCGCCTCCATCGCGTCGCCAACGTCACCTTGCGTCGGATCATCCGGGTTCGGCTGGTCGGGCGGACGGTTTCGGTTATCCATAGGGGAGGACCTCGATGGCAATGTGGTCGGGCTGCGGGCCGGTCACGAACCGGTGCTCATAGTGACGTATCTTACTCGCAAGAAGCCGATAGATGGCGCACCACAGTGCCGGTTCATTCGCCCGTGAATGATCCGATAACCGGCGTCTCTTCTCGTTTGGCCGAAACACTCCGGAACGATCCGACCAGCGCGACGATTGCGAGCGCAACGGCGATCACGGCCATGACGACTGCATCCTGCCGACGTACGTGTCTTCTCCCCATTGACGGTTGGCGATACCTGTATAGGCGTAGGCGAAGACCAGCGGGAACGCGACGTCCTTCCAGCGAAGCACCATGGTCGCCGCGAGAGCGATGCCGATGACGAGGAAGACGACCGTCCATGCCTCGAGCCCGTTCCATTCCCATTCGCTCATCAGGATCTGCACGTTGGCGAGCGTCGCGATGCATGCCCATCCGAGATAGACGCTGAACGGCACCACGAGGAGCGCTTGCTGAAGAGCCGACATCGACTCCGCTTCCCGGCGGGCGTTCCGGATGCGCAGGTAGATCGTCGCGAGCGACGCGGACAGGATCACGAGGATCACCAGCGCCAGCAGCAGCCGCTCCCAATGCCACGCGAAGAGCCACGAGATGTTCGCGATATTTGCAACCAACAGGATCGGCCCGATGGCGTCGATCAGGGAATGGCGACGCCCGGCCGGCAGGAACGCGTAGACGATGTAGATGCCGAGCAGGAGATAGATCGTCGGCCAGATTGTGCCGAAAACCCAGCCCGCGGGCTGGAAAGGCACGATGTAGGCGTCGGTGATGTCACCTGTTCGCTGGTTGTTTAGCGGGAGCGAGTTCGCCAGGTAGTTCACCACCAGCACGGCGATGTAACCCAGCAAACTGATCACTGGCCACAGCCACCATTGCTCGCGCTCAGCCGGGTCCCGGCTCCCTGTTGACGGCGCGAGATGCTGATCGTTCGTGTTGGTATGGATTTGCTGTTCCTGCATCGCATGGGCCTTTCGTCATTGCGCGACCGAACAAAATGCCCGGTCATTGCCTATGCGAAAGGCTTTCGCACGCCCGGTGCCGGGCATGCGAGAAAGTCTCCCCTCATCTGCCATGAGGGAGTCGTCATCCTGAGCAACTCGTGATCCCTGTGCGAAGCATCTTTATTGGGCGCGCAGCGCTGACTCAGCCCGGTGGTAGCAACCCACCCGCCGCGAACGTTGGCTCCTTCCGGTGCTGCGTCGCCTGCTCGTACGCATACGCCAGCCGGATCAGCGTCGGCTCGGAGTACGCCCCGCCCATGAACGACAAGCCGACTGGCAACCCGTACGCGTCGCCCATCGGCACCGTCACGATCGGGTACCCGGCCACCGCCGACGCCGTCGAGCTTCCACCCGCCAGCCGATCACCGTTCACCACGTCGATCCGCGCCGCCGGCAGGTTCGTCGGCGCCACCAGCGCGTCCAGCCGCTGCTCGCGCATCAGGAAGTCGATCCCTTCCTCGCGGCCCCAGCGCTGGACCGTCGACACGATCTGGATGTACTCCGGGTCGTCGAGCGTCCCCTTCGTTTCCGCCAGCTCGAAGAGATCCTGCCCGAACCATGGCATCTCCTCGGCAGCATGATCCCGGTTGAACGCGATCACGTCCGACAGCGTCCGGATCGGGCAGTGATCGTCCACGTAGTCACGCAGGTACGCCGCGAGATCGTTCTTGAAGTCCCACAGCATCGCGTCGAGCACATGCGACGAGGTGCCGAAGTCCTTCGCGTGCGGCAGCTCCAGCCCGTCGATCACCTCCGCGCCGGCCGCGCGCAGCGCGGCAAGCGCCGCGTTGTAAATGCCGCGTACCGGCTCCCGGTTGGTCACCTCCGGCCGCAGCACGCCGATGCGCGCGCCCTTCAAGCCGTCCGCGTCGAGGAACGCCGTGTAGTCGATGCCCTGCGACCATCCGTCTGGCCGGGCGGGGTAGGGGATAGGCCCCGGATCGCCGTCATGGCGCTGCGCCGGGTCGTCCGGATCGTCCCCGGCCAGCACCGTCAGCAACAACGCCGCGTCCGCAACCGTCGTCGCCATCGGCCCGGCGGTGTCCTGCATGTGGGAGATCGGGATGATCCCGGCCCGGCTGACGAGCCCGACGGTCGGCTTGATCCCGACAATGCCGCACATGCCGGATGGCGACACGATCGACCCGTTCGTCTCCGTGCCGACCGCGAGGGGCGCATATCCCGCCGCCACGGCGACCCCCGAGCCGGAGCTGGACCCGGACGGGTTCCGGTCGAGCTGGTACGGGTTCACCGTCTGCCCGCCGCGACCGCTCCATCCGCTGATCGAGTACTGCGACCGGATATTCGCCCATTCGGTGAGGTTCGTCTTGCCGAGGATCACTGCCCCGGCCTCGCGGAGGCGCTTCGCGACGAACGAATCGCGTTTAGGCGTCGCCCCGACAAGCGCCAGCGAGCCGGCGGTCGTCTCCATCCGGTCGGCCGTGGCGACGTTGTCTTTCAGGACCACGGTGACGCCGTGCAACGGCCCGCGAACCGTTCCGTCGCGACGCTCGACGTCCAGACCCTTCGCGATCTCCGTCGCGTCCGGGTTCACCTCGATCATTGCCTTCAGGTCTGCATCCCTTTCGCGGATGCGCCCGAGGCCCTGCTCGACCAGCTCCACCGCGTCGATCTTCCCCGACGCAATCCTGTCCCGCAGCTCCGCCACCGATGTTCCCGTCACGATCCACCCTCTTGGAATTCAGGTCAGTCAATGAGAGGAAGTGTGCCACCGGAATCGAAACTCGGGAAGCGCCCTCACGTCGGGTGACGCCTGAAGGCAGGTGACGGGAGAGGCACCGGCGCGCAAACGCGAACCGGGGAGGGCCGTTACCAGCCCTCCCCGGGAAATCAGGCGACATTCCGTTCCAGCGACGCGATTACCACTCGGGAACAGCGGTCCCTTCCGGCTCCGGAACGGTGTCGAGATACTCCGGTGGTTGGCGCACGTTCAACGCTTTCTCCAACGCGTACGCGTTGGAGAAAGCGTTGAACGTGCGCCAACCACCGGAGTATCTCGACACCGTTCCGGAGCCGGAAGGGACCGCTGTTCCCGAGTGGTAATCGCGTCGCTGGAACGGAATGTCGCCTGATTTCCCGGGGAGGGCTGGTAACGGCCCTCCCCGGTTCGCGTTTGCGCGCCGGTGCCTCTCCCGTCACCTGCCTTCAGGCGTCACCCGACGTGAGGGCGCTTCCCGAGTTTCGATTCCGGTGGCACACTTCCTCTCATTGACTGACCTGAATTCCAAGAGGGTGGATCGTGACGGGAACATCGGTGGCGGAGCTGCGGGACAGGATTGCGTCGGGGAAGATCGACGCGGTGGAGCTGGTCGAGCAGGGCCTCGGGCGCATCCGCGAAAGGGATGCAGACCTGAAGGCAATGATCGAGGTGAACCCGGACGCGACGGAGATCGCGAAGGGTCTGGACGTCGAGCGTCGCGACGGAACGGTTCGCGGGCCGTTGCACGGCGTCACCGTGGTCCTGAAAGACAACGTCGCCACGGCCGACCGGATGGAGACGACCGCCGGCTCGCTGGCGCTTGTCGGGGCGACGCCTAAACGCGATTCGTTCGTCGCGAAGCGCCTCCGCGAGGCCGGGGCAGTGATCCTCGGCAAGACGAACCTCACCGAATGGGCGAATATCCGGTCGCAGTACTCGATCAGCGGATGGAGCGGTCGCGGCGGGCAGACGGTGAACCCGTACCAGCTCGACCGGAACCCGTCCGGGTCCAGCTCCGGCTCGGGGGTCGCCGTGGCGGCGGGATATGCGCCCCTCGCGGTCGGCACGGAGACGAACGGGTCGATCGTGTCGCCATCCGGCATGTGCGGCATTGTCGGGATCAAGCCGACCGTCGGGCTCGTCAGCCGGGCCGGGATCATCCCGATCTCCCACATGCAGGACACCGCCGGGCCGATGGCGACGACGGTTGCGGACGCGGCGTTGTTGCTGACGGTGCTGGCCGGGGACGATCCGGACGACCCGGCGCAGCGCCATGACGGCGATCCGGGGCCTATCCCCTACCCCGCCCGGCCAGACGGATGGTCGCAGGGCATCGACTACACGGCGTTCCTCGACGCGGACGGCTTGAAGGGCGCGCGCATCGGCGTGCTGCGGCCGGAGGTGACCAACCGGGAGCCGGTACGCGGCATTTACAACGCGGCGCTTGCCGCGCTGCGCGCGGCCGGCGCGGAGGTGATCGACGGGCTGGAGCTGCCGCACGCGAAGGACTTCGGCACCTCGTCGCATGTGCTCGACGCGATGCTGTGGGACTTCAAGAACGATCTCGCGGCGTACCTGCGTGACTACGTGGACGATCACTGCCCGATCCGGACGCTGTCGGACGTGATCGCGTTCAACCGGGATCATGCTGCCGAGGAGATGCCATGGTTCGGGCAGGATCTCTTCGAGCTGGCGGAAACGAAGGGGACGCTCGACGACCCGGAGTACATCCAGATCGTGTCGACGGTCCAGCGCTGGGGCCGCGAGGAAGGGATCGACTTCCTGATGCGCGAGCAGCGGCTGGACGCGCTGGTGGCGCCGACGAACCTGCCGGCGGCGCGGATCGACGTGGTGAACGGTGATCGGCTGGCGGGTGGAAGCTCGACGGCGTCGGCGGTGGCCGGGTACCCGATCGTGACGGTGCCGATGGGCGACGCGTACGGGTTGCCAGTCGGCTTGTCGTTCATGGGCGGGGCGTACTCCGAGCCGACGCTGATCCGGCTGGCGTATGCGTACGAGCAGGCGACGCAGCACCGGAAGGAGCCAACGTTCGCGGCGGGTGGGTTGCTACCACCGGGCTGAGTCAGCGCTGCGCGCCCAATAAAGATGCTTCGCACAGGGATCACGAGTTGCTCAGGATGACGACTCCCTCATGGCAGATGAGGGGAGACTTTCTCGCATGCCCGGCACCGGGCGTGCGAAAGCCTTTCGCATAGGCAATGACCGGGCATTTTGTTCGGTCGCGCAATGACGAAAGGCCCATGCGATGCAGGAACAGCAAATCCATACCAACACGAACGATCAGCATCTCGCGCCGTCAACAGGGAGCCGGGACCCGGCTGAGCGCGAGCAATGGTGGCTGTGGCCAGTGATCAGTTTGCTGGGTTACATCGCCGTGCTGGTGGTGAACTACCTGGCGAACTCGCTCCCGCTAAACAACCAGCGAACAGGTGACATCACCGACGCCTACATCGTGCCTTTCCAGCCCGCGGGCTGGGTTTTCGGCACAATCTGGCCGACGATCTATCTCCTGCTCGGCATCTACATCGTCTACGCGTTCCTGCCGGCCGGGCGTCGCCATTCCCTGATCGACGCCATCGGGCCGATCCTGTTGGTTGCAAATATCGCGAACATCTCGTGGCTCTTCGCGTGGCATTGGGAGCGGCTGCTGCTGGCGCTGGTGATCCTCGTGATCCTGTCCGCGTCGCTCGCGACGATCTACCTGCGCATCCGGAACGCCCGCCGGGAAGCGGAGTCGATGTCGGCTCTTCAGCAAGCGCTCCTCGTGGTGCCGTTCAGCGTCTATCTCGGATGGGCATGCATCGCGACGCTCGCCAACGTGCAGATCCTGATGAGCGAATGGGAATGGAACGGGCTCGAGGCATGGACGGTCGTCTTCCTCGTCATCGGCATCGCTCTCGCGGCGACCATGGTGCTTCGCTGGAAGGACGTCGCGTTCCCGCTGGTCTTCGCCTACGCCTATACAGGTATCGCCAACCGTCAATGGGGAGAAGACACGTACGTCGGCAGGATGCAGTCGTCATGGCCGTGATCGCCGTTGCGCTCGCAATCGTCGCGCTGGTCGGATCGTTCCGGAGTGTTTCGGCCAAACGAGAAGAGACGCCGGTTATCGGATCATTCACGGGCGAATGAACCGGCACTGTGGTGCGCCATCTATCGGCTTCTTGCGAGTAAGATACGTCACTATGAGCACCGGTTCGTGACCGGCCCGCAGCCCGACCACATTGCCATCGAGGTCCTCCCCTATGGATAACCGAAACCGTCCGCCCGACCAGCCGAACCCGGATGATCCGACGCAAGGTGACGTTGGCGACGCGATGGAGGCGGGGGCGCCGGACGAGCACCTCTCCCCGGAGCCGACGACGGTCCGGATCCGGCCGGACCGCGACGGGCGGGAGCCCGCCCCCGGCGAGGAGGCCCCGCTCGGGTCACCCGATCGACCCCGAACGTCGGTTGACCGTGACCGCTCGTGGCTCTGGCCGGTGATCAGCCTCGTCGGGCTCGCTGTGGTCGTGCTGATGAACTGGCTCGCGAACTGGCTGCCACTGAACGACCAGACGACCGGGGATATCTCGAACGCGCATTCGGTCCCGTTCCAGCCGGCGGGCTGGGTCTTCAGCATCTGGCTGGTGATCTACGCGCTGCTGGCGGTTTTCGTCATCTACAGCTTCTTCCCCTCTGGACGGCTGAATGCGCGGATCCAGGCGATCGGGCCGCTCTTCCTTATCACGAACATCGCCAATGTCTCCTGGCTCTTCCTGTGGCACTGGGAACGATTCCAGGGGGCGATGCTGGCGCTTGTGGTCCTGACCGGGGTGCTGGCCGCGATCTACATACTGCTGCGCGGCGCGCGGCGAGATACGGGGAAGATGTCGACGCTGCAACGGCTCGTCGTCGCGGTGCCGTTCAGCGTGTACCTGGCGTGGGCATGCATCGCCACGCTCGCCAACGTGCAGGTGTGGATGCGTGAGGTTGGCTGGGACGGCGGCCTCTTCGGCCTGCGAGGGTGGACTGTGATCTTCCTGCTCGGCGGGATCATCGTCGCGGCCGGGATCGCGTTCTTCTCGCATGACGCGGCCTTCCCGCTGGTCTTCGTGTGGGCCTATCTGGGCATTGCGCAGCGACAGTGGGGCGAAGACATGCTGATCAGCCTGCTGGCGATCGTGCTGGTGGTCGCTGCCGCAGCGCTGGCAGCGATGGCGGCGATCCTCTCGTTCGATCACCGTTCGGGGCCGCGCATGACGCCCTCCGAGGGCGGTGGATCGTTCTGGCGTCGCGGGCCGTTGCGCCAACGATCCGGCACCTGACCCGTATCCGGATCGGCGAACCTCGGCGATAATGCCAAACCACAACCTTCCTGTCCGCGACACCAGCTCGCGAGGACCTGATCAGCTATGACGAATCAACCCAGCAAGACCACCGACGAAGCCGCCGGGGCCGAGATTGCTCCGGGACCATCCACGGGGTCCAAAAAGAGGACCGGTCGCCGCATGCGGTTCCGAAGCGCGCCGCAAGTAGGCCGGCCCGGCAAGCTGCGTGCGCCCTCGACCTTCAACCTCCGCGATCTCCAGTTGCCCGACGCGCTGAAATCCGTGCCGTTCCGGCGGTACTGGCTCAGCCAAATCGTCGCGCTCGCCGGGACGTGGATGCAGAACGTCGGCATGCAGCTGGTGGTGCTCTCGCTGACCACGTCGGCATTCGCCATTGGCGCGATCAATGTCGCAGCGGCGCTGCCGATGCTGCTGTTCAGTCTGTATGGCGGCGTGCTGGCCGACCGGTTCGATCGCCGGAAGATCATTATCATCACGTTGGCGTTGCTGGGCGGCGTCTCCGGCATCTACGCGTTCCTGATCGGGACGGACCGGATCGAGTACTGGCACATCCTCGCGCTGGCGGCGCTGGCCGGTGTCATCAACTCCTTCGAGCTGCCCGCCGCGCAGGCGTATGTCTCCGAGCTGGTCCCCAAGAAGGACCTGCCACAGGCGATCGCGCTGAACTCGGCGTCGTTCAACTCGACGCGCATCGTCGGGCCGGCGATCGCGGCGTCGGTGATCAGCGTGATCGGGCTCGCGGGCGCGTTCATCGTCAACATCATCACGCTCATCGCGCCGATCGGAACGTTGATCGGCCTGAAACGAATCATGAAACCGCGCCAGCGGGCGGCGATGTCCAATTCCGGGATCTCCGCGCTGAAGGACGGCCTGCGATATGTCCGGAGCGAGGAAGGGACGATGGGCCTCATCTTGCTGCAGGGGTTGATCTCGTTCTTCGTCTCCCCCAACCTGCTGGTCCTTCTCGCGCTCTACACGACAGATGTGCTGGGCGGCAGCGAAGGCTGGGTCGGGTGGATGCTCTCCGCCCTAGGTATCGGCTCGCTCACGGGTGCTCTCGTACTGCTCCGCGGGAGCCGCCTCGAAAGCGCGGCCGCGCGCCGGATGGTGATCGCGTTGTTCGGGCTCTGCATCGGTATGGGGTGGCTTGGCATCTCGCAGAACGTCTGGATGGCGGTTCCTGGCGTGATGGTCGCGGGGTATGCGTTCTCGAGCGGGAACTCCCAACTGTCGACCCGTCTGCAGCAGACGGCGCCGGACGAGCTTCGCGGCCGCGTGATGAGCCTGAACATGCTGGCGTTCAACGGGGTTATGCCGTTCTCGACCCTGCTGGTGTCGGCGCTGGCGGAGGTCTTCGGGCAGCCGGCGATCCTCGTCGCGAGCGCGATCCTGCTCGGGGCGGGCGCGTGGTACATCTGGCGACGGTGGGCGCACAAGGCGTTCATCCCGATCGTGGAGCCGGGATCCGGCGCGCAACACGCGCTCTAGGGGCTGGGCCTCCTCCCTTCCGGTTCGCCCTACCGATCAATAGCCATACGAAGCCCGTCATTCACAGCAAGGTGAGATATCCACGGCGAAGCCGACGTTGGCCGGAATGATGGAGTGTTGGTAGGCGGGGAACACCGCGCATCCTAGAATACCGGCATGGAAGAGACGCGCCGTCGCTGGCACATGCCGCTGTCATCCCTCGGACCGATCGCGAATACGGTGATTCGCTACGGAATCGCATTGCTTGTCCAGGCAGTGGTGTTCTCGCTGGCGGTGGCGTGGCTGGTGGAAGAATCGCCGCCGTCGCTGCAGATTTCCGTGGTCGTCGTTACCGGCCTGACGGTGCTGAACACGGCGTTGCAGCCCGTCGTGGTGGCGATCGCAACCCGCTTCTGGTCGTGGCTCTTCCCGCTCGTGTCGTTCCTCCTGAACAGCTCGGTCGTGCTGCTGGTCGCGGAGGTTTCGACGGGGTGGCGATTGCAGAGCCTGGTCGACGCGGGCATCCTGATCGGGATCCTGTCGGCAACCACGACGTTGATCGGCACCTTTCTCTCGATCGGCGATGACCAGGTCTGGAGCCACTTCGCGCTGCGACCCTTGCGCATGCGATACGGCAATTCGTCGCCGGAAGAGACGCCGGGGTTCGTATTCCTGGAGATCGACGGCCTCTCCGTCGACACGCTGCGGTATGCCTGCGAGCACGGCTACGCCGAAACCCTTGAGGAGATGATCGCGTCAGGCTCTCACCGGCTGGTGCCGTGGGAGTGCGACCTGTCGTCGCAGACAGGAGCGAGCCAGGCGGGGATCCTGCACGGGAACAACCACAACCTGCCCGCATACCGGTGGTACGACAAGGCGCTGGGCCGGGTAGTGACATCGACGCTCGACGCGCATCTGCTCGAGCGTGCGATCAGCACCGGCAACGGGTTGCTGGCCCACAACGGCGCGAGCCGGGGCAATCTCTTCTCCGGCGACGCGCCGGACAGCCTCTTCACCTTCTCGACGCTGCGCAATTCGAGCAGCTCGCCGGCACAGTCCTACTACTTCTATTTCGCGAGCATCTACAACGTGGCGCGGACGATTGCCCTCTTCGTCGCCGATGTGGCGCGGGAGATCGTCGCGGCGACGTGGCAGCTGGTACGGAACGAGCGGCCGCGCGTGCGCCGATTCGGGTTCTACCCGATCGTGCGCGCCGGAACGACGAGCCTGCTGCGGGAGCTGAGCACGTTCACCGTCGCGGGGGACATGATGCGCGGGGTTCCGGCCGTCTACACGACCTACATCGCCTACGACGAGGTCGCGCATCATTCCGGCATCTCACGGGGCGATGCACTGCGCGTGCTGCGAGATATCGATCGAGACATCGGGCGATTGCGGCGGGAAGCGGAGCGCGCGAGCCGCCCCTATCACCTGATCGTCCTTTCGGACCACGGCCAGAGCCAGGGACCGACATTCCGGCAGCAGTACGGCGTCACGCTGGGCGAGCATGTCCAGCGACTGGTTGCCGGCGAGCATGACGAGCGGGCGCGCGCCGAGGTGCTGAGCCACCTCTCGACGGACGAAGGTTGGCAGGCGGTCAGCGCGCTGCTGACGGAATTGACGTCACGGGGCCGGGGGCGCCTGCCGGAGCCGGTCCGCCGGATGCTGCGCGACCAGGTGGCGGATTCCGAGGTCGAGCTGGCGCCGGCGAAGCGGCCGCGGATCACGACGCCGGCTCCGGAGCGTGACGGCAAGGACGTGGTGGTCGTTGCATCTGGCAACCTTGGCCTCATCTCGTTCCCACGTTTGAAGCACCGGCTGACGCTGGAGGAGATCGACGCGCTCTACCCCGCGCTGGTGGAAGGGCTGGTGCTGCATCCGGGGATCGGGTTCGTGATGGTGCGGTCGGCGCAACGCGGCACGATCGTGCTGGGCACGGGCGGCGTGTATGTCCTGGACAAGGACGAAGTCATCGGCGCGAACCCGTTGGAGGTATACGGGCCGAATGCCGCGCGGCATCTCCGGCGGACGGACGGCTTCGACAACGCGCCGGACATCCTCGTCAATTCAGCGGTGGACGAAAAAACGGGCGAGGTGTTCGCGTTCGAGGAGCTGGTCGGGTCGCATGGCGGACTTGGCGGACCGCAGACGCGCCCCTTCCTCCTCTACCCGGCCTCGCTGGAACCGGGAGCGATCGACCTGGTTGGCGCGGAGGCCGTTTACCGGCAACTGACGCAGTGGATGCAACGAGCCGAGGTCGGCGCGACCGAAGGACTGGTGCCATGAGCCGCGCGCCGGGACAGGAACTGTTAGTGATGACGGCGAACGTCGGCGCCGGCCTGGCATTCGACGACCAGGTCGAGGCGGCGGTGCGCGCCGAGGACCCGGATATCGTAGCGTTCCAAGAGCTTCCCCGGGCGCAGGCACAACGTCTCCGCGAGCGGCTCGCGGACCGGTATCCGCATGCCTCGTTCAACGGGGACTGGAACGAGGGACGCGGAATCCTCAGCGCCTACCCGATCGTCTGGGCGCATCCGGTCGAGATCTCGCAAGGACGTCCGGACATCGTGGCGCTAATCGACGTCAAGGGGCAGGAATTGTTCTTCATCGTCGGCCATCCGAGGCCACAGCGGATGACAGCAACGGGGCTGGTGTTCTCGTTCGGGTCGAAACGGCAGATCCTGC
>k87-411819_pt1 | contig 16481 bp, 13 predicted proteins | sample MGYA00084031_6733416 | MGnify analysis MGYA00084031
CGTGCCGCATAGGTACGGGTAGGCCTTAATCGGTACGCGCTGGTTGCGGGGTGAGGGAGTCGTCGACCGGCCCACAACAGCCGACTGGGTGCGCGTAGTGTTCGGTTGTGGGAGAGCGGCGCCGCTCTCCTGGTAGATCCGACGCGTCGGAGCGTCCACCGGCTCCGACGATGTGGCCGAATTCGGCCGATGCCCCCGAGCTATGGCGCATCCGGGCGGCAGTGGGTAACCATGCAGAGAAGGACCTCCACCGGGCCCGTCGCGCCGAGGGTGCGCGAAGCGGCCGCGAGGCGGGATCCGGCGGGCGCCGAAGCCCGCACCGGGCGATGCCGCACGCGACGGGGCCGGGACGGTCGTGTCCGGAATGGGTCATGTCGAGCCCTCTTTCGCCCTGCCCTTTCCGCGTCTTTGACCACCCGGCGGCGATGATCGGCCATGGTCGTGGTGCGTTATGGGACGGAACGCTAGGCGGCCGGGTAGAGGTCGTCAAGCGAGTAAATGTCACGCTCTGCGCTCATAGCACCACCGAACGTCACAGATCATTACGATCTTCTTGACTGCACGGCAGTGACCTGCGCAAACAACGCTTTCACAACGCGGCCGGGCGAGGGGCGCAGCGCCCGGAGCGGCCTTGCGTGAGGATCCTCATCCGCTCGGATCGGGCTTTTGCAGACGTCCTCAATTCACCGAGCTTCCCATCCGAAAAGCGGGGCCGGGTGCGGGCGACCCTCGACGGCCACGGAGGCCCACCGGTGCCCGCCCCGCGGGCACCGGTGGGCGGATCGCCCCACGGGGGATTTACGGACATCCACCGCCGGGTTGTCCAGAGGCTGACAACGGACTTTTCACTCACTCCGGCTTGACGAGCGGGAACAGGATGGTCTCCCGGATGCCCTTGCCGGTGAAGGCCATGATCATTCGGTCGATGCCGACGCCCACGCCGCCGGTGGGCGGCATGCCGTACTCCAGCGCCCGCAGGAAGTCCTCATCCAGCTGCATGGCCTCCGGGTCCCCGCCGGCCGCCAGCAGCGACTGCTCGGTCAACCGGCGACGCTGCTCGATCGGGTCGATCAGCTCGCTGTAGGCGGTGCCCAGCTCGGTGCCGAACCCGATCAGGTCCCACTTCTCGGTCAGCAGCGGCTCGGAGCGGTGCTGCCGGGTCAGCGGGGAGGTCTCCAGCGGATAGTCCATCACGAACGTGGGCTGGATCAGGGTGTGCTCGACGAGCTCCTCGAACAGCTCTTGAACGATCCGCCCCTGCCCCCAGGAGGGGTCCCAGGACACGTCCCGGGCGTCGGCCAGCTTGCGGACCTGCTCGAGCGGGGTGTGCGGGGTGACCTCCTCGCCCAACGCCTCCGACACCGCGCCGTAGAGGGTGATCCGCGGCCACTCCGCCAGCCCCAGATCCACCTCCTGACCGTCGTGCACGACCACGGTGGTGCCCAGCGCCGCCTGCGCGGCCCGCTGGTACATCCGCTGGGTCAGCTCGGCCATGTCGTTGTAGTCGAGGTAGGTGCCGTACGCCTCGAGCATCGTGAACTCGGGGTTGTGGGTGGAGTCGGCGCCCTCGTTGCGGAAGTTGCGGTTGACCTCGAAGACCTTGTCGATCCCGCCGACGACCAGCCGCTTGAGGTACAGCTCCACGGCGATCCGCAGGTACAGGTCCATGTCGTAGGCGTTGATGTGCGTCACGAACGGACGCGCCGCCGCACCGCCGTGGATCGGCTGCAGCATCGGGGTCTCGACCTCGAGGTACCCCTCCTCGTGCCAGAAGTCCCGCACCGCCCGCACCGTCTCGCTGCGCAGGCGGGCCATCCGACGGGCCTCGTCGTTGACGATCAGGTCCACGTACCGCAGCCGCACCCGGGCCTCCGGGTCGGTCAGCCCGGCGTGCTTCTCCGGCAGCGGACGCAGGCACTTGGAGGTGATCGCGTACCGGTCGGCCATCACCGACAGCTCGCCGCGCCGGGAGGTGACGACCTCGCCCTCGACCCCGATGTGGTCGCCCAGGTCCACGTCCCGCTTCCACGCGGCCAGCTGCTCCTCGCCGACCTTGGCCTGCGACAGCATCACCTGGAGCTCGCCGGACCCGTCCCGGATCGTGGCGAAGCACAGTTTGCCGGTGTTGCGCAGCAGCATGACCCGCCCGGTGACGCCCACCCGTTCACCGGTCTCGGCGCCCGGCTCCAGATCCGGGTACCGCTCGCGCACCTCGGCGAGGGTGTGGGTCCGCGGGAAGTTCACCGGGTAGGGGTCGATCCCCTTCTCACGGAGGCGGTTCAGCTTCTCCCGCCGGACCCGCATCTGCTCCGGAAGGTCCTCGTAGTCCTGCTGCGCACTCACGCACGCCAGGCTACCGATCCGGGGCCGCCGCCCGCGAACCGCGGCGGGGCCCGGCCCGGTCCGTCCCTCCCGGCCCGCCGGCTCCGGCGGCGCGGCGGGGCCCGGCCGGCGCCCCGCTCCCGCGCCGGGGCCGGCCCCGCCGCGGCGCCCTTCAGGAGCCGACGTTGCGCTCGTAGATCAGGCGCAGGCCGATCAGGGTCAGCCAGGGCTCGTACACGTCGATGTTGCGGGCCTCGTCGAGGACCATGGGGGCCAGCCCGCCGGTGGCGACGACGGTCAGCTCGTCGGGGTCGTCGGTCAGCTCCTCGGCCATCCGCTCCACCAGCCCGTCGACCTGGCCGGCGAACCCGTGGATGATGCCGGACTGCAGGGCCTCGACGGTGTTCTTGCCGATCACGTGGCGCGGCCGGCTCAGCTCGATCTTGTGCAGCTGGGCGCCGCGGGCCGACAGGGCGTCGATGGAGATCTCGATGCCGGGGGCGATGGCGCCGCCGACGTACTCGTTCTTGGTGGAGACCGCGTCGAACGTGGTGGCGGTGCCGAAGTCGACCACGATCGCCGGACCGCCGTACAGGTGGATGGCGGCCAGGGCGTTGACGACCCGGTCGGCCCCGACCTCCTTGGGGTTGTCCATCCGGACCGGAACGCCGGTCTTGACGCCGGGCTCCACGATGACCGCGGGCACGTCGCCGTAGTAGCGGCGGCACATCTCGCGCATCTCGTGCAGCACCGAGGGGACCGTCGAGCACACCGCGATGCCGCTGATGTCGGTGTCGGCCAGCAACGGGCTTTGGCTGATCAGCCCCTGGAGGACGACGGCGATCTCGTCGGCGGTGCGCCGGGCGTCGGTGTTGATCCGCCAGTGCTCGATGACCTCCTCGCCCTCGAAGAGCCCGAGCACGGTGTGGGTGTTGCCGACGTCGATGGTGAGCAGCATCAGGTCCCCGCTGTTTCAGGAAAAGTCAAGGCCGATGTCGAAGGAGCGCGCCGAGTGCGTCAGCGCCCCTACCGCAAGGTAGTCCACCCCGGTCACGGCGACGTCTCGGGCCCGGTCCAGAGTGAGGCCTCCGCTGGCCTCCAGCTCGGCCCGGCCCGCCGCCAGCCGCACCGCCTCCCGCAGTCGTTCGACGTCCATGTTGTCCAGCAGGATCGAGGTCGCCCCGGCCTCCAGCGCCTCGGCGACCTGGGCGAGGGTGTCGCACTCGACCTGCACGTGCAAGGACGGGTACACGGCGCGGACCGCCTGGAAGGCCTTGGTCACCGAACCGGCCGCGGCGATGTGATTGTCCTTGATCAGCGCGGCGTCGTGCAGGCCCATCCGGTGGTTGACGCCGCCGCCGCAGCGCACCGCGTACTTCTGCAGGGCGCGCAGGCCCGGCAGCGTCTTGCGGGTGTCGCGGATCTTCGCGCCGGTGCCCGCGACGGCGTCCACCCAGCGACGGGTCTCGGTGGCCACCCCCGACAGGTGGGTGAGCAGGTTCAGCGCGACCCGCTCGGCGCGCAGCACCGCGCGGGTCGGCCCGGAGACGGTCATCAGCACCTGCCCGGCGACGACCCGCCGGCCGTCCTCGACGTGCGGCACGGGGCGCAGGCCGAGCGCCTGGCAGACGGCGGCGGCGACGGGCAGTCCCGCGACCACGCCGTCCTGTCGCGCGGTGAACTCCCCGCGGGCGGTCTCCTGCGGCCCGAAGATCGGCTCGCTGGTGACGTCCACCTCGCCGTCCTCGGCCAGCGCCCGCTCCACCAGGTCCTGCACGGCCCGCGGGTCCAGCCCCGCCTCGGTGAGCCGCTCGGTGAGCTCTGGGGTCATCGCCTGCTCCTCACGCCGCCGTCTCCCGCGTCCCCGCGGAGGACGCCCGTCCGCCTCCCCGGCCCTCCCCGGACGCGTCCGCCGTCTCCGCCGCCGGCCGCAGCGGCTCGTACACCGTGGTCAGGCCGTCGTCGGTCAGGGTGGTCACCAGATGCCCCCGCCAGGCGGAGTCGTCGCCGGCGGGGTGATCGTGCCGCCAGTGGCTGCCGCGGGTCTCGGTGCGCAGCCGGGCGGCGGCGACGATCGCCGAGGCCACGGCGTGCAGGTTGGTGGCCTCCCAGGCCTCGACGCAGGGGTCGCCGCCGGTCTTGCCGGCGAGGGCGGCCAGCTCCCGGGCGGCGGTCTGCAGCCCTTCGGCGCCGCGCAGCACCCCCGCGTGGGCGGTCATGATCTGCTGGACGTCCTCGCGCACCGCCGGGTCGAGCAGGCCCTGCGGGCGGGCGTCACAGGCCGCGGCGGCCGGCCGGCGGGACGGGCGGACGGACGGACGGGCCAGGTCCGCACCGATGGCGGCGGCGATGCGCTCGCCGAACACCAGGCCCTCCAGCAGGGAGTTGGAGGCCAGGCGGTTGGCCCCGTGCACCCCGGTGCAGGCGACCTCCCCACAGGCGTACAGGCCGGGCAGCGAGGTGCGGCCCCAGGTGTCGGTGCGGACGCCGCCGCTGGCGTAGTGGGCGGCCGGCACGACCGGGATCAGATCGGTGACCGGGTCGACGCCGTGCTCCCGGCAGGCGGCCAGGATGGTGGGGAAGCGGTGCCGCCACAGCTCGGCGCCGAGGTGACGGCCGTCGAGGTACATGCAGGGCGCGCCGGTCTCGCGCATCCGGCTCATGATGCCCTTGGCGACCACGTCCCGCGGCGCCAGCTCGGCCAGCTCGTGGCGGCCGACCATGAAGCGTTCGCCGGACCGGTCGACCAGGAACGCCCCTTCGCCGCGGACGGCCTCGGAGATGAGCGGCTGGCGGCCGCGGGCGTCCTCGCCCAGCCACAGCACGGTCGGGTGGAACTGCACGAACTCCAGATCGGTGACCTCGGCCCCGGCGCGCAGCGCCAGCGCCACGCCGTCGCCGGTGGACACCTCGGGGTTGGTGGTGGCGGAGAAGACCTGGCCCAGGCCGCCCGTGGCCAGCACCACGGCCTTCGCCCGCACGGCGCCGACCCCGTCCCGCCGTCCCTCCCCCATGACGTGGAGGGTGATCCCACAGGCCCGGCCGGCGGAGTCCAGCAGCAGGTCCAGCACGAGGGCGTGCTCGATGACCTCGATCCCGGCCGCCCGGCGGGCCTCCAGCAGGGCCCGGCTGATCTCCGCGCCGGTGGCGTCCCCGCCCGCGTGCGCGATCCGGCGCCGGCGGTGGCCGCCCTCGCGGGTCAGCGCCAGGCCGCCGTCGGCGTCCCGGTCGAAGCCGGCGCCCAGCGCGATCAGCCGCCGCACGGCGGCCGGCCCCTCGGTGACCAGGATCCGCACGGCCTCCTCGTCGCACAGCCCGGCGCCGGCGGCGAGGGTGTCCGCCAGATGCTCGTGCGGGCTGTCCTCGGGGGCGAGGGCGGCGGCGATCCCGCCCTGCGCCCACCGCGTGGACCCGGCCTCCAGCCGGGACTTGGTCACCATCAGCACCCGGCCGAGCCCTTCGCGGGCCGCGGCCAGCGCGGCGACCAGCCCGGCGACGCCGGAGCCGACCACCACCACGTCGGTGTCGACGCTCCAGCCGGGCTCGGGCGCGCGCAGACGTCGAGGGATCATCTCGCCCTCCCCTGGAGGATTTTTCGTCACAATGACATTAACCGGTGGGGAACACGGGATGATCCCCGGGGGTCCGTCAACGGGCCGTCGGCCCGACGGCGTCGCCGCGGAGCTGATCTGAGCCGGGAACCGGCTCGGCGGGGTCGTCGCCGAGCGAGATGATCCGGTTGTCGCGGTCGACGTGCACCACGCGCGGCGTGAACGAACGCGCCTCCTCGTCGGTCATCTGGGCGTAGCTGATGATGATCACCAGGTCGCCGGGGCTGACCAGGCGGGCGGCGGCCCCGTTGACGCCGATCACGCCGCTGCCCCGGGGGCCGGCGATCAGATAGGTCTCCAGCCGGGCGCCGTTGTCGATGTCGACCACCTGCACCTGCTCGCCGGGCAGCAGGTCGGCGGCGTCCATCAGATCCCGGTCCACGGTGAGCGACCCCACGTAGTGCAGGTCGGCCTGGGTCACCGTGGCGCGGTGGATCTTCGACTTGAACATGGTGCGGAACATCAGCTCTCCCGGGGGCCGAACCGAAGGGGCGTGTTGTCGATCAGATGGGTGGTGCCGACCTTGCCGGCGACGGCCAGCACGGCCTCGCCGACGTGGTCGCGGCCGACCTCCTCGAAGGTGGCCGGGTCGACCAGGACCAGGTAGTCCACGTGCAGCGGGGGGTCGGCCCGGGTCGCCTCGTCCAGCACGGCCCGCGCGGCCTCCAGCACGGCCGCCGGGCCGTCGGCGACCCGCTCGGCGCCCGCCAGCAGGGCGCGCGACAGGTGGCGGGCGGTGGCCCGTTCGGCGTCCGAGAGGTAGCGGTTGCGGCTGGACAGCGCCAGCCCGTCCGGTTCGCGGACGGTGGGGACGGCCTCGATCCGCACCGGCACGTCCAGGTCGGCGACCATCCGGCGGACCAGGGCGAGCTGCTGGGCGTCCTTGGCCCCGAAGACCGCCACGTCCGGGCGGACCTGGTGGAACAGCTTCATGACGACCGTGAGCACCCCGTCGAAGTGCCCCGGCCGGGCCGCGCCCTCCACGATCGCGCCCATCCGGCCCGAGCTGAGCCGCACCTGGGGGTCGACCGGGTACATCACCTCCGGGGTCGGCGCCCACACCAGGTCCACGCCCTCGGCCGCGCACATCGCGACGTCGTCGTCGAAGGTGCGGGGATAGCGGTCCAGGTCCTCGTTCGGCCCGAACTGCAGCGGGTTGACGAAGATGCTCACCACCACCGCGTCGCCCAGCTCCCGCGCCCGGCGGATCAGCGACCGGTGCCCGGCGTGCAGCGCGCCCATCGTGGGGACGAACGCCACCGTGCCGCGGAGCCGGGCGCGGGCGGCGGCCAGCTCCTCACGGGTCCGGGCGATGACCGGTGTCATGAACGGTTTCCCTTTCTGCTCGAGGCCCCGGCGCACCGGGCGCGCCGAGGCCGTCAGGAGTCGGCCAGCACTTCCAACAGCCGCGCGGCGTCCTCGGGTTTGAGCAGCCCGGCGTCCAACGCCCGGTCGGCGGTCAGCCGCGCCATCGCCACGTACGCGCGGGCGCTCTCGGCCGAGACCTTGGACAGCTCGGCGATGTGCCCGGCGACCGTGCCCGCGTCGCCCCGGGCGACCGGCCCGGTCAGGCCGTTCATGCCGAGCCGCAGCCCGTTGTCCAGCGCCGCCCCCAGCAGCGGTCCGAGCATCTGCGCGGGATCGGCGACGCCGGCCGCGCGCAGCAGGTCCATCGCCTCGGCCACCAGCGTCACCAGGTGGTTCGCGCCGCCGGCCAGCGCCGCGTGGTAGAGGGTGCGGCGCTCCTCGGGGATCCACACCGGCTCCCCGCCCATCTCCACCACCAGCGCCTCGGCCGCCGGCCGCAGCGTCTCCGGCGAGGTCACCCCGAACGAGATCCCGGCCAGCCGGTCCAGGTCGTCGGGACGTCCGGTGAAGGTCATCACCGGGTGCAGCGCCAGCGGCAGCGCCCCCGCCCGCGTGGCGGGCTCCAGCACCTGCACCCCGTACCGGCCGCTGGTGTGCACCAGCAGCTTGCCCGTCACGGGGACGCCGGTCGTCACCAGACCGCTCACCAGCTCCGGCAGCGCGTCGTCCGGGACGGTCAGCAGCACCAGCTCCGATCCGGCGACCACCTCCTGGGGGGTGGCCACCACCGCGTCAGGGAGCCGCTCGGCGACCCGGCGCCGGGAGGCGTCCGACACCGCGCTGGCCGCCGTCACCCGGTGACCGGCCAGTGCGAGCGCCGCGCCCAGCGTCGTGCCGACCCGTCCCGCGCCCACGACGCCCACCTCGAGCCGGGCGGGCCGGTCCGCGGGCGCGACGGACGGCACGTCGGAAGACCTCATGACCGTTCCAGTCCTCGCTAGGGGGTACCGGACGGCCATCAGAGTACCCGCTCGCCTCCGTCAGTCGTAGGCGAGGGACTCCACCACGGAGGTCCGGGCGGCGCGCCGGGCGGGCAGCACGGAGGCGGCCAGTCCGGCGACGACGGCCAGCGCCACCAGGCCGGCGATCTGGGCGTAGGGGACGGCGGGCACGGCGGAGGGCGCCATGGACTCGGTGGCGGCCCAGCCGAAGACGACCCCCAGCCCGACGCCGATCACGGCGCCGATGACGGCCATGATGACGGCCTCCAGCGACAGCATCAGCCGCAGCTGGACCCGGGTGACGCCGAGGGCGCGCAGCAGGGCGGACTCGCGGGTGCGCTCCACCACCGACAGGCCGAGGGTGTTGGCGATGCCGAACAGGGCGATGATCACCGCCAGGCCCAGCAGCCCGCCGACGACCGCCAGGATGGTGTCGATGGCCTCGTCGAACCGCTCCTTCAACCCCGCCGTCGAGGCCACCTTGAGGGTCGGGTACGGGGCGATGATCCGCTCCACCGTCTCCAGGGCGCGGTCGGGGTCGACGCCGGGGGCGGCGTTCAGGTAGACCGCCTCGGCGTCCCGGGGGCCGAAGTGGCGGGCGAAGTCCTCCTCCGTCACCACGTACGGGGGCAGCGGGGTGTTGCCGGAGAACAGGGCGACGACCCTGAGCTCGACCCGGCCCCGCGGGGTGGGGATCGTCACCGTGTCGCCGACGTCGCGGCCCCGGGCGCGGTCGGCCTGGACGGCGACGGTGCCGGGGGTGAGGTCCTGCAGCGACCCCTTCTCCACCGTCGGTCTGATCATCGTGCCGAGGGCGGAGCGGGTGACCGCGCCGATGTGCTCGGTGCGGCCGCCCTCGGCGGACTCCCGGTGGATCCGCAGCTCCATGACCTCGCCGATCTCCGGACGCTCGCGCAGCTCGGCGACGACCGCGGCGGGCACCGGGTGCGGGGGCCGGTCGCCGGTGGCGTACTGGCCGCGGAGCTGGAAGTCGACCGGGAACTGCTCGGCCAGCTGGGCGTCGGCGGTGGCCCGGCCTCCGGCGGCGACCACCGCGAACAGGCTCATCAGCCCCACCCCGACGGTCAGCGCGACGGCGGTGGTGGCGGTCCGGCGGGGGGCGCGGCAGGCGTTGGACACCGCCAGCCGCCCGGGGACCCCGGCCAGCCGGGCCGGCAGCGCCCCGGTCGCCCGGCTCAGCGGCCGCACCAGCGCGGGCATCACCGCGATCACCGCCAGGAACACCAGCGCGCCGCCCCCGGCGACCAGGAACATCGCCGTCTGCCCCTCTTCCAGGGCCAGCGCCCCCAGGCCCGCCGAGGCCAGTCCGGCCGCGCCCAGCAGCGCCGCCAGGATCCGCCGCGGCCACCCCAGGCGGAACCGGCCCGAGCCGGGCTCCCGTTCGGTGCGCAGCGCGGCGACCGGGGCCACCCGGGTCGCCGAGCGGGCCGGGGGCAGCGCCGCCGCCACCGTCACCGCCACGCCGACGCCCAGCCCGGCCGCCACGGCCGGCGGCGTCAAGGTCAGGTCCCCGCCGGGGATGCCGCCGGCGCCGTCGCCGATCAACGCCAGCAGTCCGCCGGCGAGCGCGACGCCGAGGCCCAGTCCGGCCAGCGAGGCGACCAGCCCAAGAAGCGCCGACTCCGCCAGCACCCCGAGGAAGATCTGCCGCCGGGTGGCGCCCACGCAGCGCAGCAGCGCCATCTCCCGGGTCCGCTGGGCCACCAGGATCGCGAACGTGTTGTAGATGACCAGCGCCGACACCAGCATCGCCACCAGCGCGAACAGCAGCAGCCCGGTCCGGATCATCGCGGTGTCGGCGCCCGCCCGGGCCGCCAGCCGGTCGCCCAGCGCCCGCCCGTCCAGCACCTCGTGGTCGCCGCCGAGCGCCGCGGCGACCGCCTCGCGCAGCTCCCGCGGATCGCCGCTCCCGGCGATGTCGATCTCGACCGGGTCCGGCCGGCCGGTGATGCGGACGGCCGTCTCCGGGGTGAAGCCGACCGCGCCGCGGAAGCCCACCTCGTCGTCGATGCCGAAGTCGGCCAGCCCGGTCACGGTGAACGCGTGCCGGGCGCCCTCGCCGTCCACGACGGTGACGGTGGAGCCGACCCGGTAGTCGTTCCGTTCGGCGGTCCGCTCCTCCAGCACGACCTCGTCGGGCGCGCCGGGGGCCCGGCCGGAGACGATGTCGTAGCGCTGCAGCCGGCCCTGGGCGACCGACAGGCCGACCGTGGGCAGGTCGCCGTAGACCTTGCCGTCCTTGCCGATCAGCGCCGCGTCGCCGCGGATCATCGCGTGGACCTCGGTCACCCCGGGGACGCTCCGGACCGTCTGGACCGTCGAGGCGGGCAGCCGCCGGCCCTCGCTCGGCAGCACCGCCACGTCGACCTTGCCCGCCGACCCGGCGAACTCCTCGTCGATGCCCGCCTGCATGCTGTCGGTGAGCACGAACGTGCCCGCGATGAACCCGACGCCCAGCATGATCGCCAGCCCGGTCAGCAGCATCCGGACCTTGTGGGCGCGCAGCCCCGCCAGGGAGATCTTCAGCATCGGTCAGCCCCCCAGCGCCTTGAGCCGGTCCAGCACCGTGTCGGGGGTCGGCCCGGCCAGCTCGTCGACGATCCGGCCGTCGCGCAGGAACACCACCCGGTCGGCGTAGGAGGCCGCCACCGGGTCGTGGGTGACCATCACCACCGTCTGCCCCAGCTCCCGCACCGAGGTGCGCAGGAACCCCAGCACCTCCGCCCCGGCCCGGGAGTCCAGGTTGCCGGTGGGTTCGTCGGCGAAGATCACCTCCGGCCGGGTCACCAGCGCCCGGGCGCACGCCACCCGCTGCTGCTGCCCGCCGGACAGCTCGCTCGGCCGGTGCCCGAGCCGGTCGCGCAGCCCCAGCACGTCCACCACCTGCTCGAACCAGGCGCGGTCGGGCCGGCGGCCGGCCAGCTCCAGCGGCAGCAGGATGTTCTGCTCGGCGGTCAGGGTGGGCAGCAGGTTGAACGCCTGGAAGATGAACCCGATCCGCTCCCGGCGCAGCAGGGTCAGCCGCTTGTCGCCCAACGCGGTGATCTCCACGTCGCCGAGGGTGATCCGGCCCGCGGTGACGGTGTCCAGCCCGGCCAGGCAGTGCATCAGGGTGGACTTGCCGGACCCGGACGGGCCCATGATCGCGGTGAACGCGCCCTTGGCGAACGCCACGTCGACCCCGCGCAAGGCGTGCACCGCGGCGTCGCCGGTTCCGTAGACCTTGTCGACTCCGACGGCCGTGACCGCCGGAGGGGAGACGAGCGTGCTGGTCACGTGGACTCCTCGTTCCGTTCGGCTGAACGGGATCCACGCTAGGAACGGGCGCCTTCGCTGCCATCGGCCCCGCGGCCATGATCGGGATGCGCGCCGCGGCTGATCCGCCCGCCGTCGTACGACTTCAGGCGCACTCCCGGATACGACCTACGCCTGACCCCTGCGCACCAGCCCGGTCTCGTAGGCGAACACCACCGCCTGCACCCGGTCGCGCAGCCCCAGCTTGGTGAGGATCCGGCCGACGTGGGTCTTGACCGTCGCCTCCGACACGTACAGCCGGCCGGCGATCTCGGCGTTCGACAACCCCCGGGCGACCAGGTGCAGCACCTCGCGCTCCCGGCTCGTCAACGTCGCCAGCGCCCCCTGGGCGGCCTGCTGCTCGGTGTCCGGCAGGTGCACCGCGAACCGGTCCAGCAGCCGCCGGGTGGTGGACGGCGCGACCACCGCGTCGCCGGAGTGCACCGCCCGGATCGCCTCGATGAGCTGAGGCGGCCCGGCGTCCTTGAGCAGGAACCCGGCCGCGCCCGCCTTGATCGCCGCGAAGGCGTACTCGTCCAGGTCGAACGTGGTCAGGATGATCACCCGGGGGCGTCGTTCGGCGGGCAGCGTCCCGATCCGGCGCGTGGCCTCGATGCCGTCCACCCGGGGCATCCGCACGTCCATCAGCACCACGTCCGCGGTGACGGCGCGCAGGACGTCCATCACCTGTGCGCCGTCCCCCGCCTCGGCGACCACCTCGATGTCGGGCTGGGCGTCCAGCACCATGCGGAATCCGGCACGGACCAGCTCCTGGTCGTCGACCAGCATCACTCGGATCAAGCGCTCCTCGCCTCCTCGCGCAACGGCAATCGGGCCACCACCTCGAACCCGCCGCCCGCCCGCGGTCCCGCCCGCACGGTGCCTCCGTAGACCGCGGCGCGCTCCCGCATCCCGACCAGCCCGTGTCCCATGCCGTCGTCGGGGGCCGCCGCGCCGCGCCCGTCGTCGGTCACCGTCACCTGGATCGCCTCGTCACCGTAGTGCAGCCGCACCTGCGCCGTCGCCCGCGGACCGGCGTGCTTGACGATGTTGGTCAGCGACTCCTGGACGATGCGGAACACCGTCAGCTGCATCCCCGGCGGCAGCTCCACCGGCACCCCCTCGACCCGGAAGTCCAGCGGCAGCCCCGACTCGCGGATCTGCTCCACCAGGTCGTTCAGCTGGGCGACGCCGGGCTGGGGCCGGTAGGAGCCCGCATCGTCGCCCTCCCGCAGCACCCCCAGCAGCCGCCGCATCTCCGCCAGCGCCAGCCGCCCGGTCTGGGAGATCGTCTCCAGCGCCCGCTTGGCGCGCTCGACGTCGGTGTCGATCGCATAGGAGGCGCCGTCGGCCTGCACCACGATGACGCTGACGTTGTGCGCCACCACGTCGTGCAGCTCCCGGGCGATCCGCGCCCGCTCGGCGGCCATCGCGATCTGGATCTGGGCGTCGCGCTCGCGCTCCAGGCGCTCGGCGCGCTCCTCCAGCGAGCGGGTGTAGGCGCGCCGGGTGTTGATGTAGACGCCGAGGATCCACACCCCGGCGACCACCACGCTCAGCATGACGAGCCCGTACCGGTAGTCCGCGGGGCTCACCGTGTAGCGGACCGCCGCCAGGACCGCCCCCAGCTCGGCGACGAGCCCGGCGGCCACCGCCTCCCAGCGGGAGGTGCAGCAGGCCGCGACCGTGTACAGGGCGATCAGCACCGCCGCGTTCGCCGGGATCATGGTGAAGCCGGCGAGCCACTGCAGGAACGACACCGCGGCGATCACCGCGAAGACCTGCAGCGGCCACCGCCGCCGCACGACCAGCGGCCCCAGCAGCCCCGACACCAGGGCGAGATAGGCCCACCGGGGGATCGGCTCCCCCGGGGGCGGATACGCCGCCGGGGCGGTGTAGGCGGACGCGGTCAGCATCGACAGCAGCAGCAGCGGCGACATGAAGGCGAAGTCGACCAGCGGCTTCTTGCTCCGCCACCACGCCCACGCTCTCCCCACCATGGTCTCGAGCCTACGTTCGGCGCGGCGAGAGGCCATCCGACCTGAGTCGTACCGCCCCTGCGGCCGGCGGCGTGACGGTAGCGTTCGCTGTCGTGCACGGGTGGGTGAGGTGGCGGACGGCGATGCAGCGGGCGCTGTACGGCGAGGGCGGCTTCTACCGGCGGGGCGAACGGCCCGCCGCCCACTTCCGCACCTCCGTGCACGCCTCCCCGCGCTTCGCCGAGGCGGTCGCCCGGCTGCTGGCCCAGGTGGACGCGGCCCTGGGGCACCCGCCCCGGCTCGACCTGGTGGACGTCGGCGCGGGCTGCGGCGAGCTGCTCGTCCGCGTCCTCCAGGCCGCCCGCCCCGACCTGGCCGAACGTCTCGCCCCGGTCGCCGTGGAGCTGGCGCCCCGCCCGGCGGAGCTGCCCGAGCGGATCGGCTGGCGGGCCGCGCTCCCCGACGCCGTCACCGGCCTGATCATCGCGAACGAGTGGCTCGACAACATCCCCCTGGACGTCGTCGAGCTCACCCCCGAGGGGCCCCGCCTGGTGCTGGTGGATCCGGCCACCGGCGCCGAACGGCTCGGCCCGCCCCCCGCCGAGGAGGACCTGGCCTGGCTGGAGCGCTGGTGGCCGCTGACGAATCCCGGCGACCGCGCCGAGATCGGCCGTCCCCGGTGCACCGCCTGGTCCGACGTGCTGACCCGCCTGCGCGCCGGCCTGGCGGTGGCGATCGACTACTCCCACACCCGGCGGGACCGTCCCGCCCACGGCACCCTGACCGGCTACCGCGACGGCCGCGTCGTCCCCCCGGTGCCGGACGGCTCCTGCGACATCACCGCCCATGTGGCCCTGGACGCCTGCGCCGCCGCCGGCGTCCGGGCGGGGGCCGCCGCCACCGCCCTGACCACCCAGCGCCGGGCCCTGCGCGCCCTGGGCCTGACCGGGGCCCGCCCGCCGATCCGGCTGGCCCATCAGGACCCGCGCGGCTACGTGCTGGCCCTCCGCCGCGCCGGGGAGGAGGCCGAGCTCATCGACCCGGCCGGCCTGGGCGGTTTCGGCTGGCTCGCGCAGGCCAGGCGGATCCCGCTGCCCGAGCCCCTGGCGGAGTGCGCGACGGCGTGAGGGTCAGCGGGCCCAGCGGGCGGGATCGGCCCCGGCCCGGGAACGGGCCCGGCGGGCGCGTTCGGCGACGGACTCGACGATGGCGCGGGACTCGCCCAGCTCCCGGTCGGCGGCGACCACGCGGACCGGGCCGGAGGGGGCGTCGACGTGGACGGTGCCCAACCGCAGCAGGCGCCGCAGAGGACCGGAGGTGAGGCGGACGCTCTGAGTCCGGGCGTGCGCGATGACGGTGGTGCGGCGGCACAGCAGACCGCGGCGGGCGACGAAGACGACCTCGTCGGTGCCCGCGGCGGCGAAGCGGTCCAGGGACAGGCCCCGGCCGGAGGCGGGCAGCAGCGGCACGGCGTCGACGTCGGCGCCGGGGAAGATGTGCGTCACCAGGGCGACGGCCACCTCGCGGGGGGCCACCGGCAGCAGCACCGTGGACTGGGCCTGACGCTCCCCGGCGTATCCCGCGACGGTGGCGTCCACCCGCGCCCAGCGCCGCTGCCGCCACAACAGCGGTTCGACGATCGCGACCGCCTGGACGCGGCCCGGCGGCACGGTCTGCATGCGGGTCTCCAGCAGCCCGTACCGCAGGCGCAGGCCGTCGGGCGAGATCGCCACGGTGAACCGGCCGTACACGATCGCCGGGGCGATCACCGCGCTGATCAGGCCCAGCAGCGCGGGGACGGCGCCGCCGAGCACCCCCGGCTCCAGATAGGTGAAGCCGACCATCAGCAGCAGGCCCAGCAGCAGGGCCGTGCCGATCACCGGCATCCGGCTGCTCAGCGCCGCCACCAGGACCCCCAGCGGCACCCGCCAGAACCGCTGCTCGGGGGCCTCCGGGGTGTGGCCGGGCAGTCCGGCGGCGCGGGCCAGCAGCTCGGCGCGGAGCCGCTGCGCCGAGCGGCGGCCCAGATAGCGCAGCACCACGCCGCTCTCGGCGCCGCCGGCCAGCTCCACCCGCAGCTCGGCCAGACCGGTGAGCCGGGTCATCAGCGGACGCACGATGTCGATCGCCTGGATCCGCGACAGCGGGATGAGCCGGCGCCGTTTGCGCAGCACCCCGGTCTCCACCGCCAGGTCGTCGCCGGCGATCCAGAACCGCAGCCCCAGCCAGCCCCAGACGCCCGCCGCCACGGCCGCGATCACCGCCGGGATCGACACCGCCGCGAATCGCCGCACCGCCTCCGGCTCGAAGAAGGCGTACCCGTCCTCCTTCGGCGTGACCAGCAGCGAGAACCCGATCAGCACGAAGTAGACGAGCAGGAACACGAATGCCCGCAGCAGCGCCGTCACCGGGTGCAGCCGGTGCACGCCCTCGTGGAACCGCGGCGGCTCGGGCGGCGTCGGCGCGGGCGGCGGCGGACCCGGCGGCGGCGCGGGCCCGGGCGATCCCGCAGGCGGGCCGTACGGTCCCGGCGGTGGGCCGTACGGTCCGGGCGGCGGCCCGTACGGCGCGCTCACAGCCCCATGCTCCTCGCCTCGCTCTTGTGCGCCAGGCGGTCGCGGAGCCGGGCGGCCTCGGCGGCGGGCAGCCCGGGGATGCGGGCGTCGGTGGCCGCGGCGGCGGTGTGCAGCCGCACGGTCGCGATGCCCATCCACCGCTCCAGCAGCCCCGCCGTCACGTCCACGAACTGCATCCGCCCGTACGGCACCACCACCAGCCGCCGGACGAACACCCCGCCGGTCACCATCAGGTCGTCGTCCCGCTCCAGGTACCCCGCCGAACGGTACGCCAGCTCACCGAAGCCCCAGATCAGCACGCAGCACACCAGCAGCGCCGCGCCCCACACCCCCAGGGCGACCGCCCCGCCGCCCTGGTACGCCCACCAG
>k87-141866_pt1 | contig 16425 bp, 18 predicted proteins | sample MGYA00084031_6733416 | MGnify analysis MGYA00084031
CCGCACCCCCGTGTGAGGAGGTCGTATGACGTCCCGCTCCCCCGCCCGCCGCGGGCGTTACCCCCTGCGGCTGCGCCGGCGTCCCGTCGCCTGGCACAGCCAGCGCCCGACCTGGCCGGAGGCCCGGCCCCCGGTCATCGCCGAGATGCTGAAGCGGGCCCGGGCACGGCCCTCGGGCAACTGGTACGTCGTCGGCGCCACCCGTGACGTGGGCGGTGGGCGGCCCCTGGCCCGGACCGTCGGCGGCCGGGAGGTCGTCGTCTGGCGCGACGCCCGGGGGAAACTGGTGGCCGGCCCGGGCATCTGCCCTCATCTGGGGGCGCCCCTGGCGGACAGCCCGGTCCGGTGCGGCACGCTGATCTGCCACTGGCACGGACTCGCGCTCGACGGCACCCCGTTCGCCGGCTGGGAGCCGCTGCCGGTGCACGACGACGGCGTGCTCGTCTGGGTGCGGCTGGACGACGTGGGCGGCGAGCCGGGCACCCCGGCACCGGCCGTTCCCCGGCGGCCGCCCGCGTCCGCCTCGGTGGAGGCCGTCTACACGGGGGTCGGCGTCTGCGAGCCCGAGGACGTGGTCGCCAACCGGCTGGACCCCTGGCACGGCGCCTGGTTCCACCCGTACTCGTTCGTCGATCTGACCGTCGTCGGCACGCCGGGACGGGCAGCCGCGCCCGCGGACGGCGGCCGGGCGAGGGGCGCCGGGGGAGACGGGAAGGACGGCGGCGGGGAGGACGAGGACGGGTTCACCGTCGACGTCTCCTTCAAGGTCGCGGGGCGTCTGGTGGTGCCCGTGCGGGCGGTGTTCACCGCCCCCGGGCCGCGCACGGTGGTCATGCGCATCACCGAGGGGGAGGGACGGGGTTCGGTGGTGGAGACCCATGCCACCCCGCTCGGCCCGGACCCGCGGGGACGGCCGCGCACCGCCGTGGTGGAGGCGGTGGTGGCCGTCTCCGACCGGCCGGGATTCGCCGCGGCCCGCCGGGCGGCGCCACTGCTGCGGCCGCTGATGCGGGCGGCAGCGGGACGGCTGTGGCGGGACGACCTCGCCTATGCGGAGCGCCGCTGGGCCCTGCGCTCCGCCGGCCGCTTCCCCGGCTGACCGCGCCACCGTGCTCCGGGCGGGCCCCCGGCCCGGGGCCCGCCGGCGGCGTGGGCGGCGGGGCCGGGTTCCGGGTCCGGGCCGTCACACGTCCGGCGACCGCCGGGGCGTGCGGTCCTCCGCACGGCCCCGGGCCCCGCCCTCGCCGACCAGGGTCTGCTGGATGTGCGGGACGACACGGGTCAGCCGCAGCACGCCCCACAGGATCAGCCCGACCCCGACCGCCTCCGGCACGAGCCACCAGCCGGTACGGACCCGCTCGTCGAACAGCGTGACGCCCAGCACCAGGCTGACCGTCGCGTCGCCGATCGTCAGGGCCGGCTGGGAGGCCTCGAGCGCACCGGCCTGGAGGGCGTTCTCCAGCAGCAGCAGGGTGCCGACCCCGGTGAGGGCGAAGCCGTAGGTCTGCCAGGCGGTCAGGAAGGCCGGGAGTCCCGAGGCGGCGAAGGTGCCGGTGGCGGACTTCAGCAGCGCGGCGGTCAGGGCGTTGCCGATGGCGGCGGCCGCGGCCAGCACGGCCGCGCGGAACAGCGCGGAGCGCCCGGTCCGGGCCAGGACCACCGCGGTGGCCATCGCCCCCAGGCACAGTGCCAGGGCGGGGATCCAGCGCTCCATGGACGCCTGGTGCTTCGCTCCGGCGGGGGCGGCCGAGACCAGGAGCAGCGCGAGACCGGCGACCACGCCCGCCACGGCCCGCCAGCCCGCGGGGGGCAGTCCGCTGTGCAGCAGGGGGACGGCGATGAGCAGGGCGAAGGGCAGTTCCAGGACGAACAGGGGCTGGACCAGCGCCAACGGCCCGTTGACCAGGGCGAGCGCCTGGAACAGGGCGGCTCCCGTCACCCCGCCGATGCCGACCAGCCAGACCGGGCGGCGGGCCAGGGCGAGCAGCAGGCGCAGTCCGCCGCCGCGCGCGACGGTGGAGGCCGCCTTGCGCTGGCAGACCGTCCCCAGGGCGTTGCTGGCGGCTCCCGCGACGGCGAAGCCCACGGCCAGTTCGATCACAGCTCCACCATGCCCGACGGAAGGCGTGCCGTCCTGCCGACCGGCCGGGCCATGGGCCGGCTCGACGGCCTCATGGAACGGATCCGTGTACCGACTCGGGTCTCCCCCGCTCGGGATCCCCGGCGAGGACGGCCGGATCGTCACCGGGGCCGGTGAGCGTGTGCGGTCCCGGTACGTCACCGGCTGGATCCGGCGCGGCCCCGTGGGCCCGATCGGCCGCACCGGGGGCGACGCCGGCGAGACGGTCTCCCGTCTGCCCGACGGCTTCGCGAACGGCCGTCCGCACACCCCGGTCTTCCCGCCCCGAAGGCCGTGGACGCCTTCCTCTCCGAGCGGAACGTCCGCTTCACCCGCTGCTGGGACGGCTGGTACGCGGAGCGGGCCCCGGGCCCGCCGCACCCGGCGGGCGCGGGGACGGCACGGCAACGGCGGCGGGGCGCGGTCGTACACCCGAATGCCACGCGTGTTCATGGCGAGCGGGGACACCCGGACCTCATGAACCGTCTGCACTTTCCCGGCCGCCGGGATCACTCCGCCGGCAAGGACACCGGGACGCGCGACAGGGCCGGCGGGCGGGCTCAGGACCCCGGACCGGAGACGGGGACCGAGGCGGCCGGGCCCGACGCCGCGGTCGAGCGGCGCGCTCCCGACTCGCCCACCGACCTGCCCGGCCGTTCCTGGCACGCGCTCCTCCGCCGCGTCCTGAAGGAGTTCAAGGAGGACGAGCTGACCGACCGCGCCGCCGCCCTGACGTACTACGCGGTGCTGTCGCTGTTCCCGGCGCTGCTCGTGCTGGTCTCCCTGCTCGGTGTGGTCGGCCGGTCGGCCACCGCCCAGGTGCTGGACAACCTGCAGAAACTCACACCGGGCGCGACACGGGACATCATCACCAACGCGGTGCAGCAGCTGCAGAGCAACGCCGGCCTCGGCTCCGTCCTGGCGGTGGCGGGTCTGCTCGGCGCGATCTGGTCGGCCTCCGGCTACGTCGCGGCGTTCATCCGCGCCGCCAACGCGGTCTACGACATCCCCGAGGGACGCCCCGTGTGGAAGGTGCTGCCGCTGCGGGTGGCACTGACCATGACCCTGATGGTGCTCGCCGTGGCCAGTTCCCTGATCGTCGTCTTCACCGGTCCCCTGGCCCGGCAGGCGGGCGCCCTGATCGGCCTGGGGGACGCGGCGCTGACCGCCTGGTCCATCGCGAAGTGGCCCGTTCTCGTCCTGCTGGTCACCATGATGATCGCGCTGCTGTACTGGGCGGCGCCCAACGCCAGGGTCCGCGGCTTCAGGTGGATCACCCCGGGCAGCCTGCTCGCCCTGCTGATCTGGTTCGCCGCCTCGACCGGCTTCGCCTTCTACGTCGCGAACTTCGGCTCGTACAACAAGACCTACGGCACTCTGGCGGGCGTCATCATCTTCCTCGTCTGGCTGTGGGTGACCAACCTGGCCATTCTGCTGGGCCTGGAGTTCGACGCCGAACTGACGCGTCAGCGTGTGATCGACGGCGGGCATCCGGCGGACGAGGAGCCCTACGTGGAGCCCCGGGACACCCGCACCTGGGACGAACGGGACCAGCGGCGCGTGGACAAGGGCGGCTGAACCGCGCCCGCCGCGGCACGCGCACGGCCGCGGCGGACGGGCGGTGCCGGGACCGCCGGCGTGGCAGGACGGGCGTCGACCCCGCCGGATCGGGCATGATCCGACGTGGCGATACTGAATAGGCACGCCTCCGCTCCCAGATTGGCCATGTCGAACTCTGCTACCTCTCGACCTCCGGCCCCGCCCACGGTGTGGCCGGCCCGCGGCCGTTGTGAAGGGCCGGCCGCGGTGGACGCCGTACGGCGTCATCTGCAGCGGCTGAAGGCCGAGGGCGTCCTCCAGGACCACCTCGTGCCGAAGGACGCCGACTCCGCCCGTGAACCGGTCTTCGAGGCCCGTTGGCTCGCGCCCGGCGACGTGACCGTGCGGGCCCGGCTCGCCCTGTCGCCCCCGCGCGGTTCCGGGCTCCGACAGGTGCGGGAATGGGTGCTGATGGCCGAGGCGGAGCAGCCCTGGGACCCGCGCTGGCCCTCTCCCGCCGCCATGTTCTGGCCGCAGCCGCCCGACGCCGGCTGGGACCGGGAGGCCGTCACGGGCCTGCGGCTCGGGGACGTCAACTCCCTTCCCGAGGACGACAAGGAGCTCAGACGCGTCCTGAAGCACGCGGTGCGGGACCCCTGGATCGTCCATGTCGTCGTGCACGAGGCCATGACGCCGGACGAGCGCGGCCGGCTGCCGCTGGTGCGGCTGCTGCCGGAGAGCCTGCGGCACCGGGTCGTGGAGCACCGTGCCGCACCGCACCGGTTCCGGGCCGTCAACTGGGTGCTGGACGACTTCGGCACCCGGGTTCCCCGCGGCGGCGCCGTCGTCCTGCCCGGCAGCCCGGCGGCGCCCGGCTACGACGCGAACGCGTTCTCCGTGCGCAGTGTCTTCCTGGACGGCTCGGAACCCACGGAACTCCTCGACGCGATCACACGGTTCGCCGCGCTGCCCCGGCCCCTGCCGCCCGGCGCCGACGAGGCGCTGACCGCGCTGCGCGAGGACTGGCACCTGATGACCCTGGAGGAGGAGCTCGCCCACGCGCGCAAGCTCGCCGCCATGTACGCCGAGGCCCTGGAGGCGATGACGAAGTCCCGGGACCTGTACCGGGAGGCCGCCGAGCGGGCCCACGAGGCGCTCGCCGCCTACCGGGAGGCGGAGGCCAAGGGGGCGCTGCCCGCGAGGAAGCCGGGCCGGATGTCCATGGGGCTGCCTCTCCAGCAGCTGGCGCGCGGCTTCGGACGGCTGAAGGACACGGCCCTGTCGCTGCGCCCCGGCGCCGGTGCGGACGGGACCTCCCGGACGGGAACGGCCCCCCTGACCGACGACGGCTCCGGCACCGACTCCGGCACGGGCTCCGGCGATGCCGCCGGACCCCCCGTCTGGCCCACGCGGCCCCGGACCGGGGACTGAGCCCGGTCCGGGGCGCGCCGCCGCGTCGCCGAGGTGCTCACGGCACCGGCGGACCGATCCCCGGGGAACCCGGCGCGACCGGCCGGGGCGGGGGATGTCTCTCGGCCACCTGGACCATCAGCAGCAGGGTCAGCGCGGCCAGGCAGGCCAGTGAGGCGCACACCGCGGTGAGCCCGGCGCTGCGCGGCGGCGCCACGGTGATCTCCAGTGCCCGGGTCAGTCCGGCCGAGACGAGCCTGCCCTCGACATAGCCGGCCGCCGCGAGCACCGCGGGGAGCACCGCCCCGGTCACCAGGGCCACGACACCGGTGCGCAGGGCCAGTACGAGGGCCAGCGCCCCGCACAGCCCCGACACGGCGAGGGCGAGCAGGCAGAGCAGGACGGGCGCGCCCTCCCACCGCGTCGGGAAGTGCGCCGCGCCGCACACCACGAGCGCCGCCGCGGCGACCCAACCGGGCCAGAAGACGGGGCGTTTGGGCCTCTTCGCCGGTTTCCCCGGCTTCTCCGGTCCGCCGGCGGCCGGCTGCTCCTCCACGGCCCCCGCGGTTTCCGCGGCCTGTGCGGTCCCCGCGGCTTCCGCAGTCCTTGCGGCCCCGGCGTTCTCCACGGTTCCCGGGGCCTCTTCAGGGGCCTCGGCGGCTTGTGCGGCGCACGGCCCGTCGCGCGTCGCGCCGTACGTCCCGTCGCACGTCCCGTCGTGCCGCTCCTGGGCCAGCCGCCCGATCAGCTGCGCCAGGTCCTCGACCGTGCGGCCGGCGGCGGCCGTACGGACCGCCTCCCATGCGCAGTGCGTCTGCTGCGGTATCCGGTGCAGCAGGGTCACCAGCCGGGCGACGTCCGCCACACAGCGGCTCATGACCGCGGCGCGGATCGCGTCGTCGGCGCTGTCGGCCGGGCGCGGCGGCCGGGTCAGCTCGGCGACCAGCCGGGCGACGTCCGCCACGGGCCGGCGCAGGGCGGCCGTGCGCAGGGCGTGGCGCACGGCATCGGTGTACTCGGGTCTGTCCTCCAGAAGGGCGACGAGCCGGACGAGCTCCTCCACCGGACGGTCGTCGGCGACCGCCCGGACCAGCCCACTGAGCGGATCGCCGTCCGCGCTGCCGTCCTCCCCGCCTCCCGCCGTGCCACCGGGCGGACCGGACCAGTGGCTCTCCTCGAGGAAGGCGATGGCGGACTGGTTCGACTGGGGTGGTGGGGTGCGGGTGGTCATCTGTGCTCCATGGCAGGGATGCGGCCGCCGCTGCGCCCCCGAGGGCGACACGCCATTTACCCTGACCATTACCGAATGCCTCTCCACGGCGTGCGACCCGGGCGGCGCAGTCGGGTGACCCCGCCCGTGCCCCGCCCGGCGGTCGAAAGGCACGGCGGCCGGGCATCCGGCAGGAGCAGCCGCCGGTGAACAGGACGGCAGGAAGGGGCAGGACCGTGGACTCCACCGAAAAGGTGCTGCTGGTGGCCGCCGTGCTCGCGGCCGTCGTGCTCGGTGCGGCCGTCGCCCTGTGCGTACGGCTGGTGCGCACCCGGCGCGCTCTGCGCCGCGCCGGTCTTCCCACGGGTCCGCGCTGGGTCTTCTGGGGTGCCGTCGCGTATCTGGTCCTGCCGGTGGACCTGTTGCCCGATCCGGTGTACCTGGACGACATCGGCGTCCTGCTCCTGGCGCTGCGTTCGCTGCGCGCCGCCGGAGGCGAACGGCCGCTCTCCCCGGCCCGCCGAACGGGACGTTCCGGGCGTCGCGGACCCGCGGACGCCCATGACTACGCCTCGTAAGGAAACCATTCACCCGTTCGATTCGTATAAGTGGGCGGGACCCGAAAATCAGCGGACCAAGCGACGCCGCAAGGACGACCACCGCTTGATCTCGGCTGCACCGACAGGGGAGAGACGATGCAACCGTTCGCGCTCAACTACGCACGTCCGGCAGTGAAACGGGAAGCGACCACGCCGTACGTCTACGACTCCGGGCTGCAGTTGAACGTCATGCCGGACGGGCGGATCGCCGCGTCCGACCACGCGCTTCTCAGAGAGCTGGGCACCACGACCTCCACCGCGGGCTCCAAGACGCACTTCGACGACTGAACCCGGCCCGCGACGATGACCGTACTGATCCTGACCGGCCAGGAGGACGTGACGGCGGACATGGTGGTGATGCACCTGAACGCCGCCTCCGTCCCGGTGGTCCGGCTGGACCCGGCGGATCTGACCGCGGGTGCCGCTCTCTCGGGGGAGTACGTCCACGGCTCCTTCCACGGCCATCTGTCCACCGGCGGACGGCTGGTGAGCATCCATGGCCTGCGCTCGATCTGGGTGCGCAGGCCGGGAGTTCCGGCGGCCCGGGCGGCGCAGCCCTCCGCCTGGCTGACCGAGGAGGCCTCACAGGCCCTCTACGGGATGCTGCGCGGCTGCACCGCCCGCTGGATGAACCATCCCGACGCGGCGCGGCGCGCCCGGCACAAGCCCTGGCAGCTGCGGCTCGCCCAGCGCAGCGGTCTGCCCGTGCCGGCCACCCTGATCACCACGTTTCCGCAGGCCGCCCGGGAGTTCGCCGAGCGCTTCCCGGACCTGGTGGTCAAGCCGGTCTCCGGCGCGCACCCCCAGGAGCCGCCGAGGGCGGTGCCGACCAGCCGGGTCGCGCCGGACACGGACTTCAGTGCGGTGGCCTACGGCCCCACCCTGCTGCAGCGCAGGATCGCCAAACGCGCCGACATCCGGCTGACCGCCGTCGGCGGCACCCTGATGGCCGCGCGCAAGGAGACCCCGGCGGACGCCGACCCCGACGAGGTGGACGTCCGCTTCGCCACGTCCGACGTGCCGTGGCGGCCGGCCGAGGTGCCGCCCCGGGTGGCCGCGGCCGTGCACACCTATCTGCGGGAGGCCGAACTGGCCTACGGCGCCTTCGACTTCGCCGAGGACGCGGACGGGACCTGGTGGTTTTTGGAGTGCAACCAGTCCGGGCAGTTCGGCTTCATCGAGGTGGAGACCGGCCAGCCACTCGCCCGTACCATCGCCGAGTGGCTGGCCCGCCCCGCCCCGCGGGATCACGAACAGACCGACGGCAGGCACACGGTGACTCCCTGAAATCGGCACGCAGTGCCACTGAAAGATCTGGTGGGGGTCCGCGGGCCGCCGCGCCCGTCCCGGTGCCCGCACGGACGCCTGACGGCCTCAGACAGCCAGGGAGAGATCGTCCTCGTCGTCCGTCTCCTTGGCGGTCCTCGTCGACCGCCCTGCGGCGAGCAGCAGGGCGTCTCCCTTTCTGATCGCCTCATCGACGCTGGTAGTGCCCATCATGACGCACAAGGTGTAGCTGACGTCCGCCAGCTCCCGAGCCGTCTCGTCCCGCTCCCTCTCCGCCTGCGCGATCTTCAGCGATGCGTACCGCGTCAGCAGCGTCCTGACGACCTTCGGGTCCGGAATCAGCACGAAGCGCCCCTCTCCATGGTTTTTTTGCTGCTCCTGCCCAAGGCACGCCGTGCCATGCATAACAAATCCCTTGCGACACACCTTTGCCCCGGTCGATCCGCATTCGGGTGATCCGGCCGGTGGTCGTCACCGGTATGCCTCAGCGGCCGCGTCCCCCGAGGCCGCGCACCGTCGCGGCGCGGCGCTCCTGTGCGGTCATGCCGCCCCATACGCCGTCGTACTCACGGTTGCGCAGGGCCCAGGCCCGGCACTCGTGCAGCACGGGGCACCGCCGGCACACCGCACGGGCCTGCTCGATCTGCAGCAGCGACAGACCGCCCTCCCCGACCGGGAAGAACAGCTCGGGATCCTCGAAGCGGCACGCCCCGCGCTCGCGCCAGTTCGTCCGTGGGCCGACACTCATCGGGACCTCCGCTCACACTCGGCCGCACTTGCCCGGGCGGTTCCCGCCCATGGCGGCGGGACGCCGCATGCCCCGGCAGAGGCACCCGCAATATAGGTGCATTTCGGTCGCGTGGCCAGGGTTTCTTCCGGTGCGCGGGAGACACCCGGGAACCCGCGCTGCCGTCCGCCCCAAGGCCCCGGGAGCGGACGGTCCGTGACCGCCGGGAAGGGCCCGCCGAAAGGACGGCGGAAGAACACGCGCGCGGCCGGCCGGGGCCGGGGAGCCGCCGGGCGACCGGGACGCCCCCTGCGGGGTCTCAGGACCCGGGCCGCCCCCTATCCGGCGAGCGCGTCGGCGAGTTCCGCCGTGGCCCGGGCGATGTCCTGGTCCCGGTCCGCCAGCAGCACCGAGAGCGCATCGCTCCGGGCGCGCACCGCCTGGCGTGCCCTGCGTTCCCACACCACCGGGTTCTCGGGGTGGTTGAGGACCTTGGGATAGACCGAGGCGACGCTCTCCCACTGCCGGGCGTCGGCGATGTTCTTGAGCAGCCGGATGATCTGCGGACGGCAGGTCACCTGCGGAAGCTGGGCGAGCTCCCACAGGAACGGGACCGTGGCGGCGGTCGCCTGCTCCACGACGAAGCCGTACTGGCAGATCCGCTTGCGCAGCTCCTCCAGGGCGATGCGGGCCGTACGGGCGTCACCACAGGCCACACAGGCCAGCAGCAGGGGGATGGCGGTCGCGGGACCGGTGGAGTCCTTGATCTCGCTCCAGGACACCCGCCCCAGGCCCGACAGCGGCATGGCGGTGGCCGCACCGCTCGGGGGCGCCGTGCGGTCGGCGCGCTGCGTGCTCGGCTGCTGCGTCGGTGCGGTGCGCATGGCGTCGGCCCTTTCAGCGGCGGTCGTACGGGGCGCATCTGCCTGATGCGACGTCAGCGTGAGGCGTGCACAGGGGGGTTGACGTCCCGGTTATTATCCACACCAAAGGCGTCGGCGTGCAATTGCACGCGAAATTTCTCGTGAAAGTGCGCGGGCGCGGAGTGCGGACAGCGAGGGGGACAGCGATGCCATCGGTGCGGAACGGAGTGCGGGCAAGCTCGTTGGACGCCCGTTGGATCAAGAGCCGGCACAGCAACGCCGAGGGCAACTGCGTGGAGGTCGCCGCACTGGCCGACGGCGGCATCGCGGTGCGCAACTCCCGCGATCCCGACGGCCCCGCCCTGGTCTACACCCCGGCCGAGATGGCCGCGTTCCTGGCCGGCGCCAAGGAGGGCGAGTTCGACCATCTGCTGTGAGCATCTGCCGCGAGACGCAAAGGAGTTGGCGTCTTGCACGGCATATGCGTCCTGTGGCGGGACGGTGCGGTAGTGTGGCTTTCACGTCTGCCGGTCTACTGGGAGCCAGGATGTCCGCCGAGCCGCATCGTCTCTCCCGTCTCGAGCCCTATCTGGACCGGCCCGAGCCGGCCCCGACCCTGCTGAAGATGCTGATCGGCGTCCAGCTGGCGGGCCTTCGCGAGGACGCCGGTCTGTCCCAGGACCAGGCGGCGAAAGCACTCGGGTTCAGCGCCGCGAAGCTGTCGCGCATCGAGTCCGGAAAGGGCCGCCGTCCTCCGGCCGAGGGCGATGTCCGCGCCCTGCTGAAGCTGTACCGCACCGACGCCTACGAGTCCTCGGTGCTGCTCAAGCTGCTGCGGCGGGCCGGTGAACCCGGCTGGTGGCAGCGCTACGACAAGCGGCTGATGCCCGAGTGGTTCGACCGGCTGGTCGGTCTTCAGGAGGCGGCCGCCGCGATCCGCACCTTCGAGATCCAGTACGTCCCCGGTCTGCTGCAGACCCCGGCGTACACCCGGGCCGTGGTGGAGCGCGGCCTGCCGACCGCCTCGGCGAGCGAGGTGCAGCGGCGCGTGGAACTGCGCACCCGGAGAACCCAGTTGCTGCTGCGTCCGGACGCTCCGCGGCTGTGGGCGGTCATCGACGAGTCGGTGCTGCTGCGTGTGCTGGGCAGCCGCGAGGTCATGCGCGAACAGCTCGGCCATCTGATCGAGATGGCACAACGCCCCAATGTGACCGTGCAGATCATCCCGTTGGACGTGACGAACGCGTCCGCGCCCGGCTTCCCGATCACCTATCTCCGCTTCGGCGGGCTCGATCTGCCCGACATCGTCTACCTCGAGCACATCAGGAGCGCCAACTTCCTGGAGGACCGCGACGAGACGGAGGAGTACCGGATCGCCCTGGACCGGCTGGCCGACGAGGCGCTGACGCCCCAGGAGTCGCTGGCGCTGCTGCGCAGGACGGTCGACGACCGCTACTCCCCCGCCTCCTGATCGGGGCGGCTCAGCGGACCAGCCCTATGCCGCCGAACTCCACCCACTCATAGGTGAGCTGACGGGGCACCACCTCGTTGTCCGGCCGCCAGGTGGACACCTCCACCAGCCCCGGCTCGATGATCTCCAGGCCCTCGAACCACTCGGCGACGTCCTTCTCCTGGCGCACCCGGCCCCAGTTGCCCTGCGTGACCTTGTCCATGAAGTCGGTGACGAAGGCACGCACCTCCGGGTCGTCGCTGACCAGTTGGCACATGAGCATGAGGCTGCCGGGCACGAGCCGTTCGCGTACCCGCCGGACCACCGCGAGGGGGCCGTCGGTGTCGCTGTCCGGGATGCAGTGGAACACCGAGTTGAACAGCACGGCCACCGGCTGCGAGAAGTCGATCAGACGCCGGGTCTCGGGGTGCGAGAAGATCCCGTCGGTGTCCCGCATGTCGGCGTGGATGACGGCGGTGTGCTCGTTCTGCTGCAACAGGGCCCGGCCGTGGACCAGCACCATCGGGTCGTTGTCCACGTAGACCACGCGCGACTCGGGGTCGACGCGCTGTGCTATCTGGTGGACGTTGTCCTGGGTGGGCAGACCGGAGCCGTGGTCGAGGAACTGACGGATCTTGTACTCCTCGGCGAGCACCCGGACGGCGCGCTGCAGAAAACGCCGGTTGTTGAGGGCGAGACGGCGGGTGCTGGGGACGACCTTGTCGAGTTCCTCGCACGCGGCGCGGTCCGCCGCGTAGTTGTCCTTGCCGCCCAGGTAGTAGTCGTACATCCGCGCGGCCGTCGGCACCTTCTCGTCGATCTTCGTGGGCAGGTGCTTCTCCACAGGCATCGATCCCCCAGATTCGCCGGTTCCACCGCGCCGACCAGGCCGGTGCGACTGAGAGTACAGCGCAAGGGCCTTGCTGAACGGCCGAACGGGACCACTGGTGAACGGCACTTCACACTTGCCCCGCCATCCGTCCCGATCATCACGCTTTCCTCACCGCGTCCCAGCTGTCGACGGCGCGGTGCGAAGGCCTCCGGAGGTCCGTGCCGGCCCCGGGGCCCGGTGACGCCTGTCGCCGTTCTGCCGTTCCCCCGCGGTTCCTCTGCCGTCGTTCCCCCGGCGCTTTCGTACCGTCCGCCGCGGCATGCCCGGTGACGGCCGGCCCGTGCGGGCCGGCCGTCGTCCTTGTCCGGCGGGAGGGTCCGGCGCCGCAGACGGGCGCCGGGCGCGGCCGGAACGGCTCAGGCGTGCCGATGGGAGCTCCGGTTGCCCGTGAAGAGCCGGTACAGCACGAGCAGGATCAGGGAGCCGACGATCGCGGCGATCCAGGTCGACAGCTCGAAGAAGCCGTCGATCGACTCGACGCCGAAGATGACCTTCCCCAGCCAGCCGCCCAGGAGCCCTCCCGCGATGCCGATCAACATGGTGACGATGATGCCGCCCGGGTCCTTGCCCGGGAGGAGCAGTTTGGCGATGGCGCCGGCCAGCAGGCCGATCAGTATCCAGGCGATGATGCCCATTTCTTCTCCTTCTTCCCCGCCGGAAACATGTGCCCTTATCGGATGCACACAATGAGCGCCGGCAAACCCGGCCTGCGCATTTCCGGTGTCCGGGCGCCCGCCCGGCGCCGGGCCGGGCCCTGATCGGCGTCCCTCCGGCTTCCAGGCGGCCGGGCACCACGGGGACATGAAGCTCCGTCAGAACTGTTGGCACAAGTGGTTGCGATGCGTACCATCGAGGCCCAACGGCGGCCTGAGAGCGCTCTCAGAGCTGGTGTGCGCTCGTGCTCGCTCTTCTCCCGGCCCGCCGTCACCCCCCACGGACGACTTCAAGGAGATCCCCCCACATGGCCTCTCGACACCAGCGTCCCCTTGGCCGCAGAAGGTTCCTTGCCGCTCTCGGCGGTGCCGCGGTGGCCGCACCCGCCGTCGCGGCGATCGCTCCCCAGGCCCTCGCGGACACGGTCTCGAAGAGCGGGACGTCCGCCGCGCAGACGCTTCCGCTCACGATCGTCAACAACAGCGGAGCCTTCGACAACGCCTCCGTCCACGTGTACATCGTGGGCAACCAGGGGGGCCGGCAGGTCCGTGTCACCCCCGACGGGACGCTCGCACCGATCTCCCTGTCGGACAACGGCAGCGACGGCTTCACCGACTACGCGATACCCCTGGCGAGCAGCGGCGAGACCCGGCTGTCCCTGCCGCAGATGTCCGGCCGGATCTACGTCGCCCTCGGCCAGAAGCTGAAGTTCAAGGCCGTGGTCGACGGCAACGGCCAGCCCGCCCTGCAGTACCCGGCGGGCTGGGTGTCCTCGGACCCCAACTACCGCGTCCTGCACGACTGTGCCGAGTTCACGTTCAACTCCGCCGGCATGTTCTGCAACACGACCATGGTCGACATGTTCAGCGTGCCGCTGAGCATCCGTCTGACCGGCGCCCGGAACCAGACGGCGGGCACCGTCCGCGCCGGCGGGCGGGCGGCCGCGTTCAACGCGCTGCGGCAGACCGAGGGATTCTCCAGGCTCGTCCTGGACGACCTGCGGGTCATCGCCCCCGGACACGGTCTGGACGCGGGGCTGTTCGCCGGGGACTACTTCGCGCCGTACATCGACGAGGTGTGGAGCACCTACGCGGGCAGGGATCTCAGGGTCACGACCAACGCGGGCACCTTCACCGGCCGGGTGCGCGGCGGACGGTTCACCTTCGACGGCCCGGCCTCCTTCGCCTTCGACAAGCCCTCCACCCGGGACGTCCTGTTCTGCCACGGCGCCCTCGCCGCCCCCAACGACGGCATGAGGGGTCCGGTCGCCGCGGTGCTCGGCGCCGGTTTCAACCGCTCGACCCTGCTGTCCTCGGCCACCCAGCCGACGACCGACGCCGCCTCCTTCTACCGCACCCCGATCACCAACCACTACGCCAAGGTCATGCACTCGATCACGGAGGACGGCCGGGCCTACGGGTTCGCCTTCGACGACGTGGCGGACTTCGCCTCGTACATCGAGGACAACGCCCCGAGCGAGATCCGGCTGACCCTCACGCCCTTCTGAGGCTCACGGCCCTCCGGGAGGCTTCCGCGGGCCCGGAAGCCCCCGTCCCGCCCACCGGTGCCCGCGGGTCCCGGCGGGCGGGACGGCGACGGCGGCGACGCGGGACTGCCGAGACGCACGCCTCACCCGCCCCCAGGGCGCGTCCCGGGGGGGCGGGTGAGGTCTGCCGGTCAGCCCACGTCCCACAGGAACCGGTGGGTGTGGATGCCGAAGTACGGGAAGGACTGCACCTGCCGGACGCCCTCGATCGGGCGGACCACGTCGTTGACGAAGTCCAGCAGATCCCTGGGGCCGGGGGTGACGACCTCGACGAACAGGTCGAATCCGCCCGAGGTCAGCACCGCGTAGATCACTTCGGTGCGCTCGGCCAGCTGGTCGGCGACCACCCGGGGATCGCCGTCCACGGCGATGCCGAGCAGCGCCATGGCCTGCCCGCCCATGGCCATCGGATCGGTCACACCGACCACCTGGACGACCTTGGAGTCCAGCAGCCGCTGCAGCCGCTGACGGGCCGCGGACGCGGAGAGGCCCACCTTGGGCCCGAGATCCGCGTATGCGATGCGTCCGTCGGTCTGCAGCTCGCGCAGAATGGCCCGGTCGATCTCGTCCACGTGTCTCGCTCTCCCTCTCCGGCCGGCTCGGCCCAGCGTAACGGCGGCCGTCAGCCGTGCAGTTCGGACAGGGCGGCGGCGAAGACCTCGGTGTGCGTGTCCACGTCCTGCTCGGTGGTGTCGGGGCACATCAGCGCCATGTTGTGGAACGGTGTGAGCAGGATGCCCCGGTTGGCCAGATAGAGGTGGAGGAAGTCCTCCAGCTCGGGGTCGGCGGCGGCGGCCGACTCGGTGCCGGTGCGCGGGGCCGGGGAGGCGAAGCGGTACTCGGTGCGGGCGCCGAGACGGCTGACCGACCAGGGCAGGCCATGGGTCTCGATGCCCGCCCGGACACCGGCCTCGAAGCGCTCGGACAGCCTCTCCATGCGGGCGAAGGCGTCGTCGGTGAGGACGTGCTCGAGCGTGGCGCGCATCGCGGCGACCGACAGCGCGTTGCCCGCCAGGGTGCCGCCGACGCCGCCCATGTCCACCAGGTCCAGGTCGGTGCGGTCCAGCAGCCGGTCGGCGAGATCGGCGGACAGGCCGTAGGCACCGGCCGGGATGCCGCCGCCGATCGCCTTGCCGATGGTCAGCATGTCGGGCTCCAGGCCCCAGGCCGCGGTGCAGCCGCCCGGTCCCGCGGAGAAGGTGTGCGTCTCGTCGTTGACGAGCAGGGTGCCGTACTGCCGGGTCAGCTCGCGCACCCCGGCCAGATAGCCGGGCTCGGGCAGCACGATGCCGATGTTGGTGAGCGCCGGTTCCATCAGGACGGCGGCCACGTCGCCGTGGGCGAGTTCGCGCTCCAGCCGGTCCAGGTCGTTGAACTCGGCGACGCGGCTGGTCAGGGTGACGTCGCAGGGGGCTCCGACGTTGCCCTCGCGGGCGGTGCCGCGGCCGTCGGGGCCGACGACGATGAGCGACTCGTCGACACTGCCGTGGTAGCAGTAGCTGTTCACCAGGATCTTCGGGCGGCCGGTGACCGCGCGGGCGAGCCGGATCGCCCAGCGGTTGGCGTCGGTCGCGGTCAGCGAGAAGCTCCAGCGGGTGAGCCCGAAGCGCCGGGTGAGCTCCGCGCCGACCCATTCGGCGTCCTCCGTGGGCAGCATCGCCGTCGCCCCGCCCAGCTCGGCGTACCGCCGCGCCACCGCCTCGGCCACGGGTGCGGGCGAGTGGCCCGCCATGGCGCCGGTGTCGCCCAGGCAGAAGTCGATGTACTCGTGCCCGTCGATGTCGGTGACCCGGGCGCCCCGGGCGGAGTCCAGATAGCGGGGGAAGGCGCCGGCGGTCTTGTTCATCCAGGTCATCGGCACCCGGCCGAAGAGGTGGTCGGCGCGTTCGTGGGCGGCTTTGGAGCGGGGGTTGCGCCGTTCGGCCTCGGCGCTCTCGCGGGCGAGGAGACGGCGCAGACGAGTGCGGTCCATGAGGGCGTCCTGACGGTCGAAGACTGCGCATGACTGCGCATGACTGCGGATTGCGCGGATCGTACGCTCGAATCAGCTGCATCATCAAGAGGATGCCGCGGATGCGTGCGACGCGGCGACTGATTCATGCGCACAGAGGGCGCGGCCACCCTCTCCC
>k87-344562_pt1 | contig 16415 bp, 17 predicted proteins | sample MGYA00084031_6733416 | MGnify analysis MGYA00084031
CTCGCAGTTATTCCATGACGTCAGTCGGAATATCCACAGATAAAAACGCGCCCCTAGGGCGCGTTTTATGCCGGACAGAACAGCCTGTCCGATCCTATTTTCGTTGTGGTGGCGGCAGGGAGAATCGAACTCCCGACCTCACGGGTATGAACCGTACGCTCTAGCCAGCTGAGCTACACCGCCATTTTACACGACAGTTCACTCTGTTAGGATGGTTGCGGGGGCAGGATTTGAACCTGCGACCTCCGGGTTATGAGCCCGACGAGCTACCTGACTGCTCCACCCCGCGTCAGTCACAATCTCGATTATAAATCAGCCAGGCACTTGATGTCAAGTGCCATTTAGAGCCAGTATCCAAAAAGGACACGTCCATCGTGTCCCCATTCCATTCTGTCACCATTAGCCTCGCCGCGCTCCACGGCCACCTCGCTTGCCTTCCGCGTGACGTTTCAACGAAGTCAAGCGGTCTTCGCTGTCTTTCATAAAACGGCTCAGCTTATCTTCGAAAGAGCGGTCCGTTCTGCCGCCGCGGCGGCTTTGTCCTTGTGGCCGGTCGACCGCTTTCCGAATGGACAGACCGATTTTACCGCTGTCATCGATGTTCAACACTTTCACCGTCACAGTATCGCCAACAGATAAGTGCTCATTGACGTCTTTCACGTATTGATCGGCGACCTCGGAAATGTGAACAAGTCCTGTTCGACCACCTGGCAGCTCAACGAATGCTCCGAAATGGGTGATCCCTGTCACCTTTCCTTCATATTTGCTGCCCACATCAATTGTCATGAAACAAAAAGTCCTCCTTAAACATTTGCCGCTGAGCGCGAACCCCTTTGCACGCCAGAGCGTATTCATTGCCTATTGTATGCACCATTATACGCGATTGTCAAAAAGCTTGTCAATAAAGGCCGACTGCTCAGCGCGGGTCCACGATAATAATTTCCCCTTCTTTGGTCATATAGTATTCTTTGCGAGCCAATTCTGACACGTAATCCGGGTCGTGAAGCAGTTCAATGCGGGTTTCAAGCTCTCTCTCTTTCCGTTGGGCGTCCTTCAACTGTTGTTCCACCCGCTCCAGCTCAGCCTGTTTATCTGCAATTTTGCCCTGTTGATGGAACGACTGAACAGCCGCCCACGTGAAAAATAAGACGCAAACCGCAAGCCATATCGTCAAGCGCCGCTTTGCACCTGGCTCCTGTTTTGCTCTATAACGGTTGTGATTGTGGTACCTTTTCTCCATATTGCCATTCACTCCGGATGAAACAACTTCTGTAGTACTTTCTTCACCTTTCGCAAAATCCCTGCTAGCCATCGGTAAACTTTTAACACGAAATGTACGAGCGGCAAGTATAGAGGCTCCAAAACGGAGCGGACCGGCCGCCAAACCGGCTGCAACAACCAAGCGACCGTACGTAAAACAGCCCATAAGAGCCGAAGCATTAACAAAACCAATTTCTGGCACAACCGCCACCCGTATTGGAGGGGAGTCCAGACAAACGTGCGCAACAGTTGAATGAAAAAGTGAATGAGAGCTTGTACGACGCCAATCGCAATTAACAGCACCTTGATTGTCGGGCGGCTGAACCACCAATAGTATAACCCTATACCGGCAAAGAGGATCAACAGCATGTAAAACCTCAGCTCACCCCAGGTGCTCCAAAGCAGTACACTGAACACCCACCCTGCAGCTAGTATCCAGTAACACAGGTCCACTAACGCCACAACCCACCCGGTTAGGTGCCACCGGCCTTTTAACACTCGGTATAAGTCGAGGAAAACGCCGAGCAGGATTCCAGACGCGAGCATCGTGGCGAAAGCGACCCACTGGGTTTGCAACGTCACCGAAACAACCTGCTAAAGAAACCTTTAGCCTTCTCCACTGTGTGTGTCCCTTCGTCCAAATAACCGACATCGAAGAGCGATCCTTCGATGGCGACTTTACCCTGTTCCAAATTCAGCGTTTTGATGTGTAAATCACGGCCGCGAATGGCCAAATAGCCGCATTCGGTATTGAGCAAAAACTCCTCGCTGTCGAAACTTTCGACATGGATGACTCCGCTCACGTCTAACGTGTGACGGTTCACCATGACAATCTCGTGCTGCGCGTGGTATTGATCGTCGACCATAGCATGTACCTCCTTTTGGTACATGATATGACGACCATGCGGGATTAGAACTGCCGAAGCGCGAAAGAACTACCGCCCGCGGTAGTTCTTTCGCTTTCAAACGTCAGCGTCGATTCGCTCTTCCGAAAGCAGTGTGTACAGTTCAGCTGCTTCCCCTTTGCGAGGTGTGTCGTTTACCTTTTCCACCCGAACGGTTATCCGTTTCTGTCCGAGGCGGATGGACAGCTCATCCCCCGGAGCCACTGACGTACTCGCTTTGGCCACCGTTCCGTTTCGGGTGACCCTCCCCTGGGCGCACACTTCTTTTGCCAGCGTGCGGCGCTTAATCAGGCGGGAAACTTTTAGAAATTTATCGAGTCGCACTACTTCACCGCTTCTTTAAGTTTGCTCCCGGCGCGGAATGCGGGGACTGTCGTTTCCGGAATTTCGATGGATTCCCCAGTTTGCGGGTTGCGCCCGACTCTGCCGGACCGCTTGCGCGTTTCAAACGTGCCGAAGCCGATTAGCTGTACTTTTTCCCCGGACTTTAAAGCTTGAGAAATCTCATCCAATACCGTATTCAGAACACTTTCGGCGTCTTTTTTGGTGAGGCCGCTCTTGGCCGCGATTTTTTGGATAAGTTCCTGCTTAGTCATACTCTAACACCTTCCTTATGTTATTCTTTATAACTACTTCGTGCTTTGTCGCGTAATTCCTGCTTAAACGCCTGAAAAAATCAGCGTCCGACCGCTTCGCTCTGTTTAACTGACTGCCACAATGCCTCCATCTGCTCTAGAGTTAAATGATGGAAAAGGAGTCCTTCCCGTTCGGCCTTCTGTTTCATTTGATCAAATCGCACGGTAAATTTGCTTTCAGCCCGCCTGAGGGCCTGTTCCGGGTCGACGTTCAAAAAGCGGGCTAAATTGACCACGGCAAACAGCAGATCGCCGAGCTCTTTCTCCACGTCGTCTCCACTGGCTTCCAGGCATTCCGTCAGTTCTTCCCGGACTTTGTCCACAACGGGTCCTACTTCGGTCCAGTCGAATCCGTGCTCGGCTGCCCGTTGTTGCAATTGTACCGCCCGAGACAAAGTGGGGAGTGTCGCAGGAATGCCGTCTGCCAACGATTTAGAATTCCTTTTTCCTTCCGCCCGTTTTTCCACTTCTTTTATCTTCCGCCAGTTTTCGGAGACTTCTGCCGCGTCCTTCACCTCTTCGTCACCGAATACGTGGGGGTGGCGGCGGATGAGCTTTTCATTAATCCGCTGTATGACGTCGCGAATGGTAAACGTTTCGTTTTCGGCGGCAATTTGGGCGTGCAACCCGATTTGGAGGAGGATGTCCCCCAGTTCATCACACATGTGCTCCGGGTCTTTTTTGTTGACCGCCTCAATGAATTCAGCCGTCTCTTCCACTAAGTATTTGCGCAAGCTTTCATGGGTCTGTTTCCGGTCCCACGGACAACCGTTCGGGCTGCGCAACGTCGCCACGATGTTCACAAATTCCGAAAAGTCACGGGTCAGCATCACGTCTTCCGGAACAGGGGGAACGACGACGACGCTGAGGGAACTGACTGGAAAACGGTGATCGAGTTCGTAGAGAGGGACGGTGCGGACGGACTCCTCGCTGTCCACGCCGAGTGAGTGGGCCACGATCACGTCAACATCGTCGGGATACCGTTCCATTAATGTCAATTTGACATCGGATGCCGTCAACTGGTCGTACACTTGGGCAATGACAGTCGTCATGCGCGGGTTGCATTGGTCGGGAGTAAAATCGAGGGCGTTTAACAGTATGAACCCGTCGATCGGATCAATTTGTAACCTCGCAAACACCGTGTCCAGAAAACTGTGACCGCCTTTGATCTCTACGTCGACTCCCCTCGTTCTGCCTTTTTGCAGCAGCATCTCTGTCGTCTTTTCTGCCACCATCGGATGACCGGGAACAGCGTATACGATGTGTCTACCTCCCGCCGCACGAATCAACCGCTCTGTGACGTCTTCATAAACTGGCTCAAAGCGGCCGTACCGCTCGTAGACATCGTCAAACGCTTCATACGTCAGGCCTTGCTGCTTTAGCCAAGGCACGACCGGAAGGTTCTCTGTCCGCAAAAAGAGCTGTTCCGCTTCCTGCAGGGTAGAGACAACCCCTAACGTCAAGTCGGCTTCGTCACCGCTACCGAGGCCGACAACGGTAATGCGACCGTTAGACGACATCTTTTCCCCTCCTCACGTATCTTCTAATACACAGTTTTAAGGCGGTATCGCCTGCTGGCTCGCTGCATTGGAGCAAGGGCGGCGGGAGTGTTTCCGTCCATCACTTGAGCAGCCGGAATTTTTCAAGCCACGGGGAAAGTTTCCGGTTTAAACGGGGAACAGACTGTAAGTCTTCCCGGCTGATGGCACCGGAGCGGAACAGAATCAATGTGTACACGACGACGCCCGTTGCGACGGACGTGATGACTGTCACGAGCATGGCGAGGCGCAGCGAACCAAGAGCCCCTTCCAGGGCAAAGCGCACCCCCGCCATGACAGCAAAAACACTCGCCGCCATTAACAGGGCCGCCAGCATCGGTTTAAGGAGAAATTCCCGCCAATAGATGTTCGGCTTGATCCGGCGGACGATGGCCCACAAATTGAGAGCTGTCGACACCGTGTACGCGGCAACGGTCGCGATGGCGGCACCGACAATGCCCAACGGCCCGATGAGGACGAGATTGAACAGGAGCTTGACCAACACCCCGACAAACAAGTTCCGCGCCGGCAACAAGACGAGCCCGAGGCCTTGCAAAATGCCGGAAGACGTGACCCCAAGGGTCGAAAACACGGTCGTAAAGGCAAGTACGGCCAACGCGAAAGAACCCCGCCCGTTTTCGTAAAGCAAAATGTTCGTCGGTTCTGCAATGACGGCCAACCCTACGGATGCCGGCAATCCGAACAAAAACGTAATCCGCAGTGCGATCTCAGCGCGCAGGGCCACGAGGGCGTGCTGGCCTTTTGCCAGCGCCTCTGACACAGCGGGGACGATGGCCAGCGACAGCGCAGTGGCGAAGAAGGCGGAAAACTGAATGAGCGGTTGCCCGCGGTCGTAAACTCCCTTTAACGCCGCGGCCTCCAGACTATTAAGCCCTTGTATGCGTTCCAATAGGTTCGCCACTGTAAACGAATCGACGAGTCCGAGCAAGGGGAGGACGAGGGAGCCGAAGCAGATGGGAATGGCGTAGTACAAAATGCGTTTGACGACGGTGGCGTTCGATTCGCGTTCATACGCCGCGCGGTCCACAGTCGCCGTCGCGGCCAACTCCCGCTGCATGTTTTGATTGCGCCGCCAGTAAAAGAGCAGAGTCACGAAAGCTGCCAAAGCGCCCGTGACTGCCCCGAACACGGCACCGGCACCGGCGTAGACGAGATCCATCCCCCTGGACATGACCCAGTAGGCAGCGACGATGATGGTGAAGACGCGTACGAACTGCTCTGTCACTTGTGACACGGCCGTCGGCACCATGTTTTGATGCCCTTGAAAATAACCGCGCATGACGGACATCGTCGGCACGATCAAGAGCGCGAACGACACGCTTTTGATCGGCAGCGTCAACATATCCGGATTCCCCATCCACTCGGCGATGATCTCTGCTCCAAAAAAGAGGATACAAAAAAAGAAGACCCCCGTCGCCGTGAGGACAGTGGACGACAGACGAAACACGCGTTTGGCCCCATATGTATCGCCCAGGGCGAGGCGCTCGGATACGAGTTTGGACACAGCAATGGGAAAACCTGCCGTCGCGAGGACGAGCAGAGTCGAATACAGGGGGTACACCTGTTGGTAAATGTACAACCCTTCGTCACCGGTCATGTTTTGGTACGGGATGCGGTAAAATACACCGAGCAGTTTCGATATAAAGGCAGCCGCCCCGAGAATAGCCGCTCCCTTAACGAATGACTGGCCCATGGCGCTCCTCCTAACAGATTCCCATTATACCACAACCGACCTGGCATGAAAAAAGCAGGCCAGCCTGCCTGCTTCCGTTCATCCCGTTCACCTTGCGGCTCTACTGTTCCAACTGTTTACCCAAAAAGCCTGCCGCCGTTTCCGCCATTTTGGTCTCAATGTCTCCAACTTTGTCCCCCTCATCTTTTGCCACGATCACAACGGCACCGACTGGATCTCCTCCGGCAACAATCGGCGCGACGACATAAGATTGGACACTCTCTGCACTGTTGAGCACGAGTTCTGTTTCGGTCGGATTCATTTCTACCACGGTTCGCCGATTGTCCATCGCACCCTCAATGACTCGGCCGATGGGTCTGTCCAAGTACTCCTTTTTCGGGGCCCCGGCTACCGCGATATACGTATCGCGATCACTGATCAACGTCGTATGTTGAAGACTTTCATACAGAGCTTCGACGTACTCCCGAGCGAAGTCCCCTAACTCGCCGATGGGAGAGTACTTCTTCAAGATCACTTCACCGTCTCGGTCCACAAATATTTCTAAAGGATCTCCTTCGCGAATGCGTAATGTTCTGCGTATTTCCTTCGGAATGACGACTCGTCCCAAATCGTCAATGCGCCGAACAATACCTGTCGCTTTCATGTATGAGTCCCCGCTTTCACATGTAGTTTTTGTCTCGGATGATAAGTTGTAGCCATAGTATTCAACTTATTCCAGAAGAATATGCGCGGAGACAGAACGTCCCCTGGGATTCATGCTCCCAGGGGACCGATCGCGGTACGTTATGACTGTTTCATCTCGATCTTGAGTTCGTTATCCACATAATGCTGGTATTCTTTCGTCCATACGTCCGCTTGGACTAAGTCTTTAGCTGCTTCAAATTCCAACTGTTCCCTTTCCAACACTTCAATGATGTGATATCCGAAGTCAGATTTCACTGGGTCGCTCACTTCGTTTAACGGCAAGTCGCGCACTGCTTCTCCAAAGCTCTGGACGTAAGTCGGACCTGCCGCCGTTGCGAGGGGCGTCAACTCATCGCCGAGGGAACCGCCGCTCTCCTTCGATCCCGGATCGTCAGAGTACTCTTTCGCCAGTTCCGCGAAGTCCTCCCCGCTGTCCAGCTTTTGTTTAACTTTTTCTGCCCGCTTCTTCGCAGCGGCGTCATCCCGTTCCTCATTCTCCTGAATGAGAATGTGCCGCACTTTCGCTTTGTACAACCGCAAATCCTTCTCTTCCTTCAGTCGGTTGTATCCGTCCCGCAAGTCATCTTCCGTCACTTCTTCGTTAAAGTAGTGCTCTACTTTTATATTGTCTACGAAGAAACGGTGCAAGTCGTCTTCAGTGAAACCTTGTTCCTCCAAGTAGGCGGCAAACTGTTTGTCTTCGCCCTGCATCTCGTCGTACTGCTGCTTAACGGACTCGACTAACTCGCTGGCCTCATCCTCCATTTCGGATGTCGCCTCAACTTTCGGAGCTATAGACTTGCTCGCGATGTACTGCGACAGCATTTGGTCCTTCAATTCCTCTTGTTCGACGAACATGGCCATTTGTGGATTAACCGTCATCACGATGTTCAAAAAACGGTTAAATTCCCCTTCTTTCACTTCACCGCTCGTCAAGCCGTCATAAGACGCAATCACTTCTTCACTCGTGGTGTCTAACGGCTCGGGGGCTTGTCCGGCCTGTTCGTCCGCCTTTTGATCTGTGTCCTCCTCGCTGTTGCCGCAACCTGCCGCAAGCAAGCTGACGACCACGAAGACGGCGAAGAACACGAATAAGCGCCGTTTAGTTTGCCGCATGCTGAACCTCTCCTTTCGGGTTTTCACCCGAGTCACATTGTATCAAAAACTGTTCGATCATTTCCAGCTTTTCTTTGTTTTCCATTCCTTTCACGTTGAGCTCGACTCGGATGTCCGTTCCGGGAATGAGGCGGGCGCGGTGTCTCAATTCTTGCACCGCTTTAATCAAAGAAGTTCCTCCCGTTTTTGCGTCAAAAAATGTGATGGTCACTTTTTGCCCTTTTTGTTTCACAGCACTCACTCCGCACTTTTTTGCGTAGATGCGCAAGCGGGCCAGGAAAAGCAAGTTGGCCACTGATGCCGGCGGCTCACCGAAGCGGTCCACGATTTCGTTTTCCAGTTCGGTGACTTCTTCGATGTCGTCCGTTCCCCGCACTTTTTTGTATATCTCAATTTTTTGGCGCTCATCAGGAATAAAGTCCTTGGGAATATAGGCGTCCGTTTTCAACTCGATTTCGGGGTCCGCGGCCGTCTCTTCCGCCTCCTCCCCTTTCAAGTCTTCAATGGCCTCTTTCAACATTTGGCTGTACATGTCGAATCCGACTGACGCTATGTGGCCGTGCTGCTCTGCGCCAAGTAAATTCCCCGCGCCGCGAATGGCGAGATCTCGCATGGCGATTTTAAATCCGGACCCGAGTTCGGTAAACTCGCGAATAGCCTCTAGCCGCTTCTCCGCCACTTCGGTCAGCACTTTGTCCCGCTGGTACGTAAAATAGGCGTAAGCGATGCGGTTCGAGCGGCCGACGCGGCCACGCAATTGGTAGAGCTGGGACAACCCCATCTTGTCCGCGTTATAGATGATGAGGGTGTTCACATTGGGGATGTCCACGCCAGTCTCGATAATCGTCGTACTGACCAACACGTCGTATTCTCCGTCCAAAAAGTCGAGCATCACCCGCTCCAGTTCCATTTCCGACATTTGCCCGTGGGCGACGGCCACCCGCGCGTCTGGAACTAAAGCCCGTAACTGATCCGCCATCGTCTGGATGTGCTGCACTTGGTTGTACAGAAAGTACACTTGTCCCCCCCGTCCAAGCTCGCGTTCAATGGCTTCCCTCACGAGGCTGGGACTGTATTCCACGACGTACGTCTGCACCGGAAAGCGGTTTTCAGGCGGGGTTTCAATTAACGACAAATCGCGTACCCCCAACATCGACATGTGCAGTGTGCGGGGAATCGGTGTCGCAGTCAACGTCAATACATCGACATTGTGGCGCAATTTTTTGATCTTTTCCTTGTGAGCGACGCCGAACCGCTGTTCTTCGTCGACGACGAGCAAGCCCAGATCTTTAAACTGCACATCTTTGGAGAGCAGGCGATGGGTGCCGATGACGATGTCGACCGTCCCTTTTTTCAACCCTTTCAACGTTTCACTCTGTTCTTTCTTCGTGCGAAAGCGGCTGAGGACGTGAATGTTCACGGGATAGTCGGCAAACCGCTCGCGAAACGTCTCGAAGTGCTGCTGGGCGAGGATGGTCGTCGGCACGAGAATCGCCACCTGCTTCCCGTCCATGACCGCTTTGAACGCCGCGCGAATGGCCACTTCCGTCTTGCCGTAGCCGACGTCGCCACAGAGCAAACGGTCCATCGGCACTTCGGACTCCATGTCGCGCATCACGTCTTCAATGGCGCGCAGCTGATCCGGCGTCTCTTCGTACGGAAACAGAGCGTTAAATTCCTGCTCGTAGGGAACCTTTTTGGAGAACTTGTACCCTTTGGTCGCCTGGCGCTTCGCGTACAGTTTGATCAAGTCCGCCGCTAAGTCTTTGACCGACGATTTCACCCTGTTTTTAACCTTGCTCCACTCGCTCCCGCTCAAGCTGTACACTTTAGGCGCTTTTTCTTCGCCCCCGACGTATTTTTGCACCAAGTCGATCTGCTCAATGGGCACGTACAGTTTGTCGTTTCCAGCGTAGTGAATATTTAAGTAGTCTTTGTGCATGCCGCCGACGTTCAACGTTTCGATGCCCAAATATTTTCCGATGCCGTGGTTGACGTGGACGACGTAATCTCCCGGTTGTAAGTCCTGGTAGCTCTTAATGCGCTCGGCGTTCGACATTTTGGCCACACGGCGGGGACGGCGCTGTTTCTGTGTAAACACCTCGCTTTCGGTCACGACGACGAGTTTCACATTTGGCAGTTCAAACCCGTTTTGAACGCTGCCGATGAGTACCGAAGGGTGTGTCGGCACCTGGGAAATGTGGCGGTCGACCCAGTCGACTTCCATCCCGTAATCTCCCAGTACCCGTTTCAACCGGCGCGCCCGTTCTTCATTGGAGGCGAGGAACACCACCCGGTTTTTCGTTTTCAACCAGCGGTCCCACTCCGCTTTAAGAGCGTGCATCTGCCCGTGGAACTGCTGCATGGTCCGAGTGATGAAGTTGACGATATTTTGCGGTTGGGTGTTCGGCACTTGCCGCACGAACATCGTCAAGTACACTTTTTGTTGTGAAAGCCGTTTCATTAAATCATCGTAACGTTCAGACATTTCAAGGCCAGGTAAGGCCTCCCCTCGTTGCAGCCGTTCCGTCTGCCATTCCGCCTCTTCCCGATCCATCTGCTTGGCCGTCTCTTGAATGCGCGACGGATCGTCATACAGAAGGACGGTGTCTTTCGGCATGTAGTCGGTAAGATGAGCACACGCTGGGTAGATGAGGGAGATGTACTTGTGTATTCCCGGAAACAGTTGGCCTTGTTTGAACTGTTCAATGTCGTCGCCTATCTGTTCGTGCAACTTGTTTTTCACTTTCGGGTCTTTGACCCGTCGCAACTGGTCGTTCAGTTTATTTACCAGCCGGTCTCCGCTTTGGTACAGTTGTTCGAAAGAGGCAAACAGCTCTCGAGCCGGCGGCAAAACGACCTCCCGTTGCCGTTTCAGCGAACGTTGATCACTCACGTTAAACGCCCGGATCGTATCGATCTCATCGTCAAACCACTCAATGCGCAATGGGTTGTCAAAGGAAGGCGGAAAAACGTCGACGATCCCGCCGCGGACACTAAATTCTCCTTTTCTCTCAACCATGTCCACCCGACTGTAGCCGGTTTCGACCAGCTTACCGGTTACATCCTCCATCTCGATCTGATGTCCCTCGGACAGAGTGATATGAGCCGAACGGAACACATCGAACGGGACTAATTTTTTTCTTAAACCGGTGTAAGGTAAGACGAGGACACCGCGAAAGCCCTGCAACAGCGTACTCAAAACCGCAATCCGCTCACTGTCGTACGCCGGATCATTTACGACGATATCCGCCGCAATCCACTCGTCGGCAGGATACAACTTCACGTCTTCTTTCGATAGAAACTCGGACAAGTCCTCGGCAAACTTCTGGGCTTGGTTGAGATTGTGGGTGACGAATGCGATGGGCCGCTTTACCTTGCGGTAAAGCGCCGCCGTAAACAGAGCGCGTGACGATCCGCCAAGCCCCGATACAATCTGCTCTTTTAAACCGTTTTCGACACCGGCTACTGTCGATTGAAAGTCTTTGTCTTCACTAAATCGGGCGATGATCGCATCCACGGGTAGGTCGTCCTCCTCTCAAAGCGTTCCAAAAAAGGGCATAGCAAAAAGAGGCCTAGCGACATACACCTAGGCCTGTTCGCACCAATTATTGCAGTAAGTTTGTGTACGACAACTCAGGATGTTCTTCAATCGCTTCTTTACAGTGGTCACAGATGACGCGAACGGTCATGTTGCCAAACGCGTCATACGTAATTATATCTTTGCGCTCCTCAGCGGTCAAGACGTGAAAGCCTAAACGCTCTTCGCTTAAGGCCACTTGGTTCAGTTGCCCTAAAGGAGTCTTACAGTAGCGGCACACGTAATTTATTGCCATGTATATGCCTCCTGATGCGACAGTATCACCATGTAGTATCGCCGGAACTGCCGCACTTTTATACGGAGGCCGATCACTTTACTCCTTGACGTTGTACCGGTTCATCGCTTCGAGAAAAGTAGACTCCGTCCAACAGCGAATCGCGTCCACTGCACGGTCCAACGCCTCGTCTACAATTTTCTCCTCATCTCGTGTGAAAGGCTCCAGGACGTAATCTGTTACAGCTTGAGGCGGCTCAGGGCGACCGATCCCGATCCGCACCCGTTTAAACTGTTCCGTCCCGAGGTGTTGGATGACAGATTTCATGCCGTTGTGCCCGCCGGCACTGCCTTTTAGCCGCAATCGGATCTGCCCCGGCGGCAAATCGAGGTCGTCGTAAACGACGACGAGGTCTTCTACATCGAGCTGAAAGTAATCTACCACCGGCCGAACAGCCATCCCCGAACGGTTCATGTAGGTTTGCGGCTTCAGCAAGACGACTTTTTCCCCGCGGATGCGACCTTCCCCTATATGGGCATCCCATTTGCGTCTGTTGACGGAAACGCCCCACTGTTCACCCAATCGGTCAATGACGCGAAATCCGACGTTGTGGCGCGTCCGTGTGTATGGGGTCCCTGGATTTCCCAAGCCGACAATCAGCTTCATGAGTCTTCACCTCAGCCCCATCTTACCAGAACGCGTTCTTTCCGGCGACTGCCGATTTCGTCTGGCAAGGGGAAACGGATCTCGTGAAAAAAGCGCACCCTGGTGGACAGGTTGCGCTTGTGCTGTTCAACCATCGGCGGTCAATCATCTTCGCTTTCGCCGTCACCTTTCGTCTTTTCGACGAGTTCCGGTTCCTCGACGTTCCCGTCTTCTGCCGTGACAGGCTCATCTTTGACTGGCGGCACGACGCTCACGACCGTTTCATCCGCGTCATTTAGCACTTCGACTCCCTCAGGGACCTGCAGATCGGCTACGGAGAGACTGTCTCCGATGTTCAGTCCTGTGACGTCGCACTGAATGACGTCCGGACGTTGGTCCGGCAGTGAGCGAATTTCCAAGGCTCTAAGCAGCTGTTGCAGGACTCCGCCTTCCTTCACTCCGGCCGCTTCACCTGTCAGTTCAATCGTCACTTCACTGTTTACCGGCTCATCCATTCGTATCGTCTTAAAGTCTATATGAACGAGATTGTCTTTGATTGGATCTTTCTGTACGTCGTACACCATGACGTGATACGACTGATCACCCTCTACCTTTAGTTCCAAGACAGCGTAGTCGCCTTCTTCGCGCAGTATCTTCTTCATTTCAACTTCATCGACAGCGATGGTGACGTTGTCCAAATCTTTACCGTACACGACAGCGGGGACTTTTCCCGCTTTTCGAATACGTCGTAACACTGAACGCGGTTTTTTGTTACGTTTTTCTGCCTGAAGGGTGATGGCCATTTTTTTCCTCCTTTTTCTACTTTTCTCTTTACTATTTCCCTTTATTGACCGTTGCAACCGGCGACACCTTAACTGAACAACGTGCTGACGGACTGTTCTTCGTGGACTCGGATAATCGCTTCCCCGATTAACGGCGCTACCGAGAGAACTTTTATTTTATCAAGCCGTTTCTCCTTGTCAAGGGGGATCGAATCGGTGACGACTAACTCGCGAATGTGCGACTGTTGAATGCGTTCAATCGCCGGTCCGGACAGAACCGCATGGGTGCCGCAAGCGTACACGTCCCGCGCACCGTGTTCAACGAGGGCATTCGCTGCCTGTGTCATCGTGCCTGCGGTGTCAATGATGTCGTCAATAATAATCGCCGTCCGCTGTTCCACTTTCCCGATGATATGCATCACTTCCGCCACATTCGGCTGTGTCCGCCGTTTGTCAATGATGGCGAGGGGCGCTTTCAGAAACTCTGCCAACTTTCGCGCCCGGGTCACACCGCCGTGGTCAGGGGATACGACGACGACGTCTCCCAAATGCTTGTTTTGAAAATACTCAGCCAAAATCGGCACGCCGAGCAAGTGGTCGACTGGAATGTCAAAAAAGCCTTGAATTTGTGTGGCGTGCAGATCCATCGTAATCATGCGGTCGGCGCCTGCAGTCTCGATCAAGTTGGCAACGAGTTTCGCCGTAATCGGGTCGCGCGCCCGCGTCTTGCGGTCCTGTCGGGCGTAACCGTAATAAGGCGTGACGACATTGATGGTTTTGGCTGACGCCCGTTTCAATGCGTCAATCATGACGAGGAGTTCCATGAGGTGGTGGTTGACCGGTTCCGATGTAGACTGGATGACGTACACATCGTCCCCCCGTACACTCTCATTGAGAGTCACGCGCGTCTCCCCGTCACTGAAACTGGAGACATCCCCTTCACCCAGGGTGACACCGACATGTTTGGCGATGTCCGCCGCTAATTTCGGATTGGCGTTGCAACTGAAAATCTTCAATTTTGGATCGCGGTATGCCGCCATCTATTTTTTCCCTCCGCCATTTGCTTTTTTAGCCCTTAATTTTTTGGCGTACTCGGGCTTTGTCGTCTGTCGCTCCCGGGCAATGGCAAACGCGTCATCTGGTATATCGTCTGTAATGGTCGAACCGGCCGCAATGTACGTATCGCATCCAATGTGAACGGGGGCAATCAAGTTCGCGTTACAGCCGATGAACGATCGGTTGCCGACAACGGTCCGCCACTTCCGTTCTCCGTCGTAGTTCACAGTCACCGCTCCACATCCGACATTCACTGATTCCCCTAAATCGGCATCTCCAACGTAGCTCAAATGTGACACTTTCGTTCCGGTTCCGATGTTCGCGTTTTTCACCTCGACGAAGTCCCCGATTTTGACTCGCTCGCCTATGGAACTGTTCGGCCGGACGTACGCGTATGGACCGACGGTTGACTGGCTGCCTACGCTACTCTCTCTCAATGTCGAATGCTCCACCGTGACCCCGTCTGCTATGCGGCAGTCACGAATATCAGCATTCGGACCGATGATACAATTTTCTCCGATCACAGTATTCCCTCGCAGTACTGTCCCGGGCAAGATTGTCGTATCTCGGCCGATCTCGACATCTGCTTCAATGTACGTGTGATTCGGATCGACAATCGTGACGCCTTCCAACATGTGGCGTTCCAACACGCGCTTTCTCCAAATGGCTTCCGCCTCCGCCAACTGGATCCGGTTGTTGATGCCGACCGTTTCGCTGGCGTCTCGGACGCGGTACGCACTGATTCTGTGCCCCTGTTTGCGAAGTACCCGGAGGGCGTCAGGCAGGTAGTATTCCCCTTGTGCGTTGTCGTTGTTCACTTTTTTCAGGGCGTCGAACAACTTGCTGTTGTCAAAACAAAACGTGCCGGTATTGATTTCGCGCACCTTTCGCTCTTCCTCGCTGGCATCTTTCTCCTCTACGACACGTTCCACATCGCCAGCGTGCGAACGAAGCACCCGGCCGTAACCCGTCGGGTTGTCGACAACGGCTGTCAACATGGAGGCCGCAACGCCTTTATCGGCAAAATCACGCACAAAATCGCGGTAAGTCTCGACGGTGATGAGCGGATTGTCTCCGTTGATGACGAGAGTTGAGCCAGGGAGTCCCTTTAAATGCTCTTCGGCTTGACGGACAGCGTGACCGGTCCCTAACGGCTCCTGTTGCATGGCGTAGTGCACGCGGTCGCCCAAATAGCGTCGGACGGATTCGGCGCCGTACCCGACGACGACGACAATTTTGTCCACACCGAGCTGTTCCATCGACCTCACGATGTGTTCGATCATCGGCTTCCCGCCGATGGGATGCAACACCTTATGTTTGTTCGATTTCATGCGCGTGCCTTGACCGGCTGCCAAAATAACGGCATACGTCTGTGACACTCACTTCCGTCCTTTCAATTTTATTTCATAATGACTATATCTTAACCGCCGCATCATTGCAAGGAGAACGCTTCCACATAGAAAGCCCCCCTGACGTATCAGGGGGACTACCTCGTCAGCCTCGCACGGGCCGCTGTTTTACGTTCCCTCGACCAGTTCCTCTTCGCGTTCTCCAGCCGATTCTGTCTGTTCCGCTATCTCGTACTCTGCTAACACAGCATCTTGTATTTTGGCACGTGTTTCTGAAGAAATGGGATGGGCAATATCGCGAAACTCCCCGTCAGGAGTCCGCTTGCTCGGCATGGCCACAAACATGCCGTTATTGCCGTCAATCACCCGAATGTCGTGGACCACAAACTCGTCGTCAAACGTAATGGATGCGATCGCTTTCATCCGGCCGTCTGTTTTGACCCGGCGTAGCCTGACATCGGTAACTTGCATTCCTTTCACCATCCTTTAGCTGCTGAATAGATCGGTGTTGATACACTTATTCAACACAGACAGTGAAAATCCTGCAAAATTATACCAAAAAAATAAACTTTTTCTACGCCAGCGACACGACAAGCTCTATTTCAATTTGAGCGCCTTTTGGCAGTGCGGCCACTTGTACACACGATCGCGCCGGTGTGTGTGACTGGAAAAACTCGGCATACAGCTCGTTCACCCGTGAAAAATGGTTTAAATCCGTCAAAAACACTGTAGCTTTGACTACTTGGTCCGTACGGGCCCCTGCCGCCTCCAACACCGCCTTCAAGTTTTTGAACACTTGTTTTGTTTGCGACTCGATGTCATCGCCTGCCAATTCCCCTTCCGGGGTTAACGGAATTTGTCCCGACGTGTACAACCAGTCCCCCACTTTCACTGCCTGGGCATACGGGCCGATGGC
>k87-186190_pt1 | contig 16406 bp, 9 predicted proteins | sample MGYA00084031_6733416 | MGnify analysis MGYA00084031
AAATCTAAATAAAGAAGGGTGTCATGAACCGCTCATGACACCCACCATCGTCATATTCCCACCTTGTCGCACCAACTGAAGCCGAGGCTGTTCCAACTCATGAACGTGCAAAGAAAACCGAAAAGGAAACAGCGACGGTGTCGTTGGGATGAGCTCCATTGCCATCCATTGCTGTTCATACGCCCGAAGCAACACTTCTATTATCCAAGCCTTTAATTCCGGCCGTTCGACCGCCAACGATTCCCGCAACCGATAAACGTGATCTGTACCGGCTTCCACTATCCCCCATGCTTTCATGCTCGAAAGCACTGCTGTTATCGCTACTTCAACGTGCCGTCGTTCTCCGTATAAGCCCTTGATTTTTCTCCCGATTTGTCCGCTCCCGGCTTCGCCTTGTAAAGCCAACAACGTCCCCATTTCATGGGCCACATCACGAAAAAAGGGGAAGGCCAACATCGCCATGCCCCAATGCAAAAGCACCCGTTCCGCCGGGTCAATCAGCGAAGCCAATTCTATTGCTCGTTGTCGAAGAGGAACAAGATTTTTAGGTATTCGATACCAAATTTTGACTAAAATGGTAATCACTTTTTTCCTGGAATTATCCCTTCGAACTTCTTTTGCCAGTGCTTCATCGAGTATCTGGTATATCTTGGACAAATTCGTTCCGCACCTTGCTTCTTCCAACGTCCTCTCTAGCTGCTGCAATGTAACCTTTCGATTAAATCCCACTGGTTTTTTCACCTGTGTCAACTCTCCTCCCGCCATCTCACCCGGACAAACGGCACAATCACTTCTTCCAAACTGATCCCGCCATGGCTGAGCACCACTTGCCCATGTTGAACAAATGCTTGTCCGTATTTCGCTAACATAATGTACATATCATCCGGCAAACCGAAACCTGGCCATTTAATCCCGCCGACTTCTGACACCATCTGGTCCCGAAGGCGTTCATCGATGTATATTCTCACCCGTTCCCCCCGCGTTTCCGCCAAAACCCCTTCTCGCAACGGTCCGATCCCTTGACTTTCCACATTCCCATGATCTGAAGCCAGATAAACATCATAACCGGCTTGTAACAATGCACTGAGTAAATTCGCTAAATACCCTTTTCGAAGCCACAAATCCAACTCCAGATACAGACTTTGCTCACCTTGTATTGCGCTGTGCATCAAACGGTCCACCACATCGACCACAAGCGCCGCAACCCGCTTTTGTGAATGCAACAACGCATCCAATTCCGGCGTTTCAGCTTGTCCCAAACCTTTCAAAAAACCTACATGCTTCCGAGACAAGCCGCGGTTTTCCCAGAAGAGTGTCCAGCGGGCCGCTTCTCTGTCCGTTCTCGTCAAAGTATCGGCAAAGTAAAGCGGAATTTCGCCGGACAATAACGCCTGTCGGGAAATGGATGTCATCGTAGGCACCCATGCAAACACCATCTGTTCATCAAAAATAAGCTGGGGCATGCGGGATTGCAACGCCTGACGAATCTGCAGCCACTGAACCACGCCCATGCCGTCCAACACAATTAAAGCCGTCCGATAACGGTGGCCGGCAGCCAAAAAGTGCGGCACATGATGGACCATTGCCGGTTGAGGAAAATACGGCAAGTTGGCCAATGTACCAAAATGTCCCATCATCCACGTTTCAAACTTCCGGTTCAATTCTTGAGCCAGCAAACGGAGTCCTTCCGTGTAGCGATCCGAAAGGACGTCCTGACGGGCCAGCTGAAGGATCTTGATCTCCCCGTAGAGCCGGGCAATTTTCAACCAATCGTGATATCGTTCTACGGAATCCAGAGCAGAAGAAACAGCAGCCAACAGCTTTTCTACGCGTCGTACCGCTTCATCCTGCGGATTCGTCCGAACCCCAACCAAGACCGAGTCGGGCAACCCATGCAAGGAATCGACCTCTACCGGTTTCAGCTTGCCTTCTAAAAATAAATTGTCCAACAGACGCTGGATTTCCGGATGTTCAAAAGGTTCTACGACCGAAGCGCAAGAATACTCCCCGCTTCTCTCGTGCACATGAAGTATATTTTTCTCCTTTGACCGCACATACGTCTGCCAACGCAGCTGCAAATCCCGGTAAAAAGCGGCCGGAGACACCAGCCATTCATTCAGCGGCAAGTGATTCAAAGTTGAAATATCTTTCCATGTGCGCAACAAATACGCTTGCAACACTTTCGGGAGCCGGTGCTGCTGCAAATGAAGGGAGAGAAAAAAGCGAATCAACGACACTTCATCTTGCAATGTCTCGGGCGCTACCCGATACACCCGGCGCAAAATAAAATCGCACGTCTGGTCGTCGGTGAACCATTGCTCCCTGCCCAGGCGAAACGAAGGCAAAAGGTACTCTTGATATGCTGCATACAGCACATCCAACGCTTCCCCGTCCAACTGGCGAACCACAGCTGCCGAAAGGCCGGCAAACAAATCACTCAGGCGAAAGGTTACCAAATGGCCCTGCTTCAGCAGATCATACGGCAAGTCCTCCGCATTTCCACAAGTTCTGACCAACAACGACACTTGGCGGTCAGCGACCCGCTCCCGATATTTTTTCTCGTATAAGTAGCGAAAAGCCACCGGATCGTCGGCTTCCATCATTTCAATCTTTTGCTGTCGTAAAGCGGCAACAATGGCTTCGTCTAATAACAAATTGTCGGGATCACTTGCCAATATCAAAGGCCACGGCCGATCAAATTCCCGCAAGATGGTTTCTCGCCAGTTGCCCATGGACGTTTCTCCTCTCACATCCTTTTACTGTCCCAACCGAATCAACGCATTGTCGTAATACATCAACAGCTTATCATCCTCCTGCAACACCTTCTCCGGCAACCGTTCCGCCACTTGAACAATCGTAGTATAATCGTTGTCTCGCCATGCCTTCTTAAACCCGGCCCGAATCGCCTCGGTCCGAAACTGGGTCAGCCGTTTCTTCCCTGACTGCACTTCTTTGACATACGCCTGAAACTCCCGCAACAGCGCCTTTTCCCGCAACTGTTCCAAATCCGCCTGCTTGTTCGGATCGGGCACGTACCAACGGCCTTTCGCTTTTTCCCGCAAAACCGGGTCTTCTTTGTCCAAGCCCCGCAATTCTTTGTAATTGCTGCTCAAATAGCTGTGAATTTGACTCGGCACCGGACCTTCTCCGTCGTAACAGAGAAAGTTTTGCTCCAACAACACATCCAGTTCCGGAAGTTGTTCATGCGCTGCGATGTGTTGTATTTCCCGCATGAAATCGGGCTGAAGTTCCTGCCGGGTTTGGGGCTTGCGCATCAGTTGCTGCCGCAACCATTCGATGGCACTGTTTTCATCGGTGACAAACAAGTTCAGCTGCACGAACTCTTTGGCCAGCAGTCGCTTTCTATCATATTCTGCCACCTGGTCATCTAAAAAGATCATCCCATCCCGCACGGGATACCGTACCATCAATTCTTTTTGAAATTCAGCTGATGACAAAGGAACAGGAAAACCATGTTGGACATGGTAAGCTACCATCCGTTCATAAAGAACGCGAGGGGTGCGTTCCACAATGACTACGGCCTGGCCTTTCTGCCCGAGAAAGACCGGCAATTGGCGAAGGTGATTTTCGACAAATTCCCAGGCCGACTGGGCCATCCCCTGATGGACTCGAATTTGACGCTCCATTTCTTCCGACGGCTTATATGCGGAAATAATTAAATCATGCTTAACCGCCGTGGTAGTTGTTACTGCTTTGAACGTACCTTGCTTCTTATCCAATATCGCCACATGAGCAATGACAAAACCGGCCCGCTGAATGGCTTCTTGAATGGCATTCCAAACACGGCTTTGCGAGTTGTTAAACTCTACCGTCATCCAACGGCCAGGCTTGAGCACTCTGTAATATTCTTTAAAACAGGCTTCCATCAGCCTCTGATATTCCAATAACCCTTTCCCTTGTGTTTGATTCACAATCGCTTCCGGCTTATTGTTGGTAAACACTTTCAGCCATGCTTCCCAGAGAAAATTGAGCTCCGAATACATGAGATTAGCACCAAAGGGCGGATCAATGAAAATATAATCACAGAAAATGCTAGTTTGACTACTGGCTGATTGCACAAAGCTAATCACATTACGCGAGACTTTTTTAAATGCTTTTATAAGACGCTTATACTTATTTTGAAAAGCAATTAAAACGTTTGATTCGCCTATCTGTGATCCTATATACAGGGTACCGCTTAATGGGTTATATGGAAAAGATACATCGGGTCTATAACGATTTAATTTGCTAACATTTATCAATTGAGAATTAAATAAAAGTAAACATTGAAGTGAATTGATTTTTGCATAAATAGCACTTAATATCCACAAATTTCGCTTTGTATAAAAATGATGTAAATGGGTAACACCATGGCTTTTTTTGGGCTGTGCTGTATTGTACCCATCCGGCATCCGATCCGTAGGGAACCAATACGGAATTTCCATCTCCTCGATACGCTGGATGAGTGCCAAGTCGTGTTCGTCTGGACGTTTTTCGTACCGTTTTCCATCGACCGTATAATTGATTAACACCGGCACTTGCTTCGCCTGTCGAACCGTCTCGCCAATGGCTGAATCAAACCGCGTTACCCAGGCCCGCTCTACACTCCTCTTCGTGTGGCTTGCGCCACATCCGGGGCAAACAAACTCATCTCGTACTTTTCCAGCTTCTTTGTCTACTGCCACCTCCCAGAAAATCATCTCAGTGGCACAATGGGGACACACAAACACATCAGACCAGACCGTGTAATTGATCTTACCGATAATCGGATTCCCTTGGGCATCCGTCTGCACCACACCGTCCACCACGTGGCGCGTTTCGTACATCCAGCCGCATTCGGCCTCCACTTCCTCAAGAATGCGCTTCGCTTCCCGTTCAAACGCTTCCACATCTACCGGCGTGTTGTAATTGTAAGCAATAAAGCTGGCCGCCGGGGACAAGTCGTTCAAGATGGCACGGCGGGCACCCAGTTTGGAAAATGGCCGCCCCTCTTCGTCTAGAATCGTCCCGTCTTCCAAAACCCGATAACCGAGACTTTCCACTTCTTCTCGATCCCCGCACAACTGGGCAGCCACTCCAGTCATGCCTGACCCGGCAAAACCATCAAAGATAATATCTCCCGGGCGCGTATAATGCAAAATGTAACGCATGATGGCTTTATGCGGCACCTTCGTGTGGTAGCTGTGAGCGTTGTAGATGGGATCGTTCTTCCCTTCCGATACGTCGGCCACAAACGGTTCCCGGCGATACGGCTCGTCGTCCTTCGGCCGCGTCGCTTCCCATTCTTTCAAGATATCGTTCAAAAAAGGATTGGGACAAGCCGTATAGTAAGGCGGGTCTGAAAGGGCCAAAATGTCTTCGTCCGACCCGATGGGAAAACCTTCGATTTGTCGGAGCTCCGGCAGGCGACGTCGGAGCTCTTCAGTAAAATAGGCCCGTCGCTGGGCCTCGCTCTCAAAAGTTTTTCCTAAACAGACGACCGGGTTTGCCTTTTCTTCCGTTAGTTCATCCAAGGTTATTTGTTCATTCTTCTTAACTTTTTCCATGAGGTCAATCCTCCTCCATTCGCACCATGAGCCGCACCCGTTTGAGATCGGTATAAGAACCTAACTTCTCTCGCAAGAAACGCTCAAATCGGTGACGCACATCCTCTACGGTCAGCGGATCACCGCTGCCGAAAACGTCCAACACTTCTTTTAGACGGACGTCTACTCGATCGATTCCTTCAAGTAATAGGCGCACCGCTTCCACAAAAGTCGAATCAACCCGCTCAGGCAGCTCTTTTTGAGCCAGAAAACGCCTGATGCTTTCCTGCTGTGCCGAATTCAATAAAGACAAATCCGCCTGGATCTCGGGACGCTGCAAGTTATCCAACAACATCCCTTTCCAGTGATGCACCAGATCGTCCAGACGACGCTCCCAGTCATCCAGCGTTACTTTTCCTCCTTGTTCGTTGCGGGGACTGTATCCGCAGTGGGGGCAAATCGGATGATGCTCCAAATCATCTTTTGTTAATGCAGCACACGTCTTCAAAACCCGCAAACTTTGTTCCCACTGGTGCAGCTGGACCTGTGGCAACAAAGGAATACGACTTAATGCGGTTAACACTCGAAAGCCAGAGCTTTCGAGCAAATTTTGCCTTTTTGCGTCCTCCGTTGTGTTTAGCCGTCGCTGGTGGTGCCATTGTAAATACATGTCCTGGTACTGGTGCTTCAACGACTGCAACCGTTGTGCCTCAGCAGTCCCGCTTTGTCCTTGTTTCAATGCGGTCATCAACGCCTCTAATGCTTGTTTTGCTTCGTTTTTCCATTGATGATCATCCGGCAGCTGTTGCTGCGCCGTCAACACGTACGTCGCCAATTGTGTCAACTCGTTGGCCCGTTGCTGCCGCTTCTTCACATCATCTATTAGCTTCAATGTTTCCTGCTGCTGCCGCACATCTTCGGCGGTTACTTTCAAGTTCCGCAGTTTGGCCGGAGAGTCGAAAATGAGCAAGTGGTCCAAAAAATCCCGTAACCGCTCCAGTTTTTCCTGATATTCTTGTCGTTGAACAGCGTTCAACAACGGACCTTCCCATGTCGGGATGCCGTTGCGCACCAATTCGAGTGTCCGTACGGTTTCATCCAACAATTTCCGGGCACGGTTGTTCATTTCACGGACACCGTGTTCCAGCGCCGATTCGTTCAACAACCCCCGGCCGATATCCAACAGTTCAAACACCGCTTGCAACGTGTTCCAGGGCATGGCGCCGGGCCGTTTCAAATGACTGAACTGCTTCAGTTCATCCAGGGGCAAGCGGATGAGCTCTTCATACCGCATCGCATCGTATGTGGTGCCGGATACGGTCAACACAATTTCGCCGTGATAAACCAATGCCGCCAAAATGACGACCAACAGTTCCGGCTCCATGCCGAATTCCACCGTCCGCTCCACATCGTCATAATTCTTCCCTACACTGACTGTCTCGATCAATTCGGAGCGGTTCACCACTTGGCCTTCGCCTTTATCCTTCAACTTCTCTAAAACCCAGCGGGCATAACCGGACCGGTGGACCGATACTTTATCACCGTCGAGCAACACAAGCCCATCCAACAAGGCCAAGCCGCTTCTTGTTTTCACACCACCGATGTATTTCAGCGCATCTTGAACATAATCGGGCAAGTTGGCCGTTGTCAGCGGAGTATTCAATTTTGTTAACGCCGGATAATCCGGATATTTCTCTTCAAAATACGGAGCAAGACAATGGGCCGCCACATGGTTGATCATTTCGCGCACCGACGCTTGGCCCGGCAAGTCCGCCACCCAACGCTGCAGCTTTTTCGTGCTGCCCCGGTACTTCACTTCAAATGCCTGGACCCAATTTTCCCTCAACCAACGGGTGATTTGTCGCAAATATTCTTGCGCTTTTTCCTCGTACAACCGCCTCGTTCCGGCCGCTGCCTGTTCACTGAGTTTGCGAGCGCCGCCATAGCGGGATAATGCCTTTAGAAAAACCCCGTCTTTTTCCTTTAAGATGAAAAATACTTCATCGGGTTTTTCTTCATCTTTGAATTTAGGCGGATCAAAGGGTTGCAGCATGTAAATATAAAAGTCCCGCGGCGGCTGAGCCGTCGAACGATCGACCGGAGCCCCGAAAAAGAGATATCCCGGACGTGTGACCCGACGCTCAAACCAGGGCAACTCGTACTGCCAAATCTTATACCCCGAAACGTATGTGTTGGGCGCACATTCCGTCACTAATGCCAACGCTTCAAAGTAGTATCTGTCCAGCTCATGGGGCATGAGTCCTTCAGCCCGTTGTTCAATGAGACTGTCTACATCGACATCTTTTTTCAAGTCCAAATAATATTGCCCGTTTTGTTCGTTGAAGGAAATATATTGCCAACTGACGGTTTTCAAGATTTCCTTCAAAACCGTCTCGATGGTCGTCCGCAAGAAAATCGCGTCTTCTTCCGGCAGATCCACATAGAGAAATAAACTGTCCCGCAACTCTTCGGCCGTCAAGCCCAACTTCGCATAGATGTCCCCCGTCGTCAGACGATGGACCGACAAGGCTCGGACAATACGCAAAGCCATCGGTTTATATACCGGTTTTGTAAAGGCGTGTTCAATGCGATCTTGCAATGTCTCGGATTTTTGCATCACTTCCCGCAGGTCAGGATCACTGCGGTGGGAAACGTCACTGATTAAATGAGGCCAGTAACTGTCGTAGGAAATGACGCCCGGCGCGTTTTCCGGCACGTCTTCATCGAGCAATTTGCGGATTTCCGCGCTGATCGTCTTTAAAATCTCACGCTTTTCGGCTATAGACACCTTTTCAAAAACACTCAAGTAAACCGGATGAACCGGAAACAGTTCGACATATGTCTCCAGCTGTTCTTGCAACTTGTCGTACAACTTCGTGAAACGTTGCAGATGCTGTCGAATCCACGATTTTTGCTTTTCGTCCTTCTTCAGCAACCGCTGGGATACGACATAAGCGATGTCTTCCCGGACGATTTGCACTTGTTCAAACCGTTCCCGGACGCGGCGCAACTGTTGTGCCACAAACTGGAAGGTCGGGCTTTCAAACAGCATTTCCTGTACTCCGGCCATAAACCGGAAGCGAGTAATGCGGCAAATCTCTCCGACTTCGCGCAAAAAATTTAAGTCCTGAATCAACTCTTGTTCCCGCCGCCCGCGCAAATAATCCAACAGCTCGTCTACCACCAGCAACAGGCCTTGGTCGGGAAACACGTGATGGAACGCTGTCATCATTTCCATAAACGGTTCCTTATGGTTGCGGATTTCCTCGGCCGACGGAAACGAGTAATCGACACCCTTTTCTGCCAGAAATTCTTCGATGGCACCGCAGATGAAGTCCCGCAACGACATTTTGGTCGCGCCCAGTTCCGTCCGAATGACCTGAAAACGCCCTTCGATGACTTTCGCCTTTTCTGCAACCCGAGGGTGGGTCAGTTTGCTGCTCGTTCCAGATCGCTCGGCCACCGCTGCAATGACGCTCATCAGATGGGACTTCCCGGTGCCGTAGTTGCCGACGATTAACAGTCCTTTGTTGTCGGCTGGACGGTCAAATTGCAGTTGTTCAAAAACGAGTTCGGTCAACAGTTCCGCCATTCGTTCAGAGATGACATAGGTCTCCAACAAGCGGTCCGCTTCCCTGTGATCTTTGGATTGAACCAGCTGGACGACGGATTCGATCGGCTCAAATTGGATTAAGTCGCGATATTTCATCGTATCCCTCCGGTTATCCTATCCGAGTAGTGGTCAGGCGGATACCTCAATGATTCGTGCTTCCGTCTCTGTATAACAAGAATATTCGGGATGGCCCGGTTCCCCGTAAATCAGGCAACCCTCTTCATATTTTCCAGGCCAGGCAACGACCAACGTTTTATAGCGGCTGACCTGTTCGAGCAGGCGCAACGGATCCAACTGCAACTCCGGTAAAAACAACAATTCAATTTGATGCAATCCGACGATGGACTCCTCGTATGCCATCACCAGCTGGTTGAACAGCGAGGCCGCTACCCTCGGTCTTCGTGCTCTGGCGTATTCCAACAACGCTTCGCTCAATGCCAAACTGACACGCATCAGCGGAATGCCGAGTTGTTGCGCCAGAGACGGCAAAACATCGTGATGATGCGGATGGCAAACAATGAGCAAACGATGCCGCCGGGATTGCAGTTGATTCAACTCTTGTCGGATGGTTTCTGTATCGATGGTTCATCCCTCTTTCTTTTCTCACACATATCGTAACAAAAAAAGACATCCGTTTGGATGCCTTTAGTTTATCATACAGTTACTGACAACGTCTTGTCATAGTATTATGCAATCTTAAACGATGCCAATATTTCATGGAGCACCTGTTGTTCGAATTGTTTGTAGTCAAATGGTATCAGTACATTCTCGGCCAATTCCCGCCGACTTTCCAGTAGCGCATGCATTTTTTCTTCCACGGTGCCATTGGGGAAATACTGTTTATCTGTAGTAATGATGTGGTAGACGTACACTTCTTTTTCTTGTCCGATGCGGTAAACTCGATCCGTCGCTTGATTCTCCAAGGCCGGGTTCCACCAACGGGTATAATGGATCACGTGATTGGCACTCGTAATGGTTAAACCGACGCCGCCAGCCCGTGGAGAAATAATCATTACGCCAAAACCCGGTTGACTGTTGAACAATTCTACAATTTGCGGGCGATTGTCCGTGTCGCCGTCAATGATCGGGACAGTAATCCCGTAACGTCGCATGAGTGTATGTTTGAGAATATGTTGGACTTTGCGAAATTCAGTATAAATAATGGCTTTCTCTTGTTTTTCTCGAATTTTATCCAACAGCTGAAGCAAAACTTTCAATTTCGGCACATCATCGACCGGCAAATCTGACCAATGGGGCACGACGGCTCCAGGATGGCCATACAGTTGCCGTAACTTCGTCAGCACGTTCAAAACATTTTTTTCTTGGCTTTTTAACATGGATAATGTCAACTGTTTTTGTTTCTCGGAAGCTTCGACATAAATTGGATCGCAAATATATTTTGCCGGAAGTTTGTCTTTCAACACCTCTTCCTTCGTTCGGCGTAAGTAAAACGGTTTTAATTCTCTCATTAATTCATCAAAATTTTCGTTTTCCACATATTTTCTCCGAAACTCTTTTAAAGCACCGAAGTGGCCCGGCTGCACGTAGTCCATAATTGTCCACAATTCTTCCAGCCGGGTTTCCACCGGCGTGCCGGTCATGGCCAGACGAAAATCTCCTTGCATGGCCCGCAAAGCCCGAGAACGAAGACTGGTATGATCTTTTGCAAATTGGGCTTCATCACAAATGATACACTGAAAATGAATTTTTCCGAGAATTAACTGGTCATATTTCAACGTATCATAACTCGTAAGAATCAAATCATAATTCTGAAGCGCTTCAGCCGAACGCAAACGGCGCGGCCCAAGATGAACCATTGCTCCCCGATACAAATTCGGTGCAAAACAGGCCATTTCTTGAAGCCAGTTATGGATCAAAGCAGGCGGCAAAACGACAAGACTCGGGCGGATTTTTCCAAGTTCTTGTTGCCGAAGCAAAAACGCAATCACTTCTAACGTTTTGCCCAAACCCATATCATCGGCCAATAAGCCTCCTCTTCCTGCTTCCCGTAAATGACACAACCATTGATATGCCACCACTTGATGTTCATACAGAGATGCCTGCAACCCTTGAGGCAACGGATGCCAATGGGCCGGCCGGAAACCAGCAGTTTGCAAAAGATACTCCAATTCTTTCTCGTTATCTTTAATGTCCAGTACCCAGCGTTCTTTGGAAGCAACGGCTGTAGATTCGTCTTGGAACAATTGTTTTCGCAATGAAGGATCTAAATAATACCATTGGCCATTTTCCAACACGAATTGTTGATCTGGATATCGTTGCATCAAATCTTTGATAAATGATTCATCATATGGTTGTATCGTTTCATCATCGGTTGCAAACCATTCCATCTCAACTGCTCGGGAAGGACGGCAACGGATCACGTGGAGGGGAATAATGCCTTTTACCCGATCGGAAAACGACTTCAAATCGATCAAATAGTCATGTTCCGGCAAAACAGCAGCCGGATTCTGAAGAAATATCGGTACTTCTTCACCGTAAAGATGTCTTTTCATCGCCAATTTTTGCAAATCTTGGCTCACACGTTTCGTTCTGGAATAACGGATGCGCTTCTCAGGATCGGATGGGTCCTTAAAAGAGGCAATCGGTTGTGCTGATTGCAACGTTTTCGTTTCCCACTCCGTTCGCCCAACCGGTACGAGTTCAATATGATCCGGACCATGAACCTTGACGCTTAGGTCATATGTATCGACAATGTGATACTGTTCCTTTTCCAAAAAGGATTCTAATTGAATGCCGGCCTCACGGGCCAATTGTTGACAAACGGCAATTTTTTGGTAGCCATGCTCGTAATTTTCGGTCATGGCTTGAATCAATTGATACACTTTGTTCGGCAATAATCTCAAAGAGGTTCCAATTCGATACATTGCTCCGATTCGTTGCCCAATGCGGTCCAAATTTTCGCCTCTTTGATTTCGCAATGTCAAGGACAATTCGGCCTGTTCGGGCAATGACCGCAAGGAAAGGACCCCATTGACCGGCTCCGGCTCCACCGGCAATCCCAATCCCTGCAGTATCGTTTGGCCGTATTCCGTATCGCCGTCGGCATCTTTCTGCTCAATCATTTCATAATATTTTTCGTACGTAAGCTTCCCATCGTTGAGCAAATCGGCTTCATACAGTTCCTCCCAAAAAACGTATTGGGAAAAACCCTCCAGCTTGTAGTAGTTTTGAATTTCTTCTTTTGCCAAAGGCAACGTTAATGGAACGACTTTTTCTCCGTCGATCAACCGTCCCGAAAACTGAATGCCCGTTTCGGTTGGTTGAGCCTCAATCTGTATCTTCTTTGACCATTTTCGCTTCCAGAACACGCTCATCCACCTCCCACCCGAGTTGCGTGCGCAGCCAATTATCAAATACATTTTGCCATCCACCACGATGCCGTAAACAACCATTCTTATAAACTTTGCTTTTGTCAATCAAATGTTCTCGCCTTAAGCCAAATGATGATTGCACCCACGGGTACTGTTTTTTCTGCTCTAAATAACGATCCACTTTTTCTTGAAAATGTTGACGAAACGTTTGTGTATCATACACATATAACGCCCCTGTACCAATGACTTCAATAATGACAACATCGGGAAAATACATAATCAGGGTTCGATTGCTGTCAATAACCACAACATCAACCATATTGGGAATAAACTTTTTCCAATATTGAAACCGCTCATGCTCCTTATTGACACCCACAAAAAAATCTTCAAGCTGATTTCGAAAAATCCATTGTGCAAAACGAATTTTTTCCTTATCCCCTACATATGACCATTTCAACGGTTTTGTATTGTAAGTACCTCTTAGACGATATACCCATAAAGCCAATGCTCGAACTCTATCCAACTGTTTGCAAGAACGAATCATCGACTCGACCATCCGCTGACAATCTCGTTCATCTCTTTGCACAAAAATCTCTCTAAATAATGTCTGATTTCTGAGGAAGAATTGATCGTCAGCATGTTCCTCTGCTAATTTCAAGATTTCCAAAAATACAGTCATAAAAAAAGGCTTTGACTGTTGTAGGAAATATGGCTGTAAAGCCGATTTAATGCCTTCCCTGTTATGATACGCTTTTTCCGCCAAATACCTAACAGGGTTTTTGCTCAACAAAAAATCGACCCACAGTTGTTTTTCTTCTTCACGCATACGTTTTTCAATCTTTTTTTTGTTCAACGCATATGCTTGGCGCAAAGGGTGCCATAAGTGTTCAACATCACTAGTAAGATACAGGGCATTTAAAATCCGTTTAAAAAACCGTTGGGATTTCTTCGTAGATTGTAGAATGGCTAATGACAGCCTCTCTCTTTCGATTTGTTGCATTTCCCGTTTATCATCATGTAAATAAGCATACAAATCCGGTAACAACAACCTTTCCCGTAAATTTAATTCTTGTACCCAACGCCAAAAGGCCCCCTCATCATTCGGGGGCAATTGCCGATATCGCTCCAACAGTTGTTGGAGCCGGAAATCTCTTTGTTTTTTCTTTTGAACATACCGTTGTTCCAATTGAATTTTTCGTTGTCTGACCCATTGAACCAATTTGGTCGGATAAAATTCAAACACAAATCGTTTCATGATTCCGTCACCAGCTTCTCTATAGTCCGAATCAATTCATCTTCTTTCAATCGGAACAAAAACTCTACCCGTCGCGAACGTTCCGGATCGTATTGCCCATGCTCATCGTACAACGGTTGGCTAAAACTCCGGCCATTCGCCGTGATTAACGATTGGGCAATGTCCCGTTCTGGGAAAGAAGGAAAATCCGAACTATAAATGTATGACAACACCGAGTAGGCCCGTGCCTGGGACAAGTTCATATTGTACATGTACGTGCCATGTTTGTCGGTATGCCCTTCAATGATAATGGATGAGATTTCATCGCGAAATCTCGGTTGCAGCAAAATTTTCAGGTAGACCGGAATGAATTGCTTTAAAAACGCTTTACCCTCTGGGGACAGTTCGGCGGAATCATATTCGAACAATACACTGCCGGGAAAACGAATGGCACCGGTTTGTTGATCAATTTCAATTTCCAAATTCGAATCACGAAAGGCTTCTGAGAGCGCTCGAATAATTTCCGTCTTGACGCTAACCACTTCTTCAATTTGTTTTTCTTTTGCTGCCAACAACTCCCGATAATCCAAAATCACCAAACTAAGCAACAAGATGAACACCAGCAATAAGGCGCTCATCAAATCGGCATATGACATCCAATAGTTCACTTGTTCCCGCTTGCGATATTTCATGCTGTGCCACCTCGCGGCGACCGCAATCGTTGCAAAAAGTCGTCCAATTCTTCTAATGCATCAATCAAATCATCAATCGTACCACTGATATGGCTGACCGCCATGGTCAAAGTTCTGTCAAAATGGTCAAATGTTTTCTTTAAACCATCTTCAATGCTTTCTGCAAATCCTTTCAATGAGAGATCAAGGGCTTGGCGCGTCTCCGTAAAATTCTGCGCAGAATTTTCCCAATGTTGAACCAGCGCATGGTTTTGCTCTGACAACTGTTGGGCAACTTGCCGAATGTCTTCCACTGCTTTGGTCGTCTCTTGACGCATGAGAACGATCTCCGGCAAAAACTCGTTTTGCATTGCCTGTAATTGATGAAATTGTTCCGCCACATCTTGCATGGTCGCAGCCGTCTCTTGCATCACCGGGGCCAACGGCGTCAGTTGTGCCGATACGGCTTGGATTTCTTTCAACAATCGCTCCGATTCGGTCAACGTCGTTGTTTGCATGTGCAACAACTGATCCCATCCATCATGTACTCGAGCCACTCGTTCCATCAATTGTTCAAACTTTTCGGCTAACGCATGTTGCTCAGCCAAAAGATCTTTTTGCATCGGGATGTGTTGCGCAGCCAATTGACCTAATGTATCAAAAGTAGCCCCCACTTGTTCCATCGTGTCAGAGGCTTGCCGATAATGATCATACATGGCTGCAAACTCATGGCCTATCTGCTGGAGTTGGACGTAAAGCCGCTCGGTTTCAAAGGCCGTCTCCGATTGTTTCTTTTCCCAATCAGCCAATTGTTCTGCCAGCCGATCCATCGACTGTATAAAGGACGATTGCATTTGACTCGTTTGTTGTACAACTTGTATGTATTGTGCCAAGACCTGTTCCGTCCCGCCGGTCACTTGACTGATCAACTGCTCCGTGATCAATTGTCCGCTTCGTTTGTACTGATCCAGCTGCTCTTGTAATACGTGCACCACCGGCTGCATCGCTTTCTCCAACGCATCCGTAAGCAATGTTTTCAAATGATCGGCTTGTTGGCGCGAAACTTTTTCCAAGCGGTTTAAGAAAATTTCCTCATCGTCGATGTTCAACAAATAGTCCAATCGCTCGGCATGCCAATCGATATGCGTTTCCAACCATTTAGAAAGAATGCGATCAATAACAATCCATGTTATGGACAAAAATACACCCAGAACCGAACTGTAAAAAGCAATTTTCATCCCTGTGATCAATGACTCGATCCCGCTGCGCAACGCCTCTGAATCCATCACGTTCAATTGGGCCAAACCGGCCGACAAACCAATAAAAGTACCGAGCACTCCAATACTGACATGGACCCCGGCTCCTGCATCCATCCATGGACGGTATCCCATGTGATAAATCATCACTTCTGGAGAAAAAAACGGCTCGGTACGAATGCGTTCGTCATCTTCTTTTTGTAAAATGCGTTCAAAATAACGTCGCCATTGTTGCTTATACTTACTTTCTTTTTCTTCTTGCTGAAAAATGTCATGGATCCGCCGCACTAATTCTTCAAATGACAAAGTCTTGTCCAATTTTTCTAAATGCGTTTGAACGCGTTTCATCACCAAAATCTCCTGAGAAATTTTTAGAGCAACAATAGACAAAGCGCACAAGAAAAAGAGCACTTGGAACCACAAATAAACATTGGTAAAATGCTGAGAATTTTCCACCCACAAAAAAAGAAAATTAAACAATTGTTCCATGGCTGCCAACTTCCTCCGAACTACCAAAATAAATCCATCCAATGTTTTCCTATTGCCAATTACATAATTATATCATAACCAAAACGCTATCGATTTGAGTCAAATTCATGACAAACGCGCGCCATCCCTGTTCTTTTTGCATTTGAGCCGTTATCATGTAATAATAAGTTGTACTGTATTTAAAATGGGGTGTTTCAATGACCGCCAAGACGTTCAACGACACATTCCTGAAGGCCTGTCGCGGCGAACCGACGGACTACACGCCGGTTTGGTACATGCGTCAGGC
>k87-1109682_pt1 | contig 16376 bp, 13 predicted proteins | sample MGYA00084031_6733416 | MGnify analysis MGYA00084031
CGACCGCCGCCCCAGCCCCGCCCACTGCGACAGGTGCGTCGCCTCGCCGCCGGCGTCCCGCACCAGCGTCACCACGGCGAACGCGCCCAGCGTCACGAACGAGTAGGCCGCCAGGTAGAACAGCACCGAGGACACACCGTCCTCGCTGACCGCCACCACACCCGCCAGGATGAACCCGGCGTGCGCGATCGACGAGTACGCCAGCAGCCGCTTCACGTCGGTCTGCGTGAGCGCGATGACCGCGCCCGCGACCATCGACGCGATCGCCACGCCCCACAGCACCGGCTCCCAGTCCCAGCGCAGGCCCGGCAGCATCACGTACAGCAGCCGCAGCATCGCGCCGAACGCCGCCACCTTCGTGGCCGCCGCCATGAAGCCCGTCACCGGGGTCGGCGCGCCCTGGTACACGTCCGGGGTCCACATGTGGAACGGCACCGCGCCCACCTTGAACAGCAGCCCCATCGTGACCATGGCACCGCCGATCAGCAGCAGCGCGTCGTTGCCCATCGTCGAGGCCAGGCCCGCGTTGGCCCTCGCCGGTTCACCGCTGATCACGTCCGCGATGCCCGCGTACGACACCGTGCCCGCGTAGCCGTACAGCATCGCGATGCCGAACAGCAGGAACGCCGAGGCGAAGGCGCCGAGCAGGAAGTACTTCACCGCCGCTTCCTGCGACAGCAGGCGCCGCCGCCGGGCCAGCGCGCACAGCATGTACAGCGGCAGCGACAGCACTTCCAGGGCGATGAAGAGCACCAGCAGGTCGTTGGCCGCCGGGAACAGCAGCATGCCGCCGACCGCGAACAGCAGCAGCGGGAAGATCTCCGTCGTGGTGTGCCCCGCCCGGACGGCCTCGCGCTCCGCCGGGCCGCCCGGCACCGCCGCCGCCTGGGCCGCGAAGGAGTCGACCGCCTTGCCGTGCGCGGCCGGCTCCAGCCGCCGCTCGGCGAAGAGGAACACCGAGACCAGGCCGACCAGCAGGATCACGCCCTGGAGGAACAGCGCCGGTCCGTCCACGGCCAGCGAGCCCTCGCCCGCCACCTGTGCCTTGTCGCTGGCGTGCCCGGCGGCCGCCAGGCCCACGACGGCGGCGAAGCTGGCGGCCAGCGCCAGGCTGGTCAGCGTCACCTGCGTCGCGTACCGCACCCGCCGCGGCAGGAACGCCTCGACGAGCACGCCGAGGACGGCCGCGCCGAACACGATCAGGCTCGGAGAGAGCGCGGCCCACTCGATGTCCGGAGCCGTCAGTACCCCGTTCACTCCGCTGCCTCCTCTTCATGCTCAAGCTGTGCCGGCCCGTCGGGCTGGTCCGCCACGGACACGCCGGGTTCCGGATCGGTTCTGCCCACGTCCGACAGGGTGTGCTCCACGGCCGGATCCACGATGTCCGTCAGCGGCTTGGGGTAGACGCCCAGGAACAGCAGCAGCCCGATCAGCGGAGCCACCACGGCCAGCTCCCGCACCCGCAGGTCCGGCAGCTTCTCCACGCCCTCACGCACCGGGCCCGTCATGGTCCGCTGGTAGAGCAGCAGCACGTACAGCGCCGCCAGCACTATCCCGGCGCACGCCACGATGCCGGCCACCTCGTAGCGGCGGAACGTCCCGATCAGCACCAGGAACTCGCTGACGAACGGGCCGGTGCCCGGCAGCGACAGCGTCGCCAGGCCGCCGATGAGGAACGTGCCCGCCAGCACCGGCGCCGTCTTCTGCACGCCGCCGTAGTCGGCGATCAGGCGCGAGCCGCGCCGCGAGATGAGGAACCCGGCGACCAGCATCAGCGCCGCCGTCGCCACCCCGTGGTTGATCATGTAGAGCGTCGCGCCGCCGTGGCCCTGGCTCGTCATCGCGAAGATGCCGAGAATGATGAAGCCGAAGTGGCTGATCGAGGCGTACGCGATGAGCCGCTTCATGTCGCGCTGGCCGATCGCCAGCAGCGCGCCGTAGATGACCGACACCAGCGCCAGGACGATCACCACCGGCGTCGCCCAGTCGCTGGCCTCGGGGAACAGCCCCAGGCAGAACCGCAGCATCGCGAACGTGCCGACCTTGTCGACGACCGCCGTGATGAGCACCGCGACCGGGGCCGTGGACTCGCCCATCGCGTTCGGCAGCCAGGTGTGGACCGGCCACAGCGGCGCCTTGATGGCGAACGCCACGAAGAAGCCGAGGAACAGCCAGCGCTCGGTGCCCGTCGCCAGGTCGAACTCGCCGGCCGCCCGCGCGTCGGCGATCGCCGTCAGCGAGAACGTGCCCTCGCCGAGCTGGTCGGCGGTGGCGACGTACAGGCCGATGACGGCCGCCAGCATGATCAGGCCGCCGGCCAGGTTGTACAGCAGGAACTTCACCGCGGCGTACGACCGCTGCCGGGCCTGGCCCTCCTCGTCCTGCTCTCCCGCACGGTCCCCGAAGCCCCCGATGAGGAAGTACATCGGGATGAGCATGGCCTCGAAGAAGATGTAGAAGAGGAAGATGTCGGTCGCGGCGAAGGACATGATGACCATCGCCTCGACCATCAGGATCAGGGCGAAGAAACCCTGGGTGGGCCGCCAGCGGCGGGCCGTCGGCGTCTCGTCCTCGCGCGGGTCCGCGTCGTTCCAGCCGGCCCCGATGAGGAACGGCACCAGCACCGCCGTCAGCGCGATCATCGCCACGCCGATGCCGTCCACGCCCAGTTCGTAGCGGACGCCGAAGTCCTCGATCCAGGACCGCGACTCGGTCAGCTGGTACCGGTCGGCACCGGCTCCGGTGTCGAAGCGCAGCAGCACCGCCGCGGCGAGTCCCAGCGTCACGAGGGAGAACAGCAGCGCCGTCCATTTGGCGGCGGTGCGCCGGGCCGCGGGCACCGCCGCCGTGGCGACCGCGCCCGCGGCGGGGGCCACAACTGTGGCCGTCAGCAGGGGAAAGGACATATCAGACCGCCCTCATCAGCAGCGTCGCGGCGACCAGCACGGCCGCACCGCCCAACATCGAGACCGCGTAAGAGCGCGCGAAGCCGTTCTGCACGCGGCGCAGCCGCCCGGACAGGCCGCCGAAGGCCGCCGCCGTGCCGTTGACCACGCCGTCCACGAGCTTGTGGTCGACGTAGACCAGGCCGCGCGTCAGGTAGTTGCCCGGCCGGACGAACGCCGCGTGGTTGAAGTCGTCCTGCAGCAGGTCGCGCCGCGCGGCCCGGGTGAGGAACCGCCCCGCCGGCGCCACGGCGGGCACCGGGCGGCGGCCGTACTGGAGCCAGGCCCCGGCCACGCCGATGACCATCACGGCCGTGGCCGCGATCGACACCCCGCCGTGGCTGACGGGCGAGTCACCGTGCTCCAGGCCCGTCACCGGCTCCAGCCAGTGGACGAACGACTCGTTGACGTCGAACGCGAAGCCCGCGCCGACCGAGCCGACCGCCAGCAGGATCATCGGCACCGTCATCGTCAGCGGCGACTCGTGCGGATGCGGCTCGTGGCCCTGCGCGTCGGGCTGCCACCGCTTCTCGCCGAAGAACGTCATCAGCATGATGCGCGTCATGTAGTACGCCGTCAGCGCCGCGCCCAGCAGCATCACGCCGCCGAGGATCCAGCCCTGGGTCCCGCCCTTGGAGAAGCCGGCGTAGATGATCTCGTCCTTGGAGAAGAAGCCGGACAGGTACGGGAAGCCGATGATCGCCAGGTAGGCCAGGCCGAAGGTGGCGAACGTGACCGGCATGTACCGCCGCAGGCCGCCGTAGCGCCGCATGTCGACCTCGTCGTTCATGCCGTGCATCACGGAGCCCGCGCCGAGGAACAGCCCGGCCTTGAAGAAGCCGTGCGTCACCAGGTGCATGATGGCGAAGACGTAGCCCAGCGGGCCGAGCCCGGCGGCCAGCATCATGTACCCGATCTGCGACATCGTGGACCCGGCGAGGGCCTTCTTGATGTCGTCCTTCGCGCATCCGACGATCGCACCGAACAGCAGCGTGACCGCGCCGACAACGATGACGGCGGTCTGCGCGTCCGGCGCGGCGTCGAACACCGCGCCGGAGCGGGTGATCAGGTACACGCCCGCGGTCACCATGGTCGCGGCGTGGATCAGCGCCGACACCGGCGTCGGGCCCTCCATGGCGTCGCCGAGCCAGGACTGGAGCGGCACCTGCGCCGACTTGCCGCAGGCCGCCAGCAGCAGCATCAGGCCGATGCCGGTCAGCGTCGCCTCGCTGGCGCCGCCCACGCTGGCCGCGACCGGCTCCATCGCGAACGTCCCGAACGTGGTGAACATCAGGAAGATCGCGATGGCCAGGCCGACGTCGCCGACGCGGTTGACGATGAACGCCTTCTTCGCCGCCGTCGCCGCGCTCGGCTTGTGCTGCCAGAAACCGATCAGCAGGAACGAGGCGAGGCCGACGCCCTCCCAGCCGACGTACAGCAGGAGGTAGTTGTCGGCCAGGACCAGCAGCAGCATGGCCGCCAGGAACAGGTTCAGGTAGGCGAAGAAGCGCCGCCGCCGCTCGTCGTGCGCCATGTAGCCGACCGAGTACAGGTGGATGAGCGTCCCCACGCTGGTGATCAGCAGCACGAACGTCATGGACAGCGGATCGAGGCGGAACGCCACGTCCGCCTGGAAGTCCGCCACCGGCACCCAGCTGAACAGGTGCTGGTGCAGCGAGCGTTCCTCCGCGTCACGGCCGAGCAGGTCGGCCCATAGCGCAAGCGCGAGCACGAGGGAGACGGCGGCCAGGGCCACGGCCAGCCAGTGGCCCACGCGGTCCAGGCGCCGCCCGCCGATCAGCAGCACGGCGGCGCCCAGCAGCGGTGCCGCGATGAGCAGTCCGATGAGTGACTCCACTGGTGTGTATCCCCTTACCGCTTCACAGCTTCATCAGGCTGGCGTCGTCGACCGAAGCCGAATGCCGGGAGCGGTAGACCGACACGATGATCGCCAGCCCGACCGTGACTTCTGCCGCGGCCACCACCATGACGAAGAACGCCATGATCTGACCGTCGAGATTGCCGTGCATGCGGGAGAAGGCGACCAGCGCCAGACTGGCGGCGTTCAGCATCAGCTCGATGCACATGAACACCACGATCGCGTTCCGCCGCAGCAGCACCCCGCAGGCACCGATGGTGAACAGCAGGGCGGCCAGGTAGAGGTAGTTCTCCGGACTCACTGACGGGCCTCCTCGGCTCCGCTGCCGTCGCTTGTCTCTCCGTTCTCGCCGTCGCGCCCGCGGTCACCGCCGCTGAGCTGAGCGAGCGCGGCGCCGTTCCGCAGGCCGGAGGGCGCGCCCGGCATGGGGCGGCCCTGCTGGATGGCGGTGCGCCGCTCGATGCGCGCGACCCGGCCGACCGTCTCGTGGTGCACCTCGCGGACCTGGCCGCGGGCGCGCAGCGTGCGGTTGACCGTGACCTCGGCGGGCGTGCCGTCAGGCAGCAGGGCGGGCAGGTCCACCGCGTTATGCGTGGCGTACACGCCCGGCGCGGGCAGCGGCGTGATCTGCTTGCCCTCGCGGATGCGGGCCTCGGCCTGCTCACGCTGCGACTTGGTGCGCTCGATCCGCTCGCGGTGCGTCAGCAGGGTGGCGCCGAGCGCCGCGATGGTCAGCAGCACGCCGGTCACCTCGAACGCCACGACGTAGCGGGTGAACAGCAGGCTCGCCAGGCCCTGCACGTTGCCGCCGGAGTTGGCCTCCGACAGGCCGGTGAACGAGCCCACCGACGCCTGCCCGATCCCGCTGATCAGCAGGATGCCCAGGCCCAGGCCGAAGCCCGCGGCCAGCCACCGCTGTCCCTTCAGCGTCTCCTTCAGGGAGTCGGTGGCCTGGACGCCGACGAGCATCAGCACGAACAGGAACAGCATCATCACGGCGCCGGTGTAGACGACGATCTGCACGACGCCGAGGAAGTACGCCCCGTTGGCCATGTAGAACAGCGCCAGCAGCACCATCGTCCCGGCCAGGCACAGCGCGGCGTGCACCGCACGGCGCATCAGCACCGTGCCCAGCGCGCCGGCCACCGCCAGCGGGGCGAGGATCCAGAACTGCGCCGCCTCACCGGTCGACGTGGACGTCTCCGCCGCGAGCGCGGTCAGTGCGCTCATTTCCGCACCTCCGAAGGGGCCGTTCCGCCACGGCTGCCGCCGCCGTCGTTCTGCCCGTGCGGCGCGCCGGCGGGGTCGCGCAGCGAGGCGGCAGCCGCCAGCGCGTCGGTCTCCTCAACGGGCTCCTTGCCGCTGGGCCACTCGCCGCTGCCGGTGCGCACCTGCTGCGTCACCGTGCCGGGCGCGGCGCCGGTCACCTCGCCCCGGTAGTAGGACTGCTCGTCCGTGCCCGGGTACATCGGGTGCGGCGGGGCGACCATGCCGTCCTGGAGCCCGACGAGCAGCTCTTCCTTGGTGTAGATGAGCGACTCGCGGGAGCGGTCGGCCAGCTCGTACTCGTTGGTCATGGTCAGCGCGCGGGTCGGGCACGCCTCCACGCACAGGCCGCACAGGATGCAGCGCAGGTAGTTGATCTGGTAGACGCGGCCGTAGCGCTCGCCCGGGGAGTAGCGCTCCTCCTCGGTGTTGTCCGCGCCCTCGACGTAGATGGCGTCGGCGGGGCAGGCCCACGCGCACAGCTCGCAGCCGATGCACTTCTCCAGGCCGTCCGGGTGCCGGTTGAGCTGGTGGCGGCCGTGGAAGCGGGGCGCGGTCGGCTTCTTCTCCTCCGGGTACTGCTCGGTGAGCCGCTTTTTGAACATGGCCCGGAAGACCACGCCGAAGCCGCCCACCGGGTTGTGGAACTCAGGCATCGTCGCCCTCCTCCTTGGGTTCGGTCGGTGCGGCCGTTGCCTGCTGCCCGCCCTGGCCGGCTCCGGCGCCGGCCTTGGCCCGCTCGGCGCGCGAGGGCCGGCGCGGCACCGGCGGCAGCTTCTGGCCGGGCAGCGGCGGGACGGGGAAGCCGCCCGCCATCGGGTCGAACTCGGGCTCGGGCGCCGCGGCGGCGGCCTCCTCGGCGCGCCGCTCGGCGCGGTCGCGGAAGATGTCCACGACGAAGGAGAGCAGCAGCAGCACCAGCACGCCGCCCGACACGTAGAGCACGATGTCGCGGAACGCGTAGTCCTCGTTCTGCATGGCCCGGACGACGGCGACCAGCATCAGCCACACCAGGGCGATGGGGATGAGCACCTTCCAGCCCAGCACCATCAGCTGGTCGTAGCGCACCCGCGGCAGGGCGCCGCGGATCCACACGAAGAAGAAGATGACCGCGACCATCTTGATGGTGAACCACAGCAGCGGCCACCAGCCGGAGTTGGCGCCCTCCCAGAAGCTGAGCGGCGCCGGGGCGCGCCAGCCGCCGAGGAAGACCGTGACCATCAGCATGGAGACGGTCACCGTGTGGATGTACTCGGACATCATGAAGAAGGCGAACTTGATGGACGAGTACTCGGTGAGGTACCCGCCGACCAGGTCGCCCTCGGACTCCGGCATGTCGAACGGCGGGCGGTGCGCCTCGCCGACCATCGTGACCATATAGATGAGGAACGAGACCGGCAGCAGGATCACGAACCACCGGTCCTCCTGCGCGTCCACGATGGCCGAGGTGGACATCGAGCCGGAGTAGAGGAAGACCGCCGCGAAGCTGAGGCCCATCGCGACCTCATAGGAGATGATCTGCGCGGTCGCCCGCACGCCGCCGAGCAGCGGGTACGTGGAGTTCGACGACCAGCCCGCGAGGACCGTGCCGTACACGGCGATCGCCGAGGTGGCCAGCACGTACAGCAGCGCGACCGGCAGGTCGGTGGCCTGGAGGACGGTCTCGGTGCCGAAGATGCTGACCGGGTCGTCCTTGGGCCCGAAGGGGATCACCGCGACGGCCATCAGGGCCGGGATCGTCGCCAGCGCCGGCGCCAGGATGTACACCGGCTTGTCGGCGCCCTTGACGGTGATGTCTTCCTTCAGCATCAGCTTCACGCCGTCGGCCAGCGACTGGAGCAAGCCCCAGGGGCCGTGGCGGTTGGGCCCGATGCGCAGCTGCATCCAGCCGAGCACCTTGCGCTCCATCACGATGCAGATGAGCACCGTGAGCAACACGAACGCCAGGCAGAAGACTCCCTTGAGCAGGATCAGCCAGAACGGGTCCTGGCCGAACACCGACAGGTCGTGCTCCTGCGCCAGGGTGGTGAGCGGCTGCATCAGGCGTTCACCTCCTCGCTGCTGTCAGCACTGTCCGCGGCGCCGCGCGCCAGGCGGACGACCTGGCCGGGAAGCGCCCCGAGGTCCGAAGGAACGCCGCCGCCCACGGAGTTCAGCGGCAGCCACACCACGTGGTCAGGCATCTCACGCGTCACCCGCAGCGGCAGCGTCACCGTGCCGGCCGGGCCGGTGACGGTCACGGGCTCGCCGTCGGCCAGGCCGCTGCCGTCGGCCGTGGCCGGCGAGACCCGGGCGAAGGCGGCGTGCCGGGTGCCCGCCAGCGCCTCGTCGCCCTCCTGGAGCACGCCCTGGTCGAGCAGCAGGCGGTGGCCGGCGAGCACGGCCTCGCCCGGGGCGGGGCGGGGCGGTTCGACGGGCGTCGCGGTGGGACCGAGCGGCAGGTCGCCGGTCCACTCGGCCAGGCCGTCCAGCTCCCGCCGCAGCGTGGGCCGGTCGGGCAGGCCGAGGTGCGCGTCCATGGCGTCGGCCAGCAGGTGCAGCGCGTAGGCGTCGGTCCGCACGTGCCGCCGCGTCATCTGGTCGGGCTTGATCGCCGCCGTGAACGGGCGGACGCGGCCCTCCCAGTTGAGGAAGGTGCCGTCCTTCTCGGGGGCGGCGGCCACCGGCAGCACCACGTGGGCCCGCGCGGTGACCTCGGAGGGGCGCAGCTCCAGGCTGACCAGGAAGCCGTCGGCGGCCAGCCGGTCCAGGGCGCGGCGCGCCCCGGCCGGGTCGGGCAGGTCGGCGACCTCGACGCCGGCCACCACGAGGCCGGACAGCTCGCCCGCGGCGGCGGCCGCGAGGATCTGGCTGGTGTCGCGGCCGGGCCGCTCCGGCAGGGCGGACAGGCCCCAGGCCGCGGCGATCTCCTGGCGGGCCTGGGCCGAGGACTCCGGGCGGCCGCCGGGCAGCAGCCCCGGCAGCGCGCCCGCCTCCAGGGCGCCGCGCTCGCCGGCGCGGCGCGGGATCCAGGCCAGGGCCGCCCCGGTGGCCCGCGCCAGCGCCACGGCGGCGGTGTATCCGCCCGGCACGGTCGCCAGGCGCTCGCCGACGAGGATGACGGCGCCCGGCTCGCGCAGCGCCCGCGCGGCCTCGCGGCCGCCCTCGTCCAGGGCGCTGACGTCGCCGGACTCGCCGGCGGCCAGCGCGGACATCCAGGACGTCTCGGTGCCCGGCGCGGCGGCCAGCAGCGTGCCGCCGGTCTTGGCCAGGCCCCGGGTGGTGTGCGTGGCCAGGGAGAACACCCGCAGGCCGCGCTTGCGGTAGGCCTTGCGGAGCCGCAGGAAGACGCCGGGGGCCTCCTCCTCGGACTCCAGGCCGACCAGCAGGACAGCGGGCGCCTCCTCCAGCGAGCGGTGCGTCACGCCGCTGCCGTCGAGGTCGATGCCGCGGCCGGCCACCTGCGAGGCGAGGAACGCGGCCTCCTCGGCGCTGTGCGCGCGGGCGCGGAAGTCGATGTCGTTGGTCTTCAGGGCGACGCGGGCGAACTTGGCGTAGGCGTAGGCGTCCTCGACGGTCAGCCGGCCGCCGGTGAGCACGGCCGCGCCGGCGCGGTCGCGGGCGGCGGCCAGGCCCTCGGCCGCCGCGGCCAGCGCCTCCGGCCAGCTGGCGGGCTCCAGTTCGCCGGTCTCCGCGGAACGCACCAGCGGCGTCGTCAGCCGGTCGGCGCCCTGGGCGTAGCGGAACGCGAAGCGGCCCTTGTCGCAGATCCACTCCTCGTTGACCTCGGGGTCCTCGGCGGCCAGGCGCCGCAGCACCTTGCCGCGGCGGTGGTCGGTGCGGGTCGCGCAGCCGCCGGCGCAGTGCTCGCAGACGCTGGGCGAGGACACCAGGTCGAAGGGGCGGGAACGGAACCGGTAGGCGGCCGAGGTCAGCGCGCCGACCGGGCAGATCTGGATGGTGTTGCCCGAGAAGTACGACTCGAACGGGTCGCCCTCGCCGGTGCCGACCTGCTGGAGCGCGCCCCGCTCCAGCAGCTCGATCATCGGGTCGCCCGCGATCTGCTGGGAGAAGCGGGTGCAGCGGGCACACAGCACGCACCGCTCGCGGTCGAGCAGCACCTGCGGCGAGATGGGGACCGGCTTGTCGAAGGTCCGCTTGGTGCCTTCGAACCGGGTCTCGGGGTCGCCGGTGGACATCGCCTGGTTCTGCAGCGGGCACTCGCCGCCCTTGTCGCAGACGGGGCAGTCCAGCGGGTGGTTGATCAGCAGCAGCTCCATCACGCCGCGCTGCGCCTTCTTGGCGACCGGCGAGGTCAGCTGCGTCTTGACCACCATGCCGTCGGTGCAGGTGATGGTGCACGAGGCCATCGGCTTGCGCTGGCCCTCGACCTCGACGATGCACTGCCGGCACGCCCCGGCGGGGTCGAGCAGCGGGTGGTCGCAGAAGCGCGGGATCTCGATGCCGAGCTGTTCGGCGGCCCGGATGACCAGCGTGCCCTTGGGCACGGAGATCTCGATGCCGTCGATGGTGAGGGTGACGAGGTCCTCCGGCGGCACCGCCTGCCCACCCGAGGTGGTGGATGCGGTGGTGACCGTCATGCGTTCACCTCCAGGTGAGCCGTGGTGTCGTTGCCGCTGCTGTCGGCCCAGGCGGTGGAGCGTGCCGGGTCGAACGGGCAGCCGCGGCCGGTGATGTGCTGCTCGTACTCGTGGCGGAAGTGCTTCAGCGACGAGGAGATGCAGGCGGCGGCGCCGTCGCCGAGCGCGCAGAACGACTTGCCGTTGATGTTGTCGGCGACGTCGGCGATCTTGTCGATGTCGCTGAGCAGGCCCTTGCCGGCTTCGATGTCCCGCAGCAGCTGGACCAGCCAGTACGTGCCCTCGCGGCACGGGGTGCACTTGCCGCAGGACTCGTGCGCGTAGAACTCGGTCCAGCGCGTCACGGCGCGGACCACGCACGTCGTCTCGTCGAAGCACTGGAGCGCCTTGGTGCCGAGCATCGAGCCGGCGCCCATGGCGCCCTCGTAGTCGAGCGGCACGTCCAGGTGCTCCTCGGTGAGCATGGGCGTGGACGAGCCGCCGGGTGTCCAGAACTTCAGGCGGTGGCCCGGCCGCATCCCGCCGCTGAGCTGGAGCAGTTCGCGCAGCGTGATGCCGAGCGGCGCCTCGTACTGGCCGGGGTTGGCCACGTGTCCCGACAGCGAGTAGAGGGTGAAGCCCGGGGACTTCTCGCTGCCCATGGACCGGAACCATTCCTTGCCCCGGTCCATGATGGCGGGAACCGAGGCGATGGACTCGACGTTGTTCACCACGGTGGGGCTGGCGTACAGGCCCGCCACGGCGGGGAACGGCGGACGCAGCCTGGGCTGTCCGCGCCGCCCCTCCAGGGAGTCGAGCAGCGCGGTCTCCTCACCGCAGATGTACGCGCCCGCGCCCGCGTGGACCGTCAGTTCGAGGTCCTTGCCGGGGCCGAGCGCGTCCTTGCCGAGGTAGCCGGCGTCGTACGCCTCGGCGACCGCCGCGTGCAGGCGGCGGAGCACCGGGACGACCTCGCCCCGCAGGTAGATGAACGCGTGATGTGAACGGATGGCGTGGCAGGCGATGATGATGCCCTCGATGAGGGCGTGCGGGTTGGCGAAGAGCAGCGGGATGTCCTTGCAGGTGCCCGGCTCGGACTCGTCGGCGTTGACGACGAGGTAGTGCGGCTTGCCGTCACCCTGCGGAATGAACTGCCACTTCATGCCCGTCGGGAAGCCGGCGCCGCCGCGGCCGCGCAGCCCGGCGTCCTTGATGTAGGCGATGACGTCGTCCGGCGGCATGGCGAGCGCCTTGCCCAGGCCCCGGTAGCCGCCGGCCCGCCGGTAGACGTCAAGGGTCCAGGAGCGCTCGGTGTCCCAGGTGGCGGAGAGCACCGGCGCCAGCAGCTTCTCGGGGGCGATCTTGTCGCTGGTCACGTCTCACTCCCCCTTGTCTTCCGTGGTGCCGTCCGTCGTGTCCCCGGTGCCGCCGGCCTTCTCCTCGCTGACCGGGCCGGCGGGGTGGCTGGGGTCCGAGGCGGAGCTGGGCAGCGGCGCGTCGTGCGAGCTGCGGTGGCTGGCGGGCGGCTGGCCGCCCGGCGCGTCCTGGCCGTTCGGCGGCTGCGCGGGCACGCCGGGGCGGGCGGTGACGCGGCCGGGCTCGGTCTCGCCCTTGGCCAGGCGCAGCCCGGCCAGCGAGGCCGGGCCCGCGCTGCCGGAGGCCTCGACGGCGCCGGGGCGGTCGTCGGGGAAGCCGGCGAGGATGCGGGCGGTCTTCTTGAAGTCGCACAGCGGGGCGCCGCGGGTGGGCGCGACCTGGCGGCCCGCCCGCAGGTCGTCCACGAGCCGCTTGGCGGACTCGGGCGTCTGGTTGTCGAAGAACTCCCAGTTCACCATGACCACCGGCGCGTAGTCGCACGCGGCGTTGCACTCGATGTGCTCCAGGGTGATCTTGCCGTCCTCGGTGGTCTCGCCGTTGCCGACGCCGAGGTGCTCGCGCAGCTGGGCGAAGATCTCGTCACCGCCGAGCACGGCGCACAGCGTGTTCGTGCACACGCCGACCTGGTAGTCGCCGGACGGCTTGCGGCGGTACATGGAGTAGAACGTCGCGACCGCGGTGACCTCGGCCGTCGTCAGCCCGAGCATCTCGGCGCAGAACGCGATGCCGGTCCGCGAGACGTAGCCCTCCTCGGACTGCACCAGGTGCAGCAGCGGCAGCAGCGCCGAACGGCTGCCGGGGTAGCGGGAGATCACCTCCTTCGCGTCCGCCTCGAGCCGCTCCCGTACCTCCGGCGGGTAGTCGGGCGCGGGAAGCTGCGGCATGCCCAGGTTCACGTCCGTCACCGGTCAACGCCTCCCATCACGGGGTCGAGGGACGCCACCGCGACGATGACGTCGGCGACCATGCCGCCCTCGCACATCGCCGCCACGCACTGGAGATTGGTGAAGGAGGGGTCGCGGAAGTGCACGCGGTAGGGCCGGGTGCCGCCGTCGCTGACCATGTGGACCCCCAGTTCGCCCTTGGGCGACTCGACGGCGGTGTACGCCTGTCCTGGCGGGACCCGGAAGCCCTCGGTGACGAGCTTGAAGTGGTGGATGAGCGCCTCCATGGAGGTGCCCATGATGTTCTTGATGTGGTCCAGGGAGTTGCCCAGGCCGTCCGGGCCGAGCGCGAGCTGCGCGGGCCAGGCGATCTTCTTGTCGGCGACCATCACCGGACCGGGCTCCAGGCGCTCGATGCACTGCTCGACGATCCGCAGCGACTGGCGCATCTCCTCCAGCCGCAGCAGGAACCGGCCGTAGGAGTCGCAGGTGTCGGTGGTGGGGACCTCGAAGTCGTACGTCTCGTAGCCGCAGTACGGGTCCGACTTGCGCAGGTCGTGGGGCAGGCCCGCGGAGCGGAGGATCGGCCCGGTGGCGCCGAGCGCGAGACAGCCGGCCAGGTCCAGGTAGCCGACGTCCTTCAGGCGGGCCTTGAAGACCGGGTTGTGCGTGGCGAGCTTGTCGTACTCGACGAGGTTCTTCCGCATGGTGGCGACGAACTCGCGCAGCGCGTCGATCGCCCCGGGCGGGAGGTCCTGGGCGAGGCCGCCCGGCCGGATGTACGCGTGGTTCATCCGCAGGCCGGTGATGAGCTCGAAGATGTCCAGGCACAGCTCCCGGTCGCGGAAGCCGTAGATCATGATGGTCGTCGAGCCCAGCTCCATGCCGCCGGTGGCGATGGCCACCAGGTGGGAGGAGATGCGGTTGATCTCCATCAGCATGACGCGGATGACGTTGGCCCGGTCCGGGATGTCGTCCTGGATGCCGAGGAGCTTCTCCACGCCGAGGCAGTACGCCGCCTCGTTGAAGAACGGCGTCAGGTAGTCCATGCGGGTCACGAACGTCGGCCCCTGCGCCCAGGTGCGGTACTCGAGGTTCTTCTCGATGCCGGTGTGCAGGTAGCCGATGCCGGCGCGGGCCTCGGTGACGGTCTCGCCGTCGATCTCCAGGATGAGCCGGAGCACGCCGTGCGTGGACGGGTGCTGCGGGCCCATGTTGACGACGATGCGCTCGTCGTCACCGGAGGCGACGGCCTGGGCGAGCTCGTCCCAGTCGCCGCCCGTGACGGTGTAGACGGTGCCTTCTGTGGTCTCCCTGGCTCCGGCTGGCGGGGTGGCCGTCGGCGGGGCCTGGGTGTGCGATGTCGGCATCAGGAGTACGACCTCCGCTGGTCGGGTGCCGGAATCTGGGCGCCCTTGTACTCGACGGGAATGCCGCCGAGCGGGTAGTCCTTGCGCTGCGGGAACCCCTGCCAGTCGTCCGGCATTATGATCCGCGTCAGGGCGGGGTGCCCGTCGAAGATCAGGCCGAAGAAGTCGTAGGTCTCGCGCTCGTGCCAGTCGTTGGTCGGGTAGACGTCGACGAGCGAGGGCACGTGCGGATCGCTGTCCGGCGCGCTGACCTCAAGCCTGATGATCCGGGAGTGCGTCAGCGACCGCAGGTGGTAGACCGCGTGCAGTTCGCGCCCGGTGTCCTCGGGCATGTGCACGCCGCTGACGCCGGTGCACAGCTCGAACCGCAGGGCCGGGTCGTCCCGCAGCGTCCGCGCCACGGCCGGCAGGTGGGCACGGGCGATGTGGAACGTCAGCTCGCCGCGGTCGACGACGGTCTTCTCGATCGCCTCCTCGGGGTCGATGCCCTGTTCCTCCAGGGCGCCCTCGAGTTCGTCCGCGACCTCGTCGAAGTAGCCGCCGTAGGGGCGGGAGCTGGGGCCGGGCATGCGGACGGTGCGCCGCAGGCCGCCGTAGCCCGAGGTGTCGCCGCCGTTGTTGGCGCCGAACATGCCCCGGCGGCGGGCGATGACCTCGCCTTCGCCGCGGACGGCGGGCTCCGCGCCGCCGCCTGTGCTTGTGTTCCCGTTCACCTGGTCAGTCATGGCTCACACCTCCTCGCGCCGCTGGCGACCGGGGCCGGCGGACGGACCGCCGGGCCGCGCCGCTGACGCGTCATCGGAGCAGCCCCTTCATCTCGATCGTCGGCAGGGCCTTCATCGCCGCTTCCTCGGCCTCGCGGGCCGCCTTCTCACGGTTGACGCCGAGCTTCTCCTCGCGGATCTTCTCGTGCAGCTTGAGGATGGAGTCCATGAGCATTTCCGGCCGCGGCGGGCAGCCCGGCAGGTAAATGTCGACCGGCACGATGTGGTCGACGCCCTGCACGATGGCGTAGTTGTTGAACATGCCGCCGGACGAGGCGCACACGCCCATGGAGATGACCCACTTCGGATTGGCCATCTGGTCATAGACCTGGCGCAGCACGGGCGCCATTTTCTGGCTGACCCGCCCGGCGACGATCATGAGGTCGGCCTGCCGGGGCGACCCCCGGAAGACCTCCATGCCGAAGCGGGCGAGGTCGTAGCGGCCCGCGCCCGTGGTCATCATCTCGATGGCACAGCAGGCGAGGCCGAACGTGGCGGGGAACACCGACGACTTGCGCGCCAGTCCCGCCATCTGCTCGACCGTCGACAGCAGGAAACCACTGGGGAGTTTCTCTTCGAGACCCATCAGCTGCGCCTCTCTTCCCGTGCCGTACCGTTCAGTCCCATTCGAGTCCTCCGCGGCGCCAGTCGTACGCGTAAGCCACACCGATCAGGCCGACAAAGACGAGCATCTGCACGAGCCCGAACATCCCCAGCGAGTCGAAGTGCACGGCCCACGGGTAGAGAAAGACGATCTCGATATCGAAAATGATGAAGAGCATCGCCGTCAGGTAGTACTTCACCGGGAAGCGGCCCCCGCCCTCCGGCTGCGGCGTCGGCTCGATCCCGCACTCATAGGCGGCCAGCTTGGCCCGGTTGTAGCGCTTGGGACCGACGATCGCGGCCAGGACCAAGGAGAAGACGGCGAAGGCGGCCCCGAGGGCGCCCAGCACGAGGATGGGAACGTACGCGTTCACCGCACCTCGCTCCTTCCAGTCAACGGCGACTGCCTGCGCGACGACCCCTGAAGATCATCGCTATGTGAGTCAGTTCACAAGGCTGGAGGCATCCTATGCCGGACCCCCTGTGACGTTCGACACGGGGTACAGGATCACCCCTGTGATCTCGCCCACGCGATCAGAACGTTACGCGATGGCACTGACACCCACAGTGGCCGAAACAGGGCATGCGAACGCGAGTCCGCAAATCCGCAAAGATTAAGGGCGCTTATACCTCATCGCGGGCGGTGCTTCGTGACCTCCTAGTGTCTCACCCTGTGCCCGACATATCTCTCACGACTGCCGTCCTGCTCTGCCTCGCCGCCGCGGCGGC
>k87-258334_pt1 | contig 16270 bp, 15 predicted proteins | sample MGYA00084031_6733416 | MGnify analysis MGYA00084031
AAGCTGGGACGTGGAGCCCAGCTTTTTTGTATTTTCTTGGAATGCTGCAATATGTAATGCGTACCAGCACAGACAGTTGCACCGGCATTGTTCAAGGCGACAAAAGAGCTGTCAGTCTTTCCTTGCTCACACCGAATCGACAATCGTAATGCTCATGAAGTCTTTGCTGTACAGGTCCATCTCATAGGGCGCGGCCACGGGAGAGCCGTCTGCTTCCCGGAGAATCCGGATCGTCGGCCGGTTTACAGCCAACGGGTTCACTGCAGACACGACACCGATCTGCCCAGTATTGAGAGTGACAGTCGAGGCGATCGGATATATCGCGACATGCTGCAAAAACAGCTTGACCAATTCCAGATCGAACATGCTGTTCCCGGCAGCAAACAGCAGCTCAATCGCCTCGCTCGGAGAGTAGCTGTCCCGGTAAGGGCGCTTCGAAATCAGAGCATCGAACACATCTGCGATCGCCACTATTTGCGCGTATTCATGGATTTGCTTGTCGGCCAGTTGGCGCGGATAGCCTGTTCCGTCGTAGCGTTCATGATGCTGAAGAGCGCAGTGGGCAGACAGGAGCGAGATGTTGTACTGGTTCCGCAGCAAATTGAAACCATCCTCGGTGTGATAGCGGATCCGCTGCTTCTCCTCGTCATTCAGCCTCGTCCGCTTGTTCCATAATTCTTTTGGCAGCTGGGTCATCCCGATATCAAACAGAAGCGCGCCAATTCCCAGCTCCATCAATTGCTGCTGGTTGTACCCTTTGGCCAGCCCGATAATTCCGGCGAGCACGGACACATTGACGGCGTGATGAAAAAAGTACCCGTCCAAGACATGCAGGCTGCAAAGGTTGACCAGGATGTCGCGGCGGCTGCTCAGATCAGTCAGGATTTCGCCAAAAACCTTTTGAAAGGCAAGTCCCAAATCAGGGACAGAGGTGCGCCGCTTCAGGACGGTGTTCTCCATTAAGCCGGTCATGGTGGCGTAGACGGCATCGACTGCGTGTTTGCGCGTTTCATCTCGAATGGCGTCTTCCGGGACAATGTCATCTGTATGCTTGTCTTCGATATAGAGAATATCAATACCCATGTTGATCAGGCGCTGAATGTACCGATCCGTCAGTTGGACACCTTTTCCCAAAAGGACATTGCCATTTTCCAAAAAGATCGTTTTGGCGATGATTTCTCCCGGCTTTGCAGAGTGGATGCTTACTTTTCTCACAAATGAGGACTCCTGTCTCTTGGCTTACATACAAAAAGTTCTGAAAGAAGAACCAGTTTGAATAGTAAAATATAGCACAAAAGACAGGGTGCTCGAAACCTGTTTGTCAGAAAAGGAGGACTTTTTATCCGTGAAAAAAGACGTGTTTTTTACTGTCCGGCTGTCAGATTGCGGTCTGATCGAGTAAACCAGCGGAAGGGATTGAGAGACCAGCGGGGTTGATGCCTGTCCAGCCGCTCCTTTCTGCGTGTCAACCGCTGCTGCATCAAGTCCATTTCAAAGGTGACCCGCCTCATTTCAAGACGCAGAGACTCCTGCATTTCCTCGATGTCGGCCATTTTTTGCAGAATGGTGGACTGTAGCTGGTTCATCGTAGAGAGCTGGGCCAGCTCCTGCTGAAATTGGACGATGGCCTCCGATACGGTCATTTCCATTTCCTGTACGGAGTGCGAAAGCGCATTTGGCCCGGAAACAGACAGAGCCTGTCCGTCAGCGGCAGCCACCTCGCTTTCCGCAGCCATGCACTCCGTAATTTTGCCTTCCTCTATCATTTGTCGCTGTATCTCGCGCAAAGAGTGGTTTCCCTCGTCTTTTCTCTGCTTCACCTCACTCAGCAGGGCAAATCCAGCCTCGCTGATCAGGTAGTGACCCTGCGGATTTTTCAGCCGCTCCTGAGCCGGAACGAACATTTCCAGCCAATTTCTCAGCGTCCGCACATGAACATCCAATCGATCTGCGACTTCTTTGGAAGCCATCCAAACTTGCACATCCATTCGAATCACTCCTTTTCCCCTTCAGGTATTCCCGGTGGCCTCATTATAGCACCATTTTTTCCCGGAAAAAGCTTGTCGACAAAGGTTCTAAAAACTAGTGCTAATTCGGCTAATTCGGACAGGCTGACGCACTTTGTCGAGACACATAATGACCCGGACAGGCGCGTAGAATGGAAGGGATACACCCGGTAGAAGGGAAGGCGGTCTCATGCAGCCAGTCATCCTTGTCGTCCTGCTGAGTGCCGCGGCGGCAAGCAGCATTGGCGGGTTTTTGCTCTGTTTGCGGTCATGGTCCGAAAAGTCGCTCTTTGCAATGATCAGCGCAGGAGCGGGCTTGCTTCTGGCGATTACCCTGCTTGATTTGCTTCCCCATACACTGCATGTGGGAAGCGGGCGGGTGATGCCGTTTGTCCTGATTGGCTTTTCCTGCTTGTTTTTGCTCGATTGGATGGGGCATGCGGGTGAAAATAACACGAGAGCGATGGGGTCAGCCCGGATCATCGGAGTTTTGTCCGGATTTTTGCTTCACTCGTATGTGGAGGGAATCTCGATTTTGGCAAGCTTCTGGATGGACGAGCGACTGGGATGGTCCGTGCTGTTTGCCATGCTTTTGCATAAAGTGCCGGATGGGGTAACCGTTGCCTCCTTGCTGCTGGCTGTCACGCGTTCGCGGAAAAAGGCTTTTTGGGGAGCGGCGGGGCTGGGGGCGGCTACTCTGGCAGGGGCCCTGAGTTTTCAGATCGCGGAGCCTTTTTTGCAAGAAGGCTGGGTCCCTGTGATGATGGCGCTGACAACAGGCGTTTTTCTCTACGTCTCGGCCAGCCATCTGGTGCCGTTTATCCTCCACGAGCGAAAAGGAGGACAGGGACTGTTCTTTTTTGCCGGGATGGTGGCTTATCTTTTGCTGATGACATTTTTTCACAGCAATGCGCACCTGCATGCATAAACACGTTTCCTGCTTGTTAGTCTAAGAACATGCTTTTTGCAGCATGTATCGATCTTCGAAAGGAGAGAAGGAAACGTGGAGAACAAACAGCCTATGTCCGATACGGAAGAGATGGCAAACATGCAGGCGGAATTCCCGGCAACCGGAACACCGCTGAATCCCGTCGAAGAGGCTTGGGCGTTTACCAATTCCGCTGCCGCCCCTGTCGATGACCTCGCTCGAGCCATGCAGCAGGGAGAGTAGCCTTTTGCTTGGCCCCTTTTGCGTGTTTTGTTCCTAAATTTGCTCGTAACCGCAGACAAGATCGGTTATAATGGCAGGGAAATACGTAGGAAGGGGCCGATACATAATGAATACCATGCTTGCAGGAAAAAATATCGTGATCATGGGTGTCGCCAACCACCGCAGCATCGCCTGGGGAATCGCCCAATCCCTGAGCAAAGCGGGAGCCAATCTGATTTTTACGTATCAGGGAGAGCGCCTGCGCGAAAACGTGGCGAAGCTGACGGAAGAGCTGGAACAAGAATCGCTCTTGATCAACTGTGACGTGACCAAGGACGATGAAGTAGAAGCCGCTTTTGCCCAAATCAAGGAAAAAGTCGGCGTCATTCACGGCTTGGCGCACTGCATCGCGTTTGCCAGAACGGAGGAGCTGGAAGGCGAGTTTGTCAATACCTCCCGTGACGGCTACGCCCTTGCCCAAGACATCAGCGCATACTCGCTGGTCGCTGTCGCCCGCGCTGCTCGTCCGCTGATGACGGAGGGCGGAAGCATCGTAACGTTGACGTACCTCGGCGGCGAGCGCGTGGTGCCCAATTACAACGTCATGGGTGTGGCGAAGGCCGCGCTGGACGCTTCTGTTCGCTACCTGGCGGGCGATCTGGGCAAAGAAAACATCCGCGTCAATGCCATCTCTGCGGGTCCGATCCGCACACTCGCGGCAAAGGGCATTCGCAACTTCAACAGCGTACTGAAAGAGATCGAGGAAAGAGCGCCGCTGCGCCGCACCATCGATCAATCAGAGGTAGGGGACACGGCATTGTTCCTGATGAGCCATCTGTCCCGCGGAATCACCGGCGAAATCATTCACGTGGATGCCGGCTACAACATCATGGGCAAATAAAACACAGTTTCACCCCCCGAAACGACGGACACTTTCATCCGATATCGGGGGGTTTTTTGTCGTTTGTTTTTTGCCGTTCGTTTCTTGTTGTTCGTTTTTGCGGTTTGTTTTTCGGCATAGAGATTCTTTTGGCTGTGGTTTTTGCCTGAAGTCGCTTATGGGGTAGTTGCCATCCGTTTTGCACTTGGATCGCGGCGGCTTGTGAAATCAGTGCCACTCGTGCTCCTTTTGCCACTCCTGCAAAAAGCGGCAGAATGCATTGGCTGCCGGAGTGAGAAGGTGGTTCCGGGAAAGCGCGATTCCCGTAATTTTGGTGAAAGGCTTTTTCAGCCGGACGACGGCGATGCGGGAGCGGGGAAAGCACTTGGCGACCCGATGGGTAAATAGGGCCACGCCCATGCCCTCTTCGACCAGTCCGCAAATCGTTTCAACCTGACTGCTCTCGACAATGATGGTCGGCGTAAAGCCGGCCTCTTCGCATGCGTGCTCACAAATGTTGCGCATGAAATGGCTTGCCTTGATCGCAAGGAAGGGTTCGTCAGCGGCTTCGCTCAAATCGATTTTTTTGCGCTGGGCAAGCGGATGATAGTGGCTTGTCACCAGCACCAATTGGTCCTCAAGCAAGGGAAGGAAGTGAATGTGTTCATCCGTATCGTGATGCAGGGAAAAGGTAGTGAGGGCCAGGTCAATGTCCCCGGCATGCAGCCACTGAAGAAGATGGTCGCTGGTCGCTTCGCGTATCTCCAGATCAATTCCGGGGTAGGACTTGCGAAAACCGGCGATAGCGGGGGTCAGTCCGAGATAGCCGAGGATCGGTACGGCTCCGATCGTGACCTTCCCACGCTCCAGTGTCCGGTGGGCCTGCATCGCTTGCTTGACGCGCTCTACCTCCCCGATGATCCGCTTGGCGTATTGGACGAATTCCAAGCCCGCAGGAGTAGGCTGAATGCTGCGGGTGGTTCGCTCGAAAAGAACGATTCCGAGCTCTTCTTCCAGCTTTCTGATCTGTTGGGAGAGGGCAGATTGAGAGATGGAAATTGCTTCGGCGGCTCGTGAAAAATGGCGATGTTTCTCCACGGCCAGGACATATTCAAACTGGTGGAGTTCCATAGGGCAAGTCTCCTTTGATTTATTAGTCCTAGTTATTAACTGTATCGGAAAGATCGATTGAACGAATAAACAAATATTTTGTAAATTTGGGACAAATCAAATTCACTCAAAAGGAGACAGACAGATGCAAAGAAAGCTTACCTTTGATGTCGCTGTAGTGGGAGGTGGCGCGGCCGGTGTCGGGGCAGCCGTAGGGGCGGCTCAGACTGGGGCAAGGACGATCCTGATCGACCGCAACCCGTACTTTGGAGGTGCGGCGACTCACAGCTCTGTATTGACCTACTGCGGTTTTTTTACGCAGGGAGAGCCGCCTGAGCAAATTGTCGGCGGCGTTGGCCAAAACGTCCTGAACCACCTCGCCCGCTTGGGCATGTATGAAGGCCCGAGGCGAACAGCGCGTACAGGAACCGTAATCGTTCTGCTCGATCCCGAAGTGACCAAGCTGGCGCTGGACCGCTGTGTGACGGAAGCGGGGGTGGAGCCTTTGCTGCACGCTCAAGTGATTGGAGCGGAGACGAGCGGAGGGAGGATTTCCGCCATTCAATGCGTGGATCATGCCGGTATGTTCACGATTGAAGCATCCGCTTTTGTCGATGCCAGCGGGGAAGGCGATCTGGCCAGTCTGTCGGGAGGGGAAGTCATCTTTGGAAACGCGGAAGGCCATTTGCAGTCAGCCACGCTGATGATCCGGATCGGCGGAGTAGCAACTGGCGCGCATGCTCATCCTCTGCAGGTAGAGCAGGCCGTTCTGAAAGGAAAAGCGGATGGAATCGAGGGGCTGACCAAGGAGCTGGGAACGATCGTCCGCATGCCCGGAGGAAATCAGGATGTACTCGCGATCCTGTGCGATGAAGAGGTAAACGGACTGGAAGCGGGCAGCATGACCAAGGCTGAGCTGTCCGGCAGACGGCAGGCATGGGCTTATTTGGAAGCATTCAAAAGGTACCTGCCCGGTTTTGAAAGCGCCTACTTGGTGCAGACTGGCCCGCAGATCGGTATCAGGGAGACGAGACATATCGTGGGGGAATACACGCTGACCGGGGACGACGTGCTCCAGGCGAGACGGCAAGCCGATGCAATCGCCCGCGGCGGCTGGCCGGTAGAGCTGCACCCGGAACCGGGAAAGCCCAACGTCTGGCATGAGATCAAGGACAAGTCTTTTTACGATATTCCACTCCGCTCGCTCAAGGTCAAAGGCGTTGGCAATCTGTGGGCCGCAGGCCGGATCATCGATTGTGATCCGCTGGCGTTCGCTTCCGCCCGTGTCATGGGAACGGCGTTTGCAACGGGACAGGCTGCGGGTGTGGCAGCGGCGCTTCACGGACAGCAGGACGCAAGTGACTACCAGTCGGTACGCTCCGAATTGCTCCGCCAGGAAGCGATTTTATAAAAAAACATACTGTTAATGCGTTATAGTTAGGTAAGTAATAAATTTAACTCTACTAAAAAAGTTTGAGAGAATGAAATGGAGTGATACAAAATGAACGAACGAAGATGGCAGATGGGCGTTTTGCTCATCGTATGGATGGCTTTTCTCTTCTCTTTTGTGGACAGGCTGTCCTGGCCGCCGATCATGCCGCTCGCTTCCCAGGATCTGGGGCTGTCCAAGGCAGAAGCGGGCAGCTACATGACCGCCTTTTACATCGGCTACGTGATCACGCAGCTGCCTGGCGGATTGCTCACCGACCGGTTTGGCTATCGCAAAGTGCTGCTGGGCTCGTTTTTCGTTATGGGTCTGTTTACGGTTTCGATGGGATTGATCAATAGCTATCATACAGGCTTTGCTATGAGGGTCCTGGCCGGACTTGGTTCAGGGGCGGTATTTTCCGCATGTGTGCGGGCCATCTTTGACTGGTTCCCGGCAAAGGGACGGGGAACCGCGATGGGCTTTTTTATGACCGCCTCCTCGCTGGGGGTATCGGTAGTAAACATGTTTGTACCGACAGTTGCCAACAGCTATAGCTGGAAAACGGCCTTTTTCGTAGCTGGTGCTTTGCCGCTGCTGGGACTTGTTCTCGGATACTTTTTCCTGCGGGAAAAGACCTCTGCCGCCGAGCAGCGGGCACAGGCGGAATCCTCTGCTGCGTTCTGGAAAGACGTCGCCCATTTGTTTAAAAACCGCAATCTGATGGTTACCGGATTCGCCGGATTTTGCGCGATGTGGGCCACATGGGGCACGGCAACCTGGGCCAACACGTACATGAACAAAGGCTTGGGCATCTCCCTCGTAGAAGCAGGTGTAATCATGTCGATTTACGGAGTAACCGCTCTACTGTGCAAGCCGGTCATCGGGATCTTGTCGGATGTGTTGAAGGTAAAACGGAAAACCTTGCTCTTTATCGTTCTCTTCTTGTTTGGTCCGGTGCTGATGTGGTTTGCGATGACAACTAGTGCCAGCATGCTCTATGTGGTTGCGGCGATTCTCGGCGTGGCTGCCTTTGTCTACAGCCCGATCATGAACAATTACATCGGCGAATTGGTCCCGCGCCGACTTGTCGGGACCGCGACAGGCTTTGTCAACACGATCTGGCAGCTGGGCTCGCTCATCTCGCCGCTTGCCGTCGGCGCCGTACTCGATGCGACAAACAGCTATTTCTTTGCATTTTTAACGCTGGCGATCGGTCCCTTGCTAGGGGCGTTCATCATCCTGCTGGTAAAAGAAGAAGCCGCAGCCGACGGGCTTGAACCGGGACAGGCCAAACGGGCTGGTGCATAATTCCATGATCGATAAGGTTTTGGCAAGCATGCCTACATTGTCCCTGCTGTTTCCGAAGGCCACTGTGGCTCTTGCAGATTTGACGCACATCAGGTACTACAGAGAAGGAGAGATCCACCTTGGCTTGACTGTCGACCATGAAGTGAATAGGCAATCCATTACGTACAAGACCCTCGAAGGGGGGCAGTCGATCCGCCAGACAGTCCCGCGAGAGTCATCCCGATTTGGCATCGCGTTTCACGCTATAAGCGTGCCTGTCAGAGATGAGGAGGGAGTGCTGAAGGGAGCCTTGACGCTGATCCTCTCCAGTGACCGGGAAGAGAGGACAGCCGTCTTGTCCGAGGAGCTGGCTGCGTCCGTCGAGCAAATGACATCGTGGGCGCAAAATATAGCGGCTACAGCTCAACAGCTCGCCAGCTCCATTGTAGAGATCAACACCAACTGCGAGACGGTGGTCCATGCCGTCGAGGAGAATGCCAAGGTCGTGGATATCGTCCGCTCCATCGCTAATCAAAGCAATCTCCTGGGGCTGAATGCATCCATCCAGGCAGCCCATGCCGGCCAGCACGGCCGCACCTTTGGCGTCGTGGCGGGAGAGATCCGAGCGCTTGCAGAACAGTCTCGCCATTCCGCTGAGAATATTTTGCAAGGCATGAACGATATGAAGCAAAAGGTGGCGACGGTGCTGAAAAAGGTGGAGGAAGAATCGGCCGCTACGCAGGAAATGGCCGCGAGCATTGAACAGATCAATGCGGCCTTGCTGTCGCTGGAGGAAATGGCAAACAGGCTGAAAGAGCTGGCGAAATTTCAATAACGGCCTTCAATAACGGCCTATAATAAAGGCCTTCCAACAGCCTTTAATAACCTCCCGCGATGAATAAAAGGCTCCCGTCATCCGCATGCTAGAAGCAAACATGCGGAAGGGAGCCTTTGCCTTGTTTCCGATCATTACGAATATGGAAGAATTTCTGATCCACATGGGCGGCGGCATCGACCGTTTATCGGCCCATTTCGGAGATGAACCGGGAGGGCCTGGTTTTTCGTCCGAAGCGCTCGCGGGGGATTCCGACACTCAAGGAGTATCTGGCCCTTGTAATGGCGACGTACAGTAATCTCCGCTCTTCCTCAAGGGCGGCATTGTTTCCTTTTCTCACGGCGTCCAGCGCGTATTCATGAGGAAGGGAGCCTTCAACGAGATCAGGCAGAAAGACGTGGTCGAACTCCAGTCCTTTTGCCCGGTGAATGCTCAAGACGTGTACTCCTTCCCCAGGGAGTGGCTGAACCTCGCGCCACTCCTTTTCCTGTTGGACCATCCGGTCGATGTACTGGAGAAATCCGCCTACGCTATCGTGTCGTTTGGCTGCCGCAATCAGCTGCTGCAGCTCCTCGCTCCAGCGTTCCCGGCCGCCATCCCGCTCTTTTGCCCGCTTTTTCAGGTAATCCCGCAGCTTGCCGTCTTCGCATATGAGCTCCAGCGCCTGGGCCGGCGGACACGAAGCGCAGGCTGCCAGTATCTCGGTGATCGTTTTCAAAGCCTTGCGTTGAAACGGCTTCCAGTGGTTCATTCCAGGCAGCACGTGCAGGATCGGGACATCCTCCAGGATCGCTCGACTGCGAACAGCGTTCCACATCTCCTGGGAAATATAGAGCGTTGGCAGAATTTCTTTCAATGCCGCCGAATCGTCAGGGTCAAGCGACAAGCGCAAGTAAGCCAGTGCCCAGCGAACGGTTTGCCGCTGGTAGAACGATTCCTCCTCCTGCGAGTAGTGAAAGGGAATGCCGGCTTCGCTCAATCTCTCCAGAATAGGGCGGGCTGACTCATTCGTCCGGTAAAGCACCGCGCATTCTCCCACTGGTGTGCCTTCGCGGATGCGGTGGCTGATCTCGTCTACGATCCGGGCCGCTTGCTCCTCTTCGTCGTCCGGCTCGAACAGATACGTTTCGCCTTCTTCGGAGTGAAAGGAAAGGCAGTCCTTTTGCCAGCGGGCCCGATTGTGGCCGATCAGCGAAAAGCCGAGCCCGACGATAGCGGAGCGGGAACGGTAGTTCACTTCCAGTGTAATTGTTTTCGCCTGGGGAAAATCTTTTGTAAAACCGAGTATGTATTGCGGGTCGCTCCCGCGAAAGCCGTAGATCGACTGGTCGTCATCGCCGATCACGCACAGGTTGTTCTGCGGCGCTGCCAGCAGCTTGACCGTCTCGTACTGGATGCGGTTGATGTCCTGAAACTCGTCGATCATCACGTGCGTGATCCGTTCCTGATAGCGCTGCAAAATGTCGGGGTGATGGCGGAGCAGCTCGTAGCAGCCGATCAGCATGTCGTCGAAGTCAAACCAGCCCGTCCGTCTTTTCGCCTCTTCATAGTGAGGATAAAGGAGCTGGGCCAGCCGTTCGGCATCATCGTTTGCCTCCCGCAATCCGGCTTGCTGGGGCAGGAGGTATTCGTTTTTCCAGCGGCTGATGACCGCCAGCGCGTCCATCACTTCATTTTCTTTGCGCGGTCCGATTTCCGCGTGCATGTTCATTGCATTGCTTTCGCGCAGGAGCCGCCACTTTTGCCAGTCCTTTTTCAGCAGTCTTTGCTGATCCCAACGCTCCGGCTGATGAAACAGAAGCATCCGGTAAAAAATGCTGTGGAACGTACCGGCAACAAGCTCCCGGGCCTGCTGCGCAGGGAGCTGGCGGGCCAGCCTGTGCTTGATCTCTTCAGCGGCCTTTGTCGTAAACGTCACGACCATGATCTGCCGTGGAGAAAGGCCGAGCTCGCGGATGAGATGGGAGGTTCGGGCCGTCATCACACGCGTCTTGCCGCTGCCTGCACCGGCCAGAATCAAAAGCGGCCCGTCGGTCGTAAGCATGGCCTCCCGCTGATGGGGGTGAAGCGGCTCGTCGTGGCGCTCAGCCAAATGCTCGATCGCCTTTTTGGGCACCAGCCTTTTGCGAAAAAGCGCCGGTTTGGGCTGAGCCGGGGGAGGGACTGTGACCGAGCCTGCTTCATGGATGGATCGCTTCTTTGGCAGGCGAAAGGCCCCTACTGTGATCGTGTCGTCTTCCTCGTCAGTTTGGCTCGCAGGAACTGCGGCGTCGTTTTGGAGGGTGGAAGCGACATTCGCAGTGGCGGAAGCGCCGTTTGCGGTAGCGGGAGTTCCGTTGGCAAAGGCAGAAACGCCATTCCCAGCGGTGGAAGCTCCAGCAGAAGATGCAGATTCAGCAGGCTGCGAATCAGCGCGTCCACGAGTCCTCGCACCATTATTGTCTGCTCCAGAAGTGGCGGCAATATCTACAGCCCCGCCAATAGCGGCTGCCCCTGTGCCCGAATGAGACAGCGCTTCCGTTGCCGCTGCCGTTTCCAAAGAAGCCGCAAAAGCAGCCTGAATGGCAGGCGGAGCTTCTGAAACGAGCCACTCGGCTGGAGGCTCGTCCAACGCTTCCCAATCGCAGGTGCTGCCCTCCGGATGCAAAAAGTGCGGATCAAAGCTTACACCGGCATACAGCCGAAGAGGTGCGCCGCATCGCAGACAGCGCACTTTTTCGCGCCGGGCGGCCAGGCGCCAAGCAGCAATCATCGAATATGTATCGGGTTGCAACCGGATCAACCGGTCGTCTAGCTGTGCAAATTTCATCATGACACCTCGAATGGAGAGGGTGTTGCGGATCGCTTCCGCACAATGAGGGAAAGAAGAAGTGCCCCCTGCGGGCAGGGGACACTTGCCTTATGTGTGTGACAGGTCAGGACTGGGCGTGCAGCAGGTAGTTGTCTTCGCTATCATCTGCCACCAGTTCTTCCTCGCTCAGATAGGAGATCCCGACTCGCGTGATACGGTGGTTCTCCAGCTCGGAAATCGTAAAAATGTAGTTTTGGTACTGCACCGATTTGCCTTCGGCTACTTCTTCATTCAGTTGGCTGTAGAGCCAGCCGGCAATCGTGTCTACCTCATCCGAGTGAATTTCTACAGATATATAGTCGTTCAACTCCGTCAACAGCGTTTTCCCGGACACGGACAGCTCGTTATTGGAGCTTTCGATGTCAGGACGCTCATTCTCGTCGAATTCATCCTGAATGTCCCCGACGATCTCCTCGAGGATATCCTCCATCGTGATCAGTCCGGCTGTTCCGCCGTACTCGTCGATGACGATCGCCATTTGCGACCGCCGCTTTTGCATGAGCCGCAGTACATGGCTGATTTCCATGGATTCCGGCACCGTCAAGAGCGGGCGGAGGAAATCCTTTAAATCGGCCTTGCCGTTGGTCAGGGCAGACAGGTAGAAATCCGAGATGTGGACAAAGCCGATCAACCGGTCTTTGTCTTCATGCGCGACCGGGAAACGCGAGTGACGGGAATCCCGCATAATTGCCAAATTTTCAGCAAAGGTATTGTCGTCGTACAGACAGACCATATCGATGCGAGGGATCATGATTTCCCTGGCGAGACGCTCCGAAAACTCGAAGACGTTGTCCACCAAAGCCATCTCCGTCTGATCGATATGACCGCTTTTGTGGCTTTGATTGACCAAAAGGCGAATCTCTTCTTCGGTATGCGCCAAATCCGTTTCAGTCGCAGGCTCAATCCCCAAGCGGCGGATAAAAAAGTTCGCCGTTCCGTTGAGCACCAAGATCAGCGGGTAGCTGAGCTTGTAGAAAACCATCAGCGGTCCAGCCGTCCAGAGAGAGGCGGCCTCCGCCTTTTGAATGGCCAGCGACTTGGGAGCGAGTTCTCCGAAGACGATGTGCATGAAGGTGATGATTCCAAAAGCGATCGCCAGCGAAACAGGGCTGACCAAATAGTTCGGCAGACCGAGTGAAACCATTACGGGTTCGACGTATTGGGATATAGCCGGTTCGCCAACCCAGCCCAAACCGAGCGATGCCAGGGTAATCCCGAGCTGGCAAGCCGACAGGTAGGCATCCAGCTGCTTCGTTACCTTCTGCGCATAGACAGCGGATTTGTTCCCTTCGCTCACCAGTTGGGCAAGACGGGTTTGACGCACTTTTACCAGCGAGAATTCTGCTGCTACAAAAAAACCGTTGAGCAGTACCAAAAACACAACGAGCAGCAGATTCAGAAGTATCTCCCCTATCGGACTCTCCAAGAAAGTCTCCACCCTTCCGCCGATGGGCGAAAGGAGGAGATTCACCTCCATTTGTTATTCTCGTTTTGCGCTTTCCTTTCAATGTACGAAAGCAAAGAGGGAAACATTCGATTTCATTATTAAAGGATAGTATACCAATAACGAAAGCAAACAGTCAAAACCATCCGATTTTATCCTGCAGTTTTGAGCAATTCCATACATACGCGGATTTCAGGGGACATAAAGATAATCGAGTAACCCTGTCCCTGGAGGCGAGAAGAATGGAATGGGTACAGAAGGGAGCGGCGATCCTTTTGGGGAGCATCGGGATAGCAGTCGGGGTAAACCTGTTTCTCGTCCCGCACCATTTGATGGACGGGGGGATGATCGGGATTGGCCTGTTGGCGACCTATTTTTTTCAATGGCCCCCGGGCCTGGTCATGATCGCTTGCAGCATACCTGTTTATGCGATGGTGTTTGCCTATGATCGTCCGTTGTTTTTTCAGAGCTTTCACGGAATGCTGATCGAAACGTTAATGATTGACGTATTTGCCCCGCTCAGAGCGTGGAATAACTGGACGCTCCCGACATCTGCGGTAATCGGAGGAGCGCTGATCGGAGCGGGGACCGGTCTCATGCTGGCGTACCAGACCAACACAGGGGGAACCGATCTGATCGCACAATTTTTGGCGCGGAGGTCAAAGGTGCCGGTAGCGTTGTATATCTTGATGATCGACGGAGTCATTGTCTCTATTTCGCTTCCCGCAATCGGGATCGAGCGCGCTGTTTTTTCCATGTGCACCATCATCGCAGTGGCCATTTTTACCCACGGTTTTTACAACATGCGATTCAAGAAGCCTCCATATGTCGTAATCGGGCCGCTCGGCAGGGAAGCTGGGCGCAGATGGAGAAACTAAGAAAAAACAGGAAGAAACGAGGGAGACAGATGGCACAGCATACGTTGGAGATGATCACCGAAACAGTCGGATACTTTCCCGGCAGCGTCAATATCGGGTTTGTCCAGGGAAAAACAGGCGCGATCCTGATTGATTCCGGGCTGGATACCCAGACAGCCAAAAAGATAAAGAAAGGGCTGGACGCGATCGCCCAGCCGCTAAGCGCAATTGTACAGACTCACGCCCATGCCGACCATTTTGGCGGCAATGCCTATCTGTTATCCTGTTGGCCAGCGGCACAGGTATACGCTCCGCCGCTGGAGGAAGCGATCATCCGCTATCCGCTGCTGGAGCCGATCTACCTGGGCATGGGAGCGCAGCCGTTGGATGAGCTGCGCAACAAATTTTTGCTCGCCGAAGCATCGCGCGTCGACCACCTCTTGCCCACAGAAGGCCGCGTAGAAATTGATGAGACCTGCTTTGAAGTCATCCCCCTTCCTGGACACAGCTGGAATCAGGTCGGACTGGCTGTCGATGGCATTTGCTTTAGCGCCGACAGCTTTCTCGGCGAGGAAACTTTGAAGAAGCACAAGCTGCCTTTTTTGGTCGATGCTCACGAAACCTTGCTAAGCTTAGTCAAGCTTTTGGAATCGAATTACCGCGGCTATTTGCCGGGTCACGGGCCATACACCACCACTCCGGAAGCGGTTTTGACGCAAAACATTCATTGTCATCGCAGGCTGTACGGGATGATCGAAGAAATTTTGTCGGAAGAGCGGACGCTGGAGCAAGCGCTGGCGCTCGTCTGTGAGCGTTTACAAATTTCCATTGAGAACGCGACGAGCTACGTGCTCTACCGTACCGCGCTGATGGGCTATTTCATTGGGTTGTTAAAGGAAGAGCGGATCCGGTACCGCTTTGCCGCAAATCAGTGGCTGTGGGGGAAACATGACGGCCTCGATAGGTAGTCCCCGATTTCAGCCAGCTTGTGCTCGGCGGCTTGGCGTATTTCCTTGGGAATAACGGAATACTCTTCTTGTTCGGTATGAAAGATCAGTTTTGCCTCAAGATAGGGGTGGCCCAATTTGACGGTCATCTCACCGGTGTGGGACGGCTTGCTCACAGGATTGGCGGGAATGCGGAGAAAATAAGAACTGCTGGTAGCGGAATCGTAAATAACGACATCATAGGTGGGGGTGTCCCCGCCAGATGGGGAAAAGCCCTGCTGCCGCAGCATCTTGTCGACAAAGGAAAGCGGCTGGACGACACCGGTCAGGTTTTTGCTCTTTAACCGCATGGACATCCTCCTTGGCATATGTAGTAAAAGCGTTTTGCCTAATCATATGTAGGGGAGTTCGGATTCAGAATGACAGACAAGGGGAAAGAAGGAGAGAAAACTTCCATGAACAAACGAGCGGATTTGCATACACACACCCGGGCTTCAGACGGCACATGCGAGCCGCATGAAAACGTGCGTCTGGCCGCCGAAGCGGGATTGGCTGCCGTGGCCATTACGGATCACGACACGGTTGCCGGCATTCCGGCAGCATTGGAAGCAGCCGGGCAGTTGGGACAAGCTGTTGAAGTCATTCCCGGCGTCGAGGTGAGCTCGCTGGCGCGCGGACAGGACATCCATGTGCTGGGGTATTTTATACCGTACGAGGACCAGGCTTTTCTCCAGAGGCTGTCCGGCCTGCGCGATACAAGACATGAGCGAAACAAGCTGATGATCGCTCGCCTGCAGGAGCTGGGCATACCGATCACGCTGGAAGGAGTCTACCGGCGCAAGTCAGGCGAAGATAAAAACATCGGACGGCCGCATATCGCGGAGGAGATGATCGAGCTGGGCGTGGTTCAGTCGATCGACGAAGCCTTTGCCGTTTATCTGGGGAAAGAGGGAAAGGCGTACGTCAACCCGCCGCGGATTACCCCTCAGGAGGCGATCACGCTGATCAAGGAAGCAGGCGGCGTCGCTGTGCTGGCCCATCCCGGGCTGTACGATGACGACGAGCTTGTGCAGGAGCTGATTGCGTTCGGTCTGGATGGCATCGAGGTGTGGCACCCGGACAACAGCCAGGAGCAAAGGGAGCAGTATCAGCGCTGGGCTGAGGCGCATGGTCTGGTCATGACCGGCGGCTCGGATTTCCACGGCTGGCGCGGCGAGGAGCCGTTTCACGCGATGCTTGGTACGCATACCGCGCCGTATGATGCGGTGGAAAGGCTGCGGGAGATTGCGGGTAAGCGGAAGAGGCAAGGGGAGTAGCGGCTTGTAGTGCTGACTTGAGGTACAAAGTTGTAGTACAGATTTGAAAAAAAGGAAGCCCCGCATCGGATGTGGTCAAGACCCCATTTAGTGGACAGTAAGAAAAAACCCGACCGTTAGACCGACAGCTGACGTCTGAATTCAACAGGCGTCAGCCT
>k87-594064_pt1 | contig 16267 bp, 13 predicted proteins | sample MGYA00084031_6733416 | MGnify analysis MGYA00084031
CCTTTCAAATCGACGACTTCGGTCTTGGGGCCGGCATATTTTTTCGCATCGGCATCGGTTCCGACAAAAAGGATGCGCCCGTCTTTGACCGCGACGGCTTCCGCCCAGTTGCGGTTTTTGTCCACCGTGTAAACGGCTCCATTTTGCAAAATCAGATCGGCCTGCTTGTCCGCAGGCAGAGGTGCAGCATTTGCGCCATAGCTGCCCAGGGAACCGAGCAGCAGCAGGCTTGCCAGAAAACAGGTTGTCCGTTTCACGCGTCATCCACCTTTTTACTCAAGTTTAATTTCCGACCAAATCCGGTCATACTGCTTGGCGGCATCCCCGATGTCCACCATGTATTCCCCTTTTGCCAAGTCCTCCTTCGGCGGATAGACGGCGGGGTCTTCCAAAACGGCCTTGTCGATCAGCTCGTGGGCGGCCAGGTTCGGATTCGCATACGGGTAATGTTTGGAGATTTCGGCGCTGATGTCCGGGCGAAGAATGAAGTTGATGAATGTCTCTGCCGTTTTTTTGTTTGGACTGCCCTTGGGAATGACGAAATTATCCTGCCAAAGCTCCATGCCTTCCTGGGGCAGTATCGTTTTGATCGCCGGATTTTCCTGACGGGCTAGCGAAGCCTCGGCACCGTAGACGATGCCGGCCGCCACCTCGCCGGATACGAGCAGCGTCTTCGGGCTGTCGCTGTCAAAAGCCTTTACGTTGGGCATCAATTGGCTGAGCAGCTCTTTCGATTTTTCCAGTACGGCGGGGTCCGTCTCATTCAGTGACTTGCCCTGCATTTGATTGGCGATGCCGATCATCGAGCGGGCGTCATCCAGTACGACCAGCGATCCCTTCAACTTTGGGTTAAGCAGATCCCGGTAACCGGAAATGGGGATGGAAACCTTGTCCGCATTGACCGCAATCACGACATTTCCCCACATGTACGGCACAGAGAAAGCCCCCTCGGGATCAGAGGAGCGTTTCAAAAACTCCGGACCGACGTTTTTGATGTTGCTGATGCTGGAGTAGTCCAACTTTTCCATCAATTGCTGTTTGCGCATCAAGTCTACCATGTAGTCGCTCGCGACGGCAAGATCATAGCCCGAAGAATTGACAGACAGTTTGGCGAACATTTCCTCGTTCGAGGAGTAGGTGCTGATATTCACCTTTACGCCGTACTCTTTTTCAAATGCCTCCAGAACACTTGGCGGGATGTACTCCGACCAGATAAAGAGGTTGAGCGATTTGGACAATCCTGCCTGGCTGTCTCCGCCCGCTTTGGCAGTTTCATTTCCCGACGAGGGAGCGCCATTCCCCTGGACCTGCTGACCCGGCTGGACAGAGCTGCTTCCGCAACCAGTCAATCCGGTCAACAGAACCAGAGCAGCGACTAAGATGAGCATGAACAGGCTTGTCCGCTTTTTCTCCATCATGAGAGGTTTCACCTTCGTTTCATGTAGGATTGATGAATCGGAAGAAACGTACCCGATCTGTATTTAACAAAGATCGGGACAGCGGCAACAGCTGCCAATCCCGATCTTTTTCTATATCTCAAGTTACGTACTACGATATTTGCCTGAGAGGGGCAGTCTTCTCAATCACATCCCAAGTCATGCCGCGAGCCTTTAACCGCTCTAAAAAGGGGAGCGGGTCGATCAGCTCCGGCGGAATGCAGCCGGTCGTGGTCAACAATCCTTCAGCGATCATGTCGACAGCGACGACCGGCGGGATGCCTGTCTGCCAGATCGTTGCTTGAAATTCCGTCTTGTAGTAAACCTCATCGTGATTGGCGATCGTGTAGACGTAAACTTCTTTTCGCTTGTTGTTCTTCTTGCCTTTGACGAGTGCGCCGACGGAGGAGTATCCGTGGATTTTTCCGGCGAGATCGGCCGGTTTCGGCATGGTCGTCACGACTACATCGCGCGGCGCTACCTTGACGCCTTTGACCTCGATCTCTTCGTCGCTGTCCAGTCCCAGATAGCTCAGCACCTTGAGGGTATTCACAAAGTCGGGATGGAGGGCGTACTTGAAGTCCACGTATTTGCACCCTTTTGCGCGGCCAATCGTCTCGCCAAGAGTGGTCGCTTCTTCGTGCTCCACGTTGTAGCAGTCCAGCCAGCCGATCGGCTCGGGGAATTCGAACTCCTCTTTGTTGGCAAAGGGAGTAGGCAAGTATTGTTCACCCTTGTCAGCCGTCCAGAAGTTCGGTTTGGCCAAACACTCCTGAATGGCTGTCTGCGGACTGAAGAAGGAGCAGAAGCCGTCGTAGTCGACGACGGAATTGTCGCCGTCGCGAATCAAAATCTCATCGACTTCGTCCAACTGATCCACAGCGTACCGCGCCGCGATGTTGGAGAAGCCGGGATCGCACCCAAGCCCCATGATTCCGAGAATGCCTGCCGCTTTGAATTTATCGGTCCAGGCTAGCTGCTTGCGGAGCCATTGCGGGCCGCTGGAAGCCGTGTCGATATAATGGGTTTTCGTGTTCAGGCACGCTTTCATCACTTCAAAGTTGTTTTCCGGCAAGCCGATATGCAGCAGTACGTCAATGTCAGTCAAAATAGATTGGACGCTCGATACATCGCGTGCGTCGACACGTTTTACCTGGATTTCCACATCCGTCTCCCGGCGCAGCTCGGCAGCCAGCTCTTCAGCCGGGCCGATCGATATATCTGCCAGCACCAGTTTTTGCAAATACTTCGATTTCACGATTTCACACGCGCTTACTTGTCCTACACCGCCAACTCCTAAAATAGCGACTCGCATAGAGTCCTCCTTCCATTTTTGGAAAACGTTCTATCTTCGCATTCGAAACAGCCATTTTTGCAAATGCAGATCGATCGTAGCAGGAAATACCGCGACTTGTGTCGCAACATCGATTGGTTCACGCGGACGAAGTCTCATCCAAACACCCTCCTTCTGCACACGGGCAGATCATAGTAGAAACCGAAGCTAAGTGGGACGATCGTGGATCAAAACAGGCAGCAGCCTACTCAAAAAAAGCACCTCCTTCCTGCTGAAAAAGTCAGAGTGGAGCGTCTTTTATTCATGTATATTCGACGCACCCGACGTCCCATGCGAATGGAAAAAGGGAATTATACTCTGACTTTTCTGAAAATATATGCAAGAATGATACCAAATGACCGGCTGCTTCCTGTGCAGTATGAAGGAGCATCGGCAGTACCATTATTCTCACTATTGAGAAAGCAAAAACCAAAACAAAGTGCTGGAAATGTCTGTTGGTGCGCCATCACCTGCATGAGAACACCTTATTAAAAATGAGAAACCTTTCTTTTCAAAAATGAAAGGAATCGTCCGAAGATGAAATGTCGGAAATATCTGGTTGACGGCTCAAACCGAATTCCTTACAATGTTGCCAACAGGAAAATACTGTTCTTATCCAGAGAGGCGGAGGGACTGGCCCGATGAAGCCCGGCAACCGTCACGCAGTTTGTGACAAGGTGCCAATTCCTGCAGGACTGATGACAGTCTTGACAGATAAGAAGCGGGAGTACGTCCATTCCGGATGCCAACCTTCTTCTTAACGGGAGAAGGTTTTTTATTTGTATGATCAAATGTTTTTGAGTTATCGCAACTTCATAACTTCTTTCTTATCCAGAGAGGTGGAGGGACTGGCCCGATGAAGCCCGGCAACCGTCACGCAGTTTGTGGCAAGGTGCCAATTCCTGCAAGACAGCAGCAGTATGTCTTGGCAGATGAGAAGGAGGCCCCCTGTAGCTCGCGAGCCTTCTTCTTAAACGGAAGAAGGCCTTTTTTATGTTTGAAATGAGAAAAAGAGGTGGAGTACATGAGTGCAAGTGTGGTAAAAGTAGGATTGCTTGGCGTAGGGACGGTGGGGGGCGGCGTCTTGAAAACGATCCGCTCTCAGCAGCAAAAGCTGTCGGACAGGTTGGGCAGACGTGTCGAGGTGGTCAAGGCGCTGGTCCGCAATGCGGAAAAGCAGCGGTCTGTACCGATTGAGAACAATCTGATCACGACCCGGTTTGAAGAAGTGCTGGCGTCGGACGTGGACATCGTCGTCGAGGTGATGGGCGGCGTCGAGCCGACATACGGCTATGTCCGTGCACTGATTGAAAAGGGCTGTCACATCGTCACCGCGAACAAGGAGCTGCTTGCCAAGCACGGAACGGAGCTGGTGCGGCTAGCCAATCGGCACGGCGTTCAGCTCGCGTACGAGGCCAGCGTAGCCGGAGGGATTCCGATTCTCGGCGTGCTGCGCCAGTTTCTCCGGACTAATGACATCGTATCGGTCAGCGGCATTTTAAACGGGACGACGAATTACATCCTGACGCGGATGGAACAGGAAAAGCTTCCCTACGCCGAAGTGCTGAAGCAGGCGCAGGAGCTGGGCTACGCCGAAGCGGACCCTGCCTCGGACGTAGAGGGCTGGGATGCCTTGTACAAAACGTACATCCTCGCCCAGCTCGTATTTGGTGAATCGCTGCCGCTGCATGCAGCCGAGAGGCAGGGGATTGAAAAGCTGCATCTCGGACAGATCGGCCTCGCCCGCGAATTGGGGTACCGGATCAAGCTGCTGGCCAAGGCTTCCAAGGCCGGGGGCGGTCTACAGCTTTCCGTCCGTCCAACGCTTCTGCCGCTGGATCACCCACTCGCGCAGGTGCAGGATGCCTACAACGCCGTGCAGGTGTCGGGCAATATCGTCGGCGACCTTTTGTTCATGGGCAAAGGGGCAGGCGAGCTTCCGACAGCAAGCGCTGTGGTGGAGGATCTGGCCTATTTGCTGACCCAGCGCTTCACTCCTCAGCCGGTCTGGCAGGAAAGCGAGCCGGCAGGCAATCGGGAAGCCGGGGAGAAGCGGTGCTTTTGCTATCTGGAAAGTAAAGCGTTGCGGGGAACGCCTGATCAAGTCACGCATTTTTTGGATCGGGCAGGAGTTCTCGTGGAAAAACAGCGAATACAATATGACTGGGCGAGCGTCTTGCGCATCGGCATGATTGCCAGCGGTTTTGCAGAGGAGCACAAGAAGGCGCTGCACCGCGATTTCGGCATCAGGGCGGAAGTGTTTCCCGTGTTGTGAGCGGAGACGGCCCAATGCTTCGGGATATAGACCGCATCCGGTTTCACCCCTAATAGAGGAGAAAAAGGGTGCCCATATCCCGCGGTAGAAGGAGGAAGCTCATGGATAAAAAGTATGTGCTCGCAATCGATCAGGGGACGACCAGTTCCCGGGCCATCTTGTTCGACAAGCAAGGAAGCATCGTCGGGATGGCCCAGAAAGAATTTCCCCAGCTCTTTCCCCAGCCAGGATGGGTAGAGCACAATGCCCTGGACATCTGGTCATCGGTCGTCGGCGTAATCGGCGAGGTTTTGGCCAGCCACAATGTTTCGGCGCAGGAAGTGGCAGCCATCGGGATCACCAATCAACGCGAGACGACCGTGGTGTGGAACAAGCATACCGGAGTGCCCATCTATCACGCAATTGTCTGGCAGTCGAGACAGACAGCGGGAATTTGCGAAGAGCTCAAAAGCAAGGGATACGACCCATTGTTTCGGGATACGACCGGTCTGCTGATCGATGCTTACTTTTCGGGCACAAAAGTAAAATGGATTCTCGACCATGTGGAAGGCGCCCGCGCTTTGGCGGAGCAGGGCGACCTCCTGTTCGGAACGATTGACACGTGGCTGATCTGGAAGCTGTCCGGCGGCCGGGCGCATGTGACCGACTATACCAACGCGTCGCGCACACTCATGTACAATATTTTTGATTTGAAGTGGGACGATGAGCTGCTGGCTCTGCTCGATGTCCCGCGTGCGATGCTGCCTGAGGTGAGAAGCAGCTCGGAGGTGTATGCGGTAACCGACAAGGATTTGTTCTTTGGCGTCGAGGTTCCGATCTCGGGGGCTGCAGGAGACCAGCAGGCCGCTTTGTTCGGGCAAGCCTGCTTCGAGCGGGGCATGGCCAAAAATACATACGGCACCGGCTGTTTTTTGCTGATGAACACCGGAGAACAAGCCGTTCGCTCCGAGCATGGCTTGCTGACGACGATCGCCTGGGGCCTTGGCGGAAAAGTGGAGTACGCGCTGGAAGGGAGCATTTTTGTCGCAGGCTCTGCAATCCAATGGCTGCGGGATGGCCTGCGCATGCTCAAAACCTCGGCAGACAGCGAACGCTACGCAACGGCCGTGTCATCCACCGAAGGCGTCTATGTCGTCCCGGCTTTTGTGGGCTTGGGCACTCCTTACTGGAACAGCGAGGTCCGCGGCGCGATTTTTGGACTGACCCGGGGAACCAAAAAAGAGCATTTCATCCGGGCCACACTGGAGTCGCTGGCGTACCAAACCAGAGACGTGGTGGCAGCCATGGAAGCAGATGCCGGCATTCCGCTGAGCAAGCTTCGCGTAGACGGCGGTGCCGTAGCGAATCACTTCCTGATGCAATTTCAAAGCGATATTCTCGGTGTCACCGTCGAGCGTCCGCGCGTACATGAAACGACGGCGCTCGGTGCCGCCTATTTGGCCGGGTTGGGCATCGGTTTTTGGAAAAGCAAAGAGGAGATTTCGCACAATTGGCAGGTTGAGCGCTCATTCGAGGCGAGACTGGAAGAGACGGAGCGCAGCAGGCTATATGCCGGTTGGCAAAAGGCTGTCCGGGCTGCGGCAGCATTTGTGTAAGCATTTTCATTGACAGTTATTGAAAACTATGGTTATACTTTAGAAAAGTTGATCGTGCAGCACGAAAACATACGGAAATACGGTTAGGCGGAGAAAACGGAGAAAACCCTTACCCGTAAACACATTCCTTTTAAGGGGAGGAGTGTGTTTATATACGTAAGGGTTTTCTTTTTATTCATTATCGTCGAACTATTCGATCAACAGAAAAATGAACACGAATAGAAAGAGGGGTCTGACAAATGGTGAAAAAGTGGCTGAATGTCGTAGCGACCGCGGCGTTGTTGTCGACGGTGGCAGTAGCAGGGTGTTCCTCGGGGGATACGGGCTCATCCAGTACGGGCCAAGGAGAAGCTGGCGGGGGTTCGGGTGCCGCAAAAGAACTGGGTCAAATTGCACTCTACTCGCCTGAGACACCTGATATGACCAAAGAAATTGGTCAGAATTTTGAAAAGGCTTTCAAGGGCTCGACCGTTAACATTCAGTACGCCGGCACCAACGTTCTGGTGAACAAGATGATTGCCGAAAAGGACAATCCGATGGGGGATGTCTGGTATGGCGGAGGCGGTTTCCTGCCGTTTGAGTCGGCGAAGGACAAGGATATTATTACGGCCTATACGCCTGAAGCGATCAAGGATTGGCCGGAAGTGCGCGACGGGATCAAAATCCGCGACAAGGATTGGAAATGGATCGGAGCAGAGGTGTTCGTCCTCGGCTTTGTTTACAATACCGACCTGGTAAAACCGGAAGAAGCGCCGAAAACATGGGACGACCTCTTGGACCCGAAATGGAAAGGCAAGCTCCAAATGCCGAACCCGGCAGCATCCGGAACAGCCACGCTTACGGTTCTGAGCCAACTGATGGAGCGCGGGGAGGAACCAGGCTGGGAGTACTTCAAAAAATTGGTCGATCAGATGAGCGCGATGCCTGACTCCGGCTCGGCGCCCGGAAAAGCGGTAGCCAAAGGCGAAGCCCATGTCGCGATCGCATTTGACTTCATGGCATACGAAATGAAGGCAAAGGGGGAAAAGGTGGACTTTATCGTTCCTGAGAAAACTCCTGTCATCGTCAACCCGGTATCTCTTGTCCAGGATGGACCGAACCCTGACGGCGGCAAAGCGCTGATCGACTACCTGTTGTCCAAGGAAGGACAGCAAACGCTTGCCAACTGGTACCATATCCCGATTTCCAAAGAGGTTGAATCGAAAACGCCGCTCACGCTGGAAAAGGTCATCCCGCATGCACAGGAGCTCGACGTAGATTGGGTCGTGCAAAACTACGACCGCGTACGCAACGAATGGCGGCAAAAATTCCAATAAGGAGGTTCTTCCATGGGGTCGGTCAGAATTGAGAACTTGCACAAATCGTTTAACGGAATCGCCGCATTGGAAGACGTCAGTCTGGACATTCGGGAGGGCGAGTTCTTCGCCCTTCTCGGCCCGTCCGGCTGCGGAAAAACGACGACTATGCGCTGCGTGGCCGGGTTTGAAAGTCCCACATCCGGCAAAATTTTTATCGGGGACCGCGATGTCAGCAACGTCCCCGCCAACCAGCGCAATTGCGGAATGGTTTTTCAAAGCTATGCGCTGTTCCCTCATTTGAATGTATTTGAAAATGTCGCCTACAGCCTGCAGGTGCGCCGTTTCTACCAAGGCGGCTTCGGCACCAAACTCGCAGTCCTCGGCAATATGCTCAATCGGAAATTGGGCAGGGTGGACAAAGAGACAGAAAAAAAGGTGAGAGATGCACTGGATTTCGTAGAGTTGGGTCATTTGGCCGACAGGCTGCCGGGACAGCTTTCCGGCGGCCAGCAGCAGCGGGTGGCGCTGGCTCGGGCCTTGATCATGGAGCCGGCTGTGCTGTTGATGGATGAACCGCTCTCCAACCTGGACAAAAAGCTGCGCAACAGCATGCGGGTCACGATCCGCCGGATTCAGCAAAAAGTAGGAATTACGACGATCTTTGTCACACACGATCAGGAAGAGGCCATGAGCATGGCTGACCGGGTCGCAGTTATGCAGGGAGGCAAGCTGGTGCAGGTGGACACGCCCACCGCGCTGTACAGCAATCCGGGCTCCACTTTTGTAGCGGATTTCGTAGGCTCGTCCAATATTTTCAAGGGCAAGGTAAAAGGAACGGAGGCAAGCGGTACAGTCATTCAGCTTGAAGGCGGGCAACTGCTCACATCGGCTTTTTCCGCGAAACGTGAAGATGTAGAGGTAATCATTCGCCCTGAAAGCATTCGCCTGGCTGCCGGAGAACCGGTCGATGCAGGTGATAAATCGATAGAGGGTACCATCACCATGTCTACCTACCTTGGACCCAGCATTCGCTATGACGTACAGGTCGGAAACATGCAGATCGAAGTGGACAAGACGTTTGAAGCAGGAACGCCGCTGCTTCCGCCAGGCACAAAGGTCTATCTTTCCATCGATCCTCATCTAGTGGTGATCCTATGAAAAAGCGATTTCTCGAATCATTGAGCGGGTTTACGGTCCTGAAATGGTTTATCTACTTGTTCTTCTTCCTGTTTCTCCTGGTTCCGTTGTTCTCGATTTTGCTCGTCAGCTTTACCGGCCAGCCGATCAACCTGTTTGGCAGCCTGGTCAGCCAAAAAACGCTGGCAAAGACAATCGAGAAGCTGTCCAATGTGTCTCTGGAGGCCTACTCCTCGCTGTTTGAGGGCAAGGGCTACTTTGATGCCCTCCTGAACAGCCTGAAGCTGAGTACCGGAGTAGCGCTGCTTGTGACCATCGTTGTCATTCCGATTGCGTACGCCTTTGCGCGGACGAAAATGCCGTTCAAAGGACTTTTTGCCACACTGTGTACAATTCCTCTGGTCGTACCCACGTTTATTTCGTCCTATGCTTTCATGCTGATGTTCGGAAAAACGGGGTGGGTCAATCACATCTACCAAGCATTGGGCGGGGAAGGCGTGCTTTTTGACATCCAGTCGATGCTCGGGATTGTGCTCGTACAGGTCTTCTACTTCTTTCCTTACGCCCTGTGGCCGATGGTGGCAGCCTTCAAGATCAGCGACCTGACCTTGGAAGAAGCGTCGCAAAACCTCGGTGCCCATAGTTGGTACACGTTTATGCGAGTGACCTTGCCGCTGGCGATGCCGGGGATCGTTTCGAGCATGCTGCTGATTTTTACCGTCAGCTTTTCCGACTTCGGGACACCGATTATTTTGGCGCCAAAAGATCTCAACCTGATCGTGGTCGAAGCGTATCGGGAGATGGCCGGCTTCTTCAACTGGGCAGGTTCCGCGGTATTGACCGTCATCATGCTCCTGGTCGCAGCCTTCTTCTTCTGGCTCCAGCGCCTCGTGATCAAGGGAAAGGAATACGGCACGATCTCGGGAAAACCGACTCGCCAAAAAATGAACGATCACAAGGGCGTAGTCTCCGTACTGACCACCTACTCCTTTTTGGTCGTACTGATTCCCGTACTCGGTGTCGCATCCATCTTCCTGTCGTCGCTCGCGACTACATGGGGACGTCACGCATTGCCGGACGGCTATACGCTCAGCCACTATCTGACGATTTTCAGCACGTCGCATAAAAATATTCTAAACAGTCTGGTTCTTGCCGGCGGAGCGCTGGTCCTGAGCGTGGTGATTGCCACCTTCGTCTCCTACTTTGTCGTGCGTCGCAACTCCGGGGGACTTGATTTTATCTCGTCCATTCCGCTGATCGTACCGGGCATCTCGCTGGGAATCGCGCTTATCCAAACGTTTAATACCGCTCCGTTGAAGCTTACGGGAACAGCGATCTTGCTCATCATCGCCTATACGATCAGGCGAATGCCGTACATGATCCGCTCGACGATGAGCTCGATGATGGCGATTCGCAAGGATATCGAAGAGGCAGCGGTAAATATGGGGGCATCCAACCTGCTCGCCGCCGTGACCGTGATCGGACCGCTGATGCTGCCCGGCATTGCAGCGGGTGCTATCCTCGTATTCGTAACGGTGATCAAGGAAACGAGCATTTCCCTGCTTCTGGCCCCGACAGATTGGGCGCCGATGAGCCTGGCGGTATTCCAAAACCTGCTGCGGGGTGAATACTACACCGCGTCAGCGATGGCGATTCTGATCATTGCGATCGTCATTGTCCTGCAGTACCTGGCGAAAAAATTGACCAAGGATCAACTGTACTAAGGAGGAAAGGCAGTGAAGGGGTTTATCTTCGACCTCGACGGTACGGTGTATCTCGGAGACCGCCTGATCGAGGGAGCAGCAGAAGCGATTCAGGAACTAAGGAACCGCGGGGACAAGGTCGTGTTTCTGTCCAACAAACCGATCGCGACCCGTCAATCCTACGCGGAAAAGCTGACCAAAATGGGAATTCCCACCACAGTGGAGGATGTGCTGAACTCATCCTTGATCGCAGCCAGATACCTTCAGCAAGTGATGACTCCGACAGATAAAGTACTGGTGATCGGCGAGCAGCCGATTCGAGACGAGCTGCGCGCGCACGGCATACAGATGAGCGAAGACCCGAATGAAGTGTCTTATGTCGTTCTCTCTTGGGATCGCCAGTTCACGTATGACGGATTAAACGACTTGTATCAAGCCGCCATTCGCGGGGCCAAGGTGATCGCGTCCAACCCGGATCGCACCTGCCCGCTGGAGGATGGCCAAATACCCGATACCGGGGCCTTCATCGGGGCACTGGAAGGCGCGACGGGAAGACCGATTGATCTGGTGGTCGGGAAGCCTTCTCCGATAGCAGCCGAAGCGGCCGTACGTCACCTCGGTCTGGACTACCATGCTTGCTACATGGTAGGGGATCGGCTGGAAACGGACATCAAAATGGGGAACGATACAGGCATGAACTCCGTTTTGGTCTTGACCGGAATTTCGACCAGGGAAATGGCCGAGCAAAGCGAATACAATCCGCGGTACATTTTAAACAGTATTAAAGAAATTGTGAATCTTTAGACATGCGATGCTATAATGGGAGCAACCAAGCACCATATGGAGGTAGCGGATGTATCCTATTGTAGATCTGGTCGAGTATGAAACCATTGCTGCCGTCCAATCCGAAGCCGATTTGGATGACGCACTCAGAAGCAATGTCAATATCATCTTTCTGTTGACCGGCTCCATTTTTAACATTCAGGAGCTTGTCGACAGAAGCAAAGCAGCAGGCAAACAGGTGTTTCTGCATATGGAATTTATCGAGGGGATCGCACCGGACAAGAGCGGGGTTGCCTATGTGGCAAGAAACATCGCCCCTACCGGTATTATTTCCACGCGAAGCAACCTGATCCGAGTTGCCAAGGAAATGGATCTGATGGCGATTCAGCGGATATTTTTAATTGACCGAAATGCGGTAGTCAAAGGAATCAGGGTAGTTGAGCAGAGCGCCCCCGATGCTGTCGAGATCATGCCGGGTGTGATGCCCAGAGTCATCCGGGAAATGACCGAGCTCACTCCGCTGCCGATCATCGCGGGCGGCCTGATCGGAACCAGGCAGGAAATCGACGAGGCACTGGCGGCTGGCGCCCTGGCCGTGTCGGTCGGAACAAAAGAATTTTGGTTTTCACCTGAATAGGAAAAAGGGAAGAGATGAGGAGATACCCCTTTGGAAAGACGGCATGTCTGCATGGCAGGCCGATCTTTTCATGGGGGTTTTTTCGTTGATCAAAAACATCCGGCACGAAGCCGGAGAGGAGGCAACCAGTGGGTAACCGATTTTCAGCACGGACCAGACAGGAACTTCTGCAGCAAATGTCCACAGATACGCTTGACCTGCTCGTCATCGGTGGAGGCATTACCGGTGCCGGCATTGCGCTTGATGCGAGCAAACGCGGACTGAAGGTAGGCTTGTTGGAAATGAACGATTTTGGTTCTGGCACGAGCAGCCGGTCGACCAAGCTGATTCACGGAGGTCTGCGGTATTTAAAGCAAGGGGAAGTGCGGCTGGTTCAGGAGGTGGGACGAGAGCGGGCCATTCTGTACAAAAATGCCCCTCATCTGGTGATCCCTGTACCGATGCTTTTGCCGATCTACAAGGGAGGGACCTACGGCTACCTGGCTTCGTCTGTCGGCTTGTACGTGTACGACTGGCTCGCCGGAGTGGCGCGGAAGGAACGGCGCAAGATGCTGGGGAGAAAGGAAACACTCTCGCGGGAGCCGCTGCTCAAAACGGAAGGGTTAAAAGGCGCGGGCCTGTACTTTGAGTACCGGACAGATGACGCCCGCCTGACGCTTGACATCATGAAAACAGCCGTTGGATTGGGCGCAACGGCCGTTAACTACGCGAAGGCTGAACAATTTTTGTACGACAACGGCATGATAACGGGGGCGCTCGTCACAGACCGGTTAACAGGCAAGAGCTACCCGATTCATGCCAAATATGTCGTCAATGCGACGGGGCCATGGGTAGATGGCGTACGGCAAGTGGACGGCTCCCTGCAAGGCAAACGGCTCTATTTGACAAAAGGTGTTCACCTGGTCGTATCGGCGGACAGATTGCCGGTCAAGCAGGCCGCCTATTTTGATACGCCGGATGGACGGATGGTTTTTGTCATTCCCAGAGGAAGAATCACGTACATCGGCACAACGGATACGGCCTACGAGCATTCCATTGACCATCCGCGCACGACAGAAGAGGACCGGGATTATTTGCTCCGTGCCGTAAACAGCATGTTCCCGTCCGTCAGGCTGGAGCCGGCAGATGTCCACTCCAATTGGGCCGGGCTTCGTCCGCTCATTTACGAGGAAGGAAAGGGACCGTCGGAATTATCCCGCAAGGATGAAATTTTTCACTCGCCTACCGGATTGATCACCATCGCTGGCGGCAAGCTGACGGGCTTTCGCAAGATGGCGGAAAAAGTGGTCGACACGATCGCCCACAAGCTGAAGGAGAAAGAAGGCAAGGAGTACCCGGCTTGCTCCACCGACCGCATTGTCATCAGCGGAGGGGTACACCATGGATATGAAAAGTACGGGGATTGGAAAAAAGAGATGCTTCGACAGGGAATCGAGCTGGGAGTAGAAACGGAGATAGCGCAGGAGTGGATCGATACTTTCGGTAGCAACACATTGAGCATTTACAAGCGGATTTCCGAGGGCTCACCCACCCGGGAACAATTGCTGGCGGCACAGATCAAGTATGCAATCGAGGAAGAAATGACCGTCCAGGCCGTTGATTTCCTCCGACTGCGTACGGGATGGACCTATTTTCAACTGCACAAGGCCGAGGAGCTAAGAGAGCTTGTCGTCCGGCTGATGGCACAGGAGCTGGGCTGGAGCGCTGCAGAGGCAGCTCGCCAGAATGCCGAAGCGCAAAACTACCTGCATTCGCTGAAAAATCTCCCGCGAAATGAGCAGGACCTATCCGATCATGTTGGGGAATCAATTGACTTTTCCCAAAAATCAGGTACTATTTTTTGAAACGATCATTATGAGGACGTTCAAGAAAAGAGGGCGGATAGGATGAAACTTTCGTTTGATCACCTCGTTCACTTTCTTTACAGACCACCCCTGGAGGCTTCTGATCGGCTGAAAAAGGCGGGCTTTCATACAGTAGCGGGGGGACGGCATGAATCGTGGGGGACTTACAACAGCCTCAGCTATTTCGGCTTATCCTACGTGGAGTTTCTCGCCGTAGAATTTCCCGATATTGCCGCGAGTGCAGAGAATCCGCTCGTCCGGCAATTGGTTGCCGAGGCGACAGTCGGCGAAGGAATGGGGCAGCTTGCCTTTCGCACAGATGAGATCGAGCGGTGGGCAGAGCGCTTTGAACAGCGCGGATACCAGGTGACAGGGCCGTTGCCTGGCAGCAGAAAGCGGGAGGACGGCACGTTCATTCAGTGGAAAATGCTTTTTGCCGAGGGGGCCGAAAAGCAGCGCCGCATTCCCTTTCTGATCCAATGGGATGAGTCAGATGAAGCCAGAGTGAATGACTTGACCAGACGAGGGATGATCGCCCCGCATGAAAACGGCTCACAAGAAATCGCATACATTGCGCTTGCTACCGGCAATTTGGACGAAGCGGCCCGCGACTGGCAGGAGTGGCTCGGTCTTGTGGCAGGCGAAGAATTTGCGGACGAACGGCTGCAAGCCAAATGCCGGCGCATCCAATGCGACGGGGCCGATCTGCTGCTCTGTCAACCGATGGGAGCCGGTGTCACCAAGGATGCGTTGTCCACCAGAGGGGAACGTCCCTTTCTCATCCGTTTTGCAGGTCCCGGCTCCAGCGTGCACAGCGCAGGAATTTTCGGCGGCAACTACGAGTGGTCGTCCATTTGATGCGAAAAAGAGCAGTTCCCTGGTTTTCCGCAGGGGACTGCTCTTGTTTTTTTGGAAGCACGTGTTTTGTTACGATTCCCGGACAGGATTTTTGGTAAATTGGCGATACATGTAGAGCATCGCCAGTCGCCACGGAACGATCATGCCATACGCCAAGACGAAGAACAGGCCGGCTGTCTGCATGACTGAAAACGAGTCGTTGACCCACAGCTTGATCACGGTCCGGATAACGAGCAACGCCAAAAGAATCATAAAAAACGCTTTGGATCGTTTCAAATATACGTCCTGCCCGACAATTTCAAAACGGGACGTCATAATCAACGGAATGGAAAGAATCATCCCTGCACCAAATGCAATCACGTGGTAGATCAGCGGTGTTGCCGTTTCCGGAAAGTGAAACATGGCAAAACCGGTTGACATGAACAATGGCGGCAGGATTATCCGGCGTACGGAGACCGGCTTTTTCTGTCCGCGGAGTCGCAGAAAGATAACCGCGGTAGCCATGAGTAACGGGATAAGCATCCCGAGAGCGGTCGTTGACAGGATGTGCATGGAAATGCTCCTCCTTACTCCATGATGGTACTAGTTTACACCATTTTTTAAAAAAGAGGAAAGCGCTCTTTTCCATTTCTGCAAGCAATCGCAGTCAGACGGGTGTCAGGCGACTGCAGGCTCATCCGTCTCGCGGACGTCGAGTTTGTGCTTCTTGCTATACACCATCGTCAGCGCGGCCATCAGCAGCGTAACGGAGCCGATCCCGAGCATGTAACCGGAGACGCCGAACAGATCGAGGCAAATCCCGGTCGTTCCCAAAGCGACGAGAAAGAACCCGCGGTCAAGCATCCCTTTGAAGGAGAAGAACCGGCCTTGCTGGTGCTCTGGCAGCCGGCGCTGAAAAATCGTCGTGGTCACGGGGAAAAAGAAAGCGACGGTAAAGCCAAAGACGCCAAATGAAGCCAAGACCATGAACCGGCTGTCTGCAAACGACATGCCGTACTGCGAAAGGGCAAAAAAGAACAGCAAAACAGTGGATGCGGCGATCAGGTTGCGTCCGCCAATCCAACGCTTGGCAAGGAGTCCGCCCGCCAAAATGCTCATGCCCTCTACCGTATAAATCCAGCCCATCAGCTCGGGACTTTGCTGGATTTCGCTGAAATTGAGCACGAGCAGGTTAAAGCCGCCGAGAAACAGCGTAATCAGGCCTGTGTTGAGCAAGGCAACCATCAGCGCAGGGTCTTTCTTCGTCACGGTCAGCACCTCGCGGAATTCTACCTTTTCCTGTCGCTTGCGGGAATCGACTGCGGGGATACGCAAAAATCTGGTGACAAAGGCCAGAGCCAGATAAGCCGCGAGCGAAAACAGGTAGAG
>k87-1012400_pt1 | contig 16233 bp, 17 predicted proteins | sample MGYA00084031_6733416 | MGnify analysis MGYA00084031
ACGATAGGTTATCGGCCATTCGTAAGAAGTTGCGTAAGACGTTCGTTACGTGAATAAGTGGTGCGAAGTCTTATCGATAAGCAACGATCGCTTGTGTTGGGAGCGCTCCCATGAAAAACTCCCCTCCAAGGAGCTTGGGAGATCCTCACGCACGGGTCGTCCACAACCTGACATAGGGCACCCCACGGGCGTGAGCCGCGTGTACGTAACGAAGCCTCAGCTCGCTTTCCGGGTCAAGCGGGCTCATCGTCCGGCGTACCCGCCGCTCCTCTGGCGGAACGCCGCGCCAGGGCGTGGACCCTGGCGACCCGTGGAACCTAGGAGAGAAGTCAGCAATGAGACTCGTTTCGGGTCGCACCAGGTTGCACAAGGCGACCGCCCTCGCAGCGGGTGCGATCATGACGGCGGGCCTGTCCCTCGTGGGGGCCACGCCGGCTAACGCTGCGGTCGCCTGTGACGTGTCCTATCAGATTGCGAACCAGTGGGACTCCGGCTTCCAAGCCAACATCACCATTCGCAACCTTGGCGACGCGTGGACGTCCTGGGACCTGCGGTTCAACTTCACCGGTGGTCAGCAGCTGCAGCAGGGCTGGGGCGGTCGGTGGTCCCAGAGCGGCACCGAGGTTCAGGTTCAGAATGAGTCCTGGAACGGCAGCGTCCCCTCTGGCGGGACGGTGACCGGCCTGGGCTTCCTCGGTAGCTGGTCGGGCTCCAACCCGGTACCGACCTCGTTCACCGTCAACGGCGTCACCTGCGGTGGAGAAGGCCCCTCCACTCCGCCCACCACGCCGCCGTCGACTCCGCCTTCGACGCCTCCCACCTCCACGCCCACTGGTACCCCGACGACCAGCCTGCCGCCGCCACCGCCGCCGGGTACCCACGTGGACAACCCGTACATCGGTGCCACTGTCTACCGCAACCCTGACTACGTGGCCCGGGTTGAGCAGGCAGCCCAGGAGATCGGCGGCACCCTCGGCGCCGCGGCCGCGCGGGTCGCGCAGTACCCGACCGCTATCTGGCTGGACCGGATCGCCGCTATTGAAGGCTCCGGTGGCAATCGGGGTCTGCGTGATCACCTGGACCTGGCGGCTTCCCAGGCCAGTGAAGACAACCCCGTGGTCGTCCAGATCGTGATCTACGACCTGCCCAACCGGGACTGCGCCGCGGCGGCCTCCAACGGTGAGCTGCTGATTTCCCAGGACGGTGAGCGGCGTTACCGCGAGGAGTACATCGACCCGATCGTGTCGATCCTGCGCGACCCGGCGTACCGCAACCTGCGGATCGTCACGTTCGTCGAGCCGGACTCGCTGCCCAACCTGGTGACCAACCTCGACACCCCGGCGTGCGCGGAGGCGAACTCCACCGGGGCCTACGTTGAGGGTATCCAGTACGCGGTGAACCAGCTCACCCAGCAGGACAACGTGTACATCTACCTGGACATCGCGCACTCCGGCTGGCTGGGCTGGGACAACAACTTCAACGACGCGGTGAGCCTGTACCGGCGGACCATCCAGGGCTTTGACGGCGGTCTCCAGGCCATCGACGGCTTCGTCACCAACACCGCCAACTACACGCCTCTGGAGGAGCCCTTCCTCACCAACCCGAACCTGACCGTGGGTGGTCAGCAGGTCCGCTCCGCCAACTTCTACGAGTGGAACCCGATGTTCGACGAGCTGGACTTCGCGCTCGCGTGGCGTAACGCGTTCGCCAGCGGCGGCTCGCACATCGGCATGATCATCGACACCTCTCGTAACGGGTGGGGTGGCCCTGACCGGCCTACCTCGGTGAGCAGCTCCAACGACCTGAACACCTACGTGAACCAGTCCCGCATCGACCGTCGTCCGCACCGCGGTGGCTGGTGCAACCAGATTGGAGCCGGTATCGGTGAGCGTCCGACCGCCGCTCCCGTCTCCGGTATCGACGCCTACGTTTGGGTCAAGCCGCCGGGTGAGTCCGACGGTGTGAGCCAGGACGGCATCATCGACCCGGACGACCCGAACAAGAGGTTCGACGCGATGTGCGACCCCAACGGGCAGAGCCACTACAACTCCGCGTACCCGACCAACGCTATGCCTGACGCGCCGCACGCTGGCCGGTGGTTCCAGGCCCAGTTCGAGATGCTCGTCCGCAACGCCTACCCGGCGCTGTGACGTGAATCTCCACTCCTCCTGAGTTAATTGGTGGTCCCCGCCGGGACTGGTCCCTCTGACCCCGGCGGGGACCCACCGTTTTCTGGATCTCCGGGTAACGGTCAGGGATCCGTACGCAGGCTGACGCCTTCGTAGGGGATGACCAGGCAGGCGCTGTCATCCGTCCAGTGGGAGGGGACCAAAAAGAGCCGCCCTTCCGACTCCAGCAGGAGGCGTAACCCGTCGTAGCGGTACCGCACGAGGGCTTCGTCCTCGGCCGGTAGCTGCGTTTCTGTGACGCCGGGAGGCAGGTCCACGATCCGCTCCGAGGTGTACAGCAGCACCGCGGGGCGTTCCGGAAGTCCTTGGGCGTCCTCGTGCCCCCGCCCTTTGCCATAGGCGTTGGCGAAGCTGTTCGTGGCCCAGAACAGCCCGGCGATCATCAACGCGCTGACGGCGACCCCGATCAGCCGCCACAGAAAAACCACGCTCCGGCTGCCCAGCCAGTTCCGGATCGCGCGACGCCTCCGGTCCTCCGCCTGCTCGGCCCACAGCAGCCCGACCCGACGCAGCAGCCAAAGACCGTAACCGAACAGCGCCGCCCCGATGGTCAAACACAACGGTGTGACCCCGGGGAACTCGGCCTCGGAGATACGCGGGAGCACGATCCCGATCACGGCACGGGCCAGCAGCAGCACCGAGGCCAGCAGCGTCGCCACGCCCAGCCAGCCCACGATGCCCCGGTGCTCCAAGGCGAGCAGGCCACCGATCATGGCGTGCCCGGTAACCGCCACCAGTAACGCGAGGAAAAGAGCCGTGACCGGGACGTACAACGCTTCGACACCGTACAGCAGGATGTCCTGGGTAGATAGGTCCAACAGGTCAAGCGCGACACCGAAGTACAGGAACCGGGCGCGGGTGGCGACGTAGCCGAAGTAGAACAGCAGAGCGGTGAGGACCGTGGTCGGGCCTATGAAGCCCACCAGCTTCTCTACCCGGTTCCACATGCTGGGGTCTCGATAGCCGGTCTTGTGCTCCTCGGATTTGGGGACGACGGGGCGCTGGTCAGTTTCTGGCCCGGTGGACTCGGGCGATCCGGTCCGTTCGGTGGCGGCCGGGCCGGCGGCCGTGGACTCACGTCGCCCAGTGGTGATCGATTCGCCACCAGGAGGAGCGGCCCTGGTGATCGGGACAGGGTCGTCCGTTCGATCGGAGGGCGTCGGGGTGTCGGATCGTCCAGTCGCTGCCGTCACCGCGTACGCCTCGCTTTCACTGTCAATTCGCGTCAATCCGCGTCAATCCGTGGTTTGCATCGGTGAGCGTTATCGCCCTCGTGGAGCAGGCTCCCCAGGCGGCCCCGGTATGGGCGGTTCGGACACCTCTGGTCCAGGCCCTTCCGGTGATTCGGTCTCCTCCTGGCTGAGCTCCGGTTCTGGGCTTTCGGATTCTGGGCTGTCGGGTGTGGTGGCGGGTGATTCGACCGCGGCACAGTCGGTCATGCCGGAGGGAGGGACGCACGCGATCACCGGATGGGTCTGCTGCCAGACCGCTTCTCGGGGAGAGTGCGGTGCGGGTCGGGGATGCATGAGGTCACACGGGGACAAGTCCGCTGAGGTGCATTGTGTGCTGAACCTGAAGACCAGGCTCCCGGCGTACGCCCCAGGCACATCCGGTACCCGCACCCCCAGACCACACCGATCCCCGCTCTGCGTTGGCGCCAGCGAGGTGCCCTCACAGAAAGGCAACCCGGTCTCGGCCTCACAGGTGGCGGTCTGTAGATCAGCCGGCCCTTCGGAGGTGGTGACCGTGGCCTCGGTGATGGTGACCGGCATATGGAGAGAGTTGAAGAAGGTCGAGCAGTGCTCCCCCGCGGAGAGCGGACCCCAGGCGGACCCGATGATGGGTCCCTCGAGGGTGGGGCCTCCCACACTGATCACTCCGGGAGGAGCCGGTGGCCCATTCCCGGAACCCCGGTCATCACCGGATCCCGCGTCGGGGGAGGCGGCCTCGCCTTGAGGAGTGCCCGCATCCTGTCCGGGAGTCGCTTCCGTATCCGGGGACGCATCGGGATTCGGTGTACTGCTGGTGAATACGGTCCGCACGACGGCGCCGGCCCCCAGACAAAACAGCGCCAAGAGGATGACGGCGATGACGGCGTTACGAGTGAACGAGGTAGAACGCGTGGACATGGCGCACCCCCCGTCCACGCCGGCGACATGCTGGTTAAGCCGCGGATAGCCGTCTCTCATACCAAGGCACTGCGGCTATCGCCTCCACGATCTCGGGTACCCCTTGCGGTGCCTCTTATGACAGAGACCAGCTTCTTTTACAGACCAGAGGTAAATGACGAACGACTTCCCCTCTACCCCTCTACCTGGGCATTTGTGCGACTAGCCTTACTCGGGAACCGTCAATGGACACTGAGGAGACGACGTACGAGATCAGTGTCCCGCTGCTTGCCGGTCGTGATTACTAATGTTCGTGATCACTGATGTTGCTTTCTAGGCACACCCCTCAAACAGGGCCATACCGCTCCGCCGTCAACATCGCCGCTGAGACATCTACACCCAACAGAGCAGCCACCAAACGGGGCGAGAGCATCACCTGGCAGGGCAGCACCAGTGGCATGGTGACTGCGACGGTGCTGTCTAAGTCACATATGTGCTGCGGCTATGTGCTGTGGCCCCTGCGCACCAGATAGGTGCCCCACTCAGCCGCTGTACCAAGATCGTCGGGGGTATCAGACCGTCCAGCCAGCAACCGCTCCAAGCTTGGAGACGACCAGCGCTGTTGGGGTTCGCCGTCGAGCACCTCAAAGTGAGGCTGGGCGATCGCGGCTACGCCGACTGGATGGTGGGGATCGGTTGGTGGTGACACCACATCCACACCGCGTCCTCACCTGACTCCGGCGGTTCTGACATCGGCACCTAGGTACTGCGTAGTGTGCGGTTTGTCAAATTATGATCCGTTGTAGCCGCTTACGGTGGAGTAGATCAGGATACGTCTTTACTCTCGGAGCGCTCTGAGTCAGAGGAATCGGATGGGAAGAAACCCGGCCTCTGCAAGACCAGGGACGCATGTCGAGAGCGCGGCAATATGTGTTAAAAGATGAAACCCCGGCCGCTTAGCAAGCGCCAGAGGCGGGTCCGGGGACTACGCTCTGCTAGCTTATCCTAGCGCACGTTTCCCGTGGTATGAATCTGCCGTGCTGTGCCCACCGACCCCCAAGCAAGTGGCGGCACTTACGACCGCTCTGTCTCCCGAGCGGATGGCTCCGTTTCGTAAGGCCACCGGCAGCCAGGCGGCAGCGCTGGAACTGTACATATGGAATCTGCGGCTGTCCGCAGCGTTCAGTGAGACGATCGCCATTGCGGAAGTGGTACTGCGCAACGCCATGCACCGTGAGCTGACCGCCACGTATGGGCAGACCTGGTACTGCCGGTCCGAGCTGTTCGACGACCGCACTCTCGATGGGTTCGCCGCCGCATGGCGGCAACTCAACAACCAGTCCGGCAACAAGAAGCCGAAACCCCTCAAGGATATTCCGCCGGGTAAGTTCGTCGCCGAAGTAACCTTCGGAACCTGGCTGAGCCTGCTCGATGCCGGCAGTTGGCGAGGTGCTGAGCCCTTCCGCGAGAAGGTGAACTACGAAAACACGCTATGGCGGAAGGCGCTGCATCGGGCATTCCCGAACAGCGATCGCAATCGCAAGACGGTCTACAGGACCGCACGCATAGTCCGGGCAGTGCGTAACCGGGTTGCCCACCATGAGCCACTGATCAACGGCGTGTCGCTGCCCGGTGAGTACGACGCGTCTGGGCAGCCACGACGGCTGAAATGCGACGAGGTCCACAACGCGATCCTCGAACTTGTACGGTATATCGATCTTGACGTCCACGCGTGGCTCTGCGCCGCTAGCCGCGTTCCTGAGGTGCTGACACAGCGCCCCCGAGCCTAGGGCTTGGGAAGGCAGGTTCGGCAAAAGACGGTACAAGCGACCCCGTTCTTGCTCGATGCGATGCTGGGAATGAACGGGACACGCGAACGCCACCTGTAGCTCAATCGTCATCACCCAATTCCTCAGGGATCATCCACGAAATGGCAAGCAACCCGAGGAAGCTCAGTTGGGCCACTATGGGGGCCAGGAAGGAGGCGGCTTAAAGCCTCGAGTATTTGCTTGACAGGCTTGGGCTCACCTCTTCCTTTCTGATGGGCTTGCTCGTCAAAATTCTTTGAGATACCCCCGCGTAGGGCCGGCAGAGGCAGCTTTAGCGTCAGCCACCTGGTCAGTGATCGCGACAGCCGTCGATGGGACAGCGTCGCTAGGAAGCCACCGCGTGCGGTTCTGCTCTCTGATAACGGAGCCGGCACGGACTTTGCGGCCATTTCGTGTGCTGACCCGGTACCGGGCGAGGGGCAGGGGCGACCAGCTCGAAACGGTACCGCTGGAACAGGCGCGTCAGGATCACTTTCATTTCCAGATACGCGAAATGAACACCCAGGCAGCGGTGCGCCCCACCTCCGAAGCCGATCAACCGCTGCCGCTCTTGTCGGGCCTGCCGTCCTCGCTCGACCGCGAACCGGTCCGGGTGGAAACGGTCAGGATCGGGGTGTTCGTCGGCCAGCCGGTGGGTGACCGACGGCGCGACCAACACCACGGTACCGGCCGGGATGTGATACCCGTCCAGCTCGATGGACCGCTCCGCCTGGCGAAGCAGGAGGTGCGCCACAGGGTGCAGACGCTCGGTCTCGTGCAGGCAGCGGTCAAGGTGGGTCAGTTGGTTGATACGGGCCAGAGTCAACGGCCCATCGCCGATCTCCCGTTCGCGTTCAGCGTGCACCCGGTCCAGCTCGGCGGGGGCACGAAGCAGATCCACGATCGCCCAGGCGAGGTGGCCGGTGGTGGTCTCGTGCCCGGCCCAGGTGAGCATGAGCACCAAGTTGATCAAGATCAGGTCCGGTACCAGCTCTCCATCGGAGTACCTGGCCGTGGCGAGGGTCTGGAGAAAATCGGGAGGATCGACTGGTCGGGCACGGCGTTCGGCGAGCATCTCACCCAACGTCCGGCGAAGCCGGTTCCGGGCTCGGCGGCTTCGGATCAGGTGGGGGAGGGGGAGCCAGCCCGGGAAGACCGGGTCCATCCCCGCGGAGAAACGCCGGAATTCCTCGAAGAAATCGCGCCCGAGCCGGGCGCCGAAGTCAGGGCCCAGAAAAGCGTGGGCCGCGATCCGCATCACCAGCGGCCCCAGCTCGGTGGTGAGGTCGAACTCGCCGGAGTCCCCGAGCCGCCGCGCGAATTCGGCGGTCTCGGCCTCCATCACCTGGATGTAGCCTTCCAGCTGCTTGCCCTGAAAACGCGGCAACACGATCTCGCGTTGCCGCCGGTAGTCATCCATCTCGGCGAAGAAGTAGAAGGCCGGGTCGAACATCCGGACGAAGAACGGGTACGCCGTCCGAATCGACAGGCTTTTATCGGTCTCGCTGAAGAAGAACCTACTGCGTTCGGCCCCGAGTAGGACGACGGTCGGCTTCCCAGGGATGTGGATGCGGAACACGCCATCGGTCTCTCGAGCACCCCGCTCGATGAGTTCGACAGGATGGCGGAGGAACTCCACCAGGTGCCCGAGCACGGGCAGTGAACCGGAGACTAGCGGTGGAGTCCTGACCACGGAGGACGTCGTCATGGGAACACCCTAGAAACTTTTCTAAGGGACATACATATCATATGCTGATGGACTCAAGATTCTTGATGATTCTGATGTGAATCAGACGTTTTCCAAATCTCCACCTCTGGCGGACTCTTCGCACCCTTCTGTTCTTCTTGTCGTCCTCTTGTTCTCGTCTTGTTCTCGTCGCCGAGACTGTGGCGCGAGACGGGTGGGAAGCTGAGTCAGCCGCGTGAGGAAGGTGTGGTGCGCTGTCGGGCGCCACGTAACCGGTTGCCGCTTACCTGCCCACGCTACCCACCTCCGCCGCCCTCGGTGGGCTATTGCATGCGCTCGCGGCCAGGATCTCGCACCTTCACACCTCATGCGGCCGGCGTCGGTATGGGGGTATAAGGCAAAAGATGGGTTATGTGATAAATGTGAGTTTTTGGAGGGTGTGGGGGTAGGGGAGAACGTCGGAAAATCCGATCGAGAAACTGCCATTCCCTGTCAGGGATCGCTGTCAGCATCCCTGACATGACCGACACTGACATGACCGACACATTGACGGGTAAGGTCGCGCTGGTCGCCGGCGCGACCCGGGGAGCCGGTCGTACGATCGCGGTGGAGCTGGCACGGGCCGGAGCCACGGTCTACGCGACCGGACGTAGCAGCCGCGCCGGTCGTTCGGAGATCAACCGGTCCGAGACGATCGAGGAGACCGGGGAGCTAATGGCCGCGGCCGGCGGCGAGGGGGTAGCGCTGCGGGTCGATCACCTGGAACCAGATCAGGTACGCGCCCTGGTGGAGCGGATCGACGCCGACCATGGCCGACTCGACATCCTGGTGAACGACATCTTCGGGGGCGATGTCTACGCCGAATTCGGCCGGAGGATCTGGGAGCACAACCTGACCAATGGGCTGCGGATGCTGCGGCTGGGGATCGACACTCACCTAATCACCAGCCATTTCGCGCTGCCGGTGCTTATCCGTGAGCCCGGCGGGTTGGTGATCGAGATGACCGACGGCACCTTCGAGTACAACCGCGCCTACCGCCACCAAGTCGGCGTCTACTACGACCTGGTCAAGGGAGCCGTAGAGCGGTTGACCCTCGCTCAGGCCTACGAACTGGCGCCTTATGGGGGCACGGCGGTGGCGGTGACTCCGGGGTGGATGCGCTCGGAGATGATGCTCGACCTCTTCAGAGTGACCGAGGAGAACTGGCGGGACGCGACGATCAAGGAGCCGCACTTCGCCATCTCCGAGTCACCGACCTATGTGGCGCGGGGTGTGGTGGCGTTGGCCGCTGATCCTGACCGTGCCCGCTGGTCAGGGAAATCCACCTCTAGCGGGGAGCTGGCCCGGATCTACGGGTTCACCGACATCGACGGCAGTCAGCCGGATGCGTGGCGGTACATCGTCGAGGTTCAAGACGCGGGCAAACCCGCCGATACCACCGGTTACCGCTGAGCCTACGTACCCCTGAATTACTCCCGCTTTGGGTCGCCGGTGATTGGAGTGCGGTAAAGATCGATGAGACGCTGGGCCGCCTCGGCGAGTCGGGCCCGTAGCCGCGGCGGTTCCAGCACCTCCACCTCCGGTCCCAACGCCAGCAATTGGGTGTAGGCGACGTCGATGGACTCGACGGGTAGCTCGGTGGTCACCCACCCGTGGGCGTCGGGTTCACCCGCCGCCGCGTACGCCTGGCGCGCCGCCGGAGGCTCCATCGCGTACCGCAACGCCCGCAGCCCGGTCGGACTCAAGCGGATGGTGACGCGGTCGGTGAGCAGCGACGCGACAAACCTCGCCCCATGCTCGGCCCAGAACGTCGCCAGCGGGAAGGAGACGTCGCGGTTGAACACCTCCCCGGTCGGCTCGACCGAGAGCACCCGATCCACGCGGTAGGTCCGGTAGTCGTCATCGACCCGCCCCACCAGATACCAGGTACCGGCTTTGAGCACGAGCCCGTACGGCTGAACCGTCCGGGTCACTTCCCGCTGGCGTGCGCGGTACCGCATCCGCACGATCAAGTCCTGCCAGACCGCCCGGGCCAACGCACTCAACGCGGGAGGCGGATCAACATCGGTGAACCAGCCGGGGATATCCAAATGGAAACGTTGACTCACCCGCGTAGGCGCGTCCTGGAACGCCGCTGGCAGCGCCGCCGTCACCTTCAGCCGGGCGGCGGTCACCAGATCAGCCAGCCCCATCTGGTCCGCGGGGCCGGGCAGACCGGAAAGGAACAGGGCCTCGGCCTCCTCCCGGGTCAGCCCGGTCAGCCGGGTGCGGTAGCCGTCGACCAGCCGGTAGCCGCCTCCCGGGCCGTGCTCGGCGTACACCGGTACGCCCGCCGCCGACAGTGCCTGCACATCCCGGTAGACGGTTCGCTCCGATACCCGCAGCTCCCGCGCAAGTTCGGCCGCGGTCATGCCTTCCCGCGCCTGCAGTAGCAGGAGCAGGGAGGATCAACCGGGTGGCGCGCACGACGACTCATTCTGTCCGGTCGTTCTGTCTGGTCTTTCCCAGGTGCCTGGGCGGCGTCGACTCGACCATTGACCGCGAAGATGACGAGAGATCGCTCTCTTTGGGATTTTCTGGAGGAATATTCCCCAGATGGGGCGGGAGTGGCCGCCTCATGGCGGCGCGGCGTGATCATGGCGCATGGGATGGGGCAAGCGCCGAGTGAATAGTGAGACAGTGCGCCCGGTAGGGTTCGAACCTACGACCGTCTGCTTAGAAGGCAGCTGCTCTATCCACTGAGCTACGGGCGCGACAACAAACCCGCCGCAGTAGGTTACCGCTATCCGACGGGGTTGTGTGTCCCGCCTTGAGGGTTGCGGTTTGTGGGCGGCGGCACATATGCGCTCATCGCTGTTACCAGCAGACGCAGACCGTACCGGAACTCGGCCGCTTCAGCCACTGTGTATATCAATTTGTCGCGATGGGCGGCCACATGTGGAAAGTCGGTGGACGGGAGGGCCTCGAGGTCACGTCGGAGTTGGGCGGTGTCGCTGTGGCCCCCGTACGTCGCGCACCCCAATGTGAACAGATACAAGGTTCGGTACGCGCGTGCCGCCTCCTGCCGGTCCATCCCCGCGGCTTGGAGCACGGACAGCGCGCGTTCGGCCAGCCGCATCACCCCGGGACTGTTAAACGGGCGGGTCATCCGGGCGCGTACCAGGCCGGGGTGTTTGGTCAGGACCTCGTGGAGCGCGCTGAACAGGGTGACGATCTGCTCCGTCCAGTGCCCTTCGATCGGCGTGGCGGCGACCGGTTCGGTGGCGGTGTCGACCATCAGGTCGAGTAGGTCGTCCCGGGAGCGTACGTAGCTGTAGAGGGTCATCGTGCCCACGCCGAGTTCGTCGGCCAGCGCGCGCATGGTGAGTCGCTCCACGCCGGTCTGGTCGGCGAGGCGAAGCGCCGCTTCGGCGATTTGCTCACGGGTGAGCACACGAGGAGGGGCCATGTCGTACATCATACGGTATCGTGTACGACATGATTCGGTCTGGACCCGAGGTGCGTCGGGATGCTCGCGCCCTGATCACCGCCTTCGAAGCGGAGATGGCCCGACGGCTGCCCCGTGCGGGCTTCACGGTCGAACCGATCGATGAGTCTGGCCACCGCTCCGAGGCTGACGGCCAGGAGTTTTTCGTGGTGTACGCCGACGGCAAGGCGGTCGCCGTCGCGGCTCTGCGCCCTCTGGAGGAGGGGGTGGGGGAGATCAAGCGCATGTATGTGGTGCCCGAGGCGCGTGGGCAGGGATATGCCCGTCGTCTCCTCACCCACTTGGAGAAAGCAGCGGTCGAGCGCGGTTGGCGCACCCTCAGGTTGGATACGTCGTACGCGCTGAGCGAGGCGTGCCGTCTTTACGTCTCAGCGGGTTACCGACAAATACCCCCCTATAACGACAATCCATTCGCCAGTTTGTGGTTCGAGAAAACGCTGTGACTCCGTCTCTGGCGGTAGACGACGAACCTGGGGTTGTCAGGTTCCCATGTTTGGCTGCGGATAGTTAAGTTGCCAACCGTGGATACGCCGGAACCGGTGATCGTGCCAGTGATCGAATCCCTGGCTGACGACCCTCACGCACTGTACGCCACTGGGCCAGACGATCCCGTAAGGGATGAGTTCCTCGATCCGTTGGCCGTCGCGTACTCGTTCGGCCCTCCCTTTGGGGAACGGCTGGTGACCTACGCTGACCTGAACGAACTCGGGCTGTCGCACCGCAAACTGCGGCGCCTCGCCCTCAACACCCTGGAGGAGATGGCGACCGGGGTGGCTATTCACGGGCAGCCGCCGGTGCTCATGCTGTCGTTCGAGGGGATCGAGTCGAGCCTGCTTTTGGTAGACGAACTGTGGGAAAAACTGGCCGAGTCGGTACCAGGTGAGCTGATCGTGGGGGTGCCGGCCCGGGATGTCGTGTTCGTGACTGGCCTGGATTCGCCGCAGGGGGTGGAGAAGGTCCAACGGGGATGTGAGCGGATGTTCTTCGCCGGCGGCGATCATCTCCTGTTGCCGGATCTTCTGGTTCGTCGAGAGGGCGGCTGGGAGCTGTATTGAGCGTCGTGACCTTATCCACCCTGAAGGAGGCGGTGGCCCGCGCGGCCACGTTGGCCGATTCCGGAGCCAGGCGTCTGCTGGGCATCACCGGCCCGCCGGGCGCGGGGAAATCCACCCTCGCCGAACACATCACCACCGCGTTGGCGGGCCGGGCGGTTCTGGTGCCGATGGACGGATTCCATCTGGCGCAGGCCGAACTGGAGCGGTTGGGGCGCGCGGAGCGTAAAGGCGCCCCCGACACCTTCGACGCCGCTGGGTACGCCGCGTTGCTGCGCCGGTTGCGTGATCCCGCTGAGAGCGAGGTGTACGCGCCGGTGTTCCGGCGCGATCTTGAGGAGCCAATCGCCGGAGCGATCCAGGTGGCCCGGGACGTGCCGCTGGTGGTCACGGAGGGGAACTACCTGCTGGTCGACACCCCGCCCTGGGATGCGGTGCGTCCCTTGCTGGATGAGGTCTGGTACATCGAGCTGGACGATACGACCCGGCTCCAGCGTCTGGTGGCGCGCCACGCCGCTTATGGGAAAACCTGGGAGCAGGCTCGGGCCTGGGCATACGGCTCTGACCAGCGCAACGCCGAGGTCGTGCAGGCCACCCGGAACCGAGCGGATGTCATCGTGCGGATCTCGTGACCGTTCACCCTATCGGCGTCTTCGTCCACCATCGCCTCCCCCAGCGCGTCGACCCGCGGTAACGCAACCCGCGAAGCGCCTCCGACGAGCGCCATTCCCGCCCTGCGCATAGCAGGCCAGGGCGTGGAACGGGCGTTATCCACAGGTGCCTTTGTCGTCCACAGATTCGCGGTCTTGGCTGGCTTTGTCGCTGAATCCGGGGAAATGTGTAGCTCCGCGGATGGCGTGCCGGAGAGCGCGAAGCAGTGGAGGAGGCGACATGTTCGAGACGCCTTTGACCATCGTGGGCACCGTGGTGTCGGATGTGGAGCGACGACGCATCGAGCCCAGCGGGGCGACCGTGGTGCATTTCCGGGTGGCGTCAACCTCACGACGCTGGGACAAGGAAAAAGGGCGTTGGGTGGACGGCGAGTCGCTGTACCTGAAGGTCTCGTGTTGGCGTTCCCTTGGTCAGAACGTTTTCCAGAGCGTGTTCAAGGGCGACCCCGTGATCGTGACTGGGCGGGTGTACAGCCGGACCTATGAGCATCAAGGGACGATGCGGTGGTCCTACGAGATGGACGCTTTCGCCGTTGGACATGACCTTTCGCGCGGCACCGCGATGTTCCGGCGCCATCGCCAGACGGGCGCCACGGAGGCGCCGCAGGCCTCCTCTGAGGATCAGTCCTCAGTGGACAAGACAGCGGTGGAGCAGGTGGCGACAGAGGAGAAGGAGCAGAACCGGAACGCCCGGCTGGCTCCTGAAGCGCCAGACCAGGCTGAGGAGCCCGCCGATCCTGAGTCGTATGTCACCGAGAACGACCTCGACGAACCGGATCTTGACAGCGACCTGGATGAGGAGAGCGACTCGCCAGCGGTGACGGGGTTGTCGGGCCTGACAGCCCGGGAGGCGGTCGCTGTCTGACCGCGTGACGCAGCCGTGGCCGTGACGGGATGCTCATCCCCCTCCATCCAGTCCGGCTACCCGGCCCGGATGGGCCGACCCTCCCGGGCCCATCCGGGCGTCTTGATGACATCCATGTGCGTGATAAGCGGATCCAGTTCTTTGACAACTCCACAGTGGATCTTCAAAGAGGCGCCTGGAAGGTGACTGGCCGGCGGTGCCCCACGGTTATGCCCCACCGGGCCTGAGCGACCAGCGGGAAGCGGTGGACGTCCAGCCTGGCGAGATACCGGCAGTTGCTCTCAGACGACGCTTCGCCGGGGCGCCCGAACGGGAGGCTAGGCTCCCGGGCATGAGGGGCGTCGTGGTGATGGCGATGGCGGACGCCGTGGGTATGGCGGCGGGCAAAGTGCTCGACCTTCTTTGGGGAGATCCACGACGGCATCACCCGGTGGCGGGGTTTGGGCGCCTCGCGGCGGCCTGGGAGCGGCGTGTGTACCGGTCCAGTCGCCGCGCCGGCATGGTTCACACCGCACTGGCGGTGGGCTTACCGGTCGCCGCGGCGGTGGCGGCTTCGGTGCTCACACGTCGACGCCCAGTGGCGCGGGCGGCGTTGACGGCGGTGACGACGTGGACGGTGCTGGGCGGACGTTCCCTCAGGAATGAGGCGGCTGGCCTCGCGGACGCCCTCACCGCGGGGGATATCGCCACAGCCAGGGAACGGTTACCCAGTCTGTGTGGTCGGGACCCGTCACGACTGGACACCACTGAGTTGGCCCGCGCCACCGTGGAGTCGGTGGCCGAGAACAGCTCGGACGCGGAGGTGGCGCCGCTGGTATGGGGAGCCCTGGCGGGCCTGCCAGGCTTGGTCGGCTACCGGGCGGTTAACACACTCGATGCAATGGTTGGGCACCGTTCAGCGCGGTATGAGCGGTTCGGATGGGCCGCCGCGCGTCTGGATGACGCGGCGAACCTCGTGCCTTCGCGGCTCACCGCGGCGCTGATGGTGATAGCGGCACCGACGGTGGGGGGACGGGTCGCGGACACGCTGATGACCTGGTTGCGGGATGGCGACCGCCATCCCAGCCCGAACGCTGGACAGTGTGAGGCGGCGATGGCCGGGGCGTTGGGGATACGGCTGGGGGGACGCAACGTCTATCACGGGCACGACGAGATCCGTCCCACGCTGGGACAGGGCAGACCCGCTGAGCCCGCTGATGTGGCGCGGGCGATCCGGCTCTCGGAAACGGTAGGACTCCTGGCGCTTGTCTTGGCTGTGCTTCACGTTCTCGCCAGACCACTGCGACGGCGATGGATCGGGCAGGGCCGGTGAGGGTGGGCGACCCCGCTGACCGTGCCGGGCGGAGCGACGGGACGGTGGAGCGGCTCGAGGCCCTGGCGGAGTGCGTTCTTGCCGGGCCGGCTCGACTCGGTCCAGTCCGGCTCGTAGTGATCGATGGGCCATCGGGCAGCGGGAAAAGCACGTTTGCTCAGCGGCTCGCTGTCACGCTGCGGGCCCGTGATGTGCGGATGGCCGTGGTGAACACCGACGACCTCCTCGCAGGGTGGGATGACATGTTCACCTTCTGGCCCCGGCTCCAGAAGTGGATCCTGCTCCCCCTCAGCAAAGGGCAACCGGCGCGGTATCAGCCCTACGACTGGCACCAGGGGCGGTTCAGTACGCGGTGGCGTGACATCGGCGTGCCAGATGTCCTGGTGCTAGAAGGAGTGACCAGTGCGCGTGCCGACGCTGAGCCGCTGTGGACATTCAGCGTTTATGTCACCGCGCCGCGACCACTGCGGTTGGCCCGGAGTATCGCTCGGGACGGTGAGCGGTTACGCCCGCAATTGACTAGATGGATGGCGCGGGAGGACGAATATTTCCCTGCTGAACGAACCTGGGAACGGGTCGATGTGGTGGTAGACGGGGCCTCGCGTCTGCCGCATGACCCGGAACGGGAGTATGTCCGACTCCCCGTCTGACCTGCGACGAACCGGCCACAAACCAGCGAACGACGAGTCATCGCCGCCGCGCCGACGGTCCAGCGGGCATAGCATCAGGCTTCATGACTAATCAACTCTCGCCGGCCACCCCTTTGACCACCGCGCAGCTGCGTGACGCGGTGGAACGGCTTTTGCCACAGATCCGATCCGATCTGGAAAAGCTCGTGCGAATTCCGGGGATCGCCTTCCCTGGCTTCGACCACAGTACGGTCCAGCGTTCAGCGGAGGCCACCGCCGAACTGTTTCGCGCGGCCGGGGTACCTGATGTCCGGATCGTGTCGGTGGACGGGGGGCAACCGGCGGTGATCGCGCGGCGCCCGGCACCCCCGGGAGCGCCGACGGTTCTGCTTTACGCCCACCACGACGTACAGCCGGTCGGGGAT
>k87-1551669_pt1 | contig 16208 bp, 17 predicted proteins | sample MGYA00084031_6733416 | MGnify analysis MGYA00084031
CACTGGGCTTTTTTTTGCTGGGATTACATGCTTTTCTCGCTCAAAATGGCTGTGGTCGAACGCGCTTGCTTCAATCTGATTTGCGGGACGATGATCGCGAGCATGATCAGCGTGACGCCGGCCCATCGCAGTCCGGACACCTGCTCATGGAGAACGAAGCTGGACAAGAGGACGACCGTAGGCAATTCGATTGCACTGAGAATCGTCGCTACGCCATTGCCCAGACGAGGAACCCCGATCGCAAGGCAAAGAATCGGGATGACCGATCCAAAGCAGGCGACCAGCAGAGCGTACGGAAGCAGGCCGTCCAAAAGCCTGCCATTGATCAGGAAGGCAGGGGGGTACACCAACGAAAGCAGAATGGCTGCCAAACTGATGGAAATGGCGCTGCGCAAATAAGGATTCATGTCAGGGACGAGCCGCCCGCTGAAAAAGATGACCATCGCAAAGGTGGCGCCTGAGAGCAGTCCAGTCCCGAGTCCGTACAGACTGACGCTCTTCAGGCTGTCTATGCCGAGTCCGCTGGCAAGCACCGTCCCGATGCCGAGCAGAACAAGAGACAGCCATTTTTCACGAGTCGGCCATTTCCGGTCTGCGATCGCTTCGATCATCACGCCAATCCATGTAAATTGAAACAACAGGACGATGGCGAGCGACGCGGACACTTGACTGACCGATTGATGATACAGAAAGCTGGTCGCGGCCATCATCACGCTGACAGGCAGCAAAATGAACACATAACGCCAGCGAAAGCGTTCCCTGGATAAAAAGAAGGCGACCGCGATCATGATGAGACCGCCAAAGATTAATTGGCTGCTGCTCATTTCATAGGGGGAATATCCTGCGTGAAAGGCTGCTTTCATGATAATAGAGAGGATTCCGTAGCTGACAGCTCCCGCGAGAACGAGAATCACGCATTTCCAGTATGACATTAGTAAACTTCCTTTCTTCTGACTAAACAAATAATTGATGAGACCTATTGTACTATAGAAGCAAACTTGATACAATAAAAGTTTATACCATGCTTTATCGTGATAATTAGGTAATAAACTGCTTAGTTACCATGGTAGCGCAATGAAGGGTTGATCTCCTTTTTGAGCTTCCTATAAAGAATGTACATAGATAGATAAGTTGCTCTTCTATCGTTTACACTGAAGAGAATGAGCGAGGAGAACGAAACAGAAACAAATGGGGGCAGGTGTGGATGAAACAAGGAGTCTTGTACGCAATCGGGGCCTATTTTATGTGGGGAATGCTGCCGCTGTACTGGAAGGTTTTCGAGAAGATGGGAGCCTGGGAGATATTGGCTCACCGGATTATCTGGTCAGCGGTGTTTGTCGTAGCCCTGCTGTTTGTGACAAAAAAACTGCGCTATTTGAAATCGTCGGTAACGGAAGCGAAAACGTGGATCGCTTTGGTGCTGAGCTCGTTAATTATCAGCGGCAACTGGCTGATCTATATATGGGCAGTCAACATCGGCCATGTGATGGAAACGAGCCTGGGCTATTACATAAATCCGCTGCTGAGTGTATTGTTCGGGGTTTTGTTCCTTAAAGAGCGCATGCGCCTGGGGCAATGGATCGCTATCGTACTTGCGGCGATAGGGGTTTCCGTCATGACTTTCCATTACGGAAAGGTTCCGTGGGTAGCTATTTTGCTCGCGCTGACGTTTGCCCTGTATGGATTGGCGAAAAAAACCGTCAAACTCGAGCCCATGATGAGTCTCGCCTGGGAGACATTGTTTGTAGCCCCGATCGCTCTGGCCTACGTGCTTGCACTTCAGGTAAACGGACAGGAAACCGCGCTTTCACTGGAAGCTTGGCGAATAGTCTTGCTGACCTTGGCTGGGGTTGCGACAGCCCTGCCGCTGTATTGGTTTGCCCAGGCAGCGAAGCGATTGCCTTTGTCAATGGTCGGCTTCGTTCAATACCTATCGCCAACTATCACGCTGCTGATGGCCATTTTCTTGTTCCATGAACCGTTTACCCAGACCCATTTGATCAGCTTTGGCTTTATCTGGAGCGCATTGGTCGTATTTACGATCAGTTCGCTCCGAAGCAAGGGAACGTCAACAGCTCCCGCTCCAAACGCAAACCTGGCTTTCAAAAAGAAAGCATAACAACAGAAAAACTCCCGGCTTCCTTATATAGAGGAGGCCGGGAGTTTTTGCTATTGCCTTTATTTATATAGCTAGTCCAACACTTACGCTTTTTGCAGCTTGCGATACGCTCCATGATTGGTCGGACCAACGTATTCGTTCAGCTTGAAGGAGTGGCGGATCGCTTCCGTGATAAACTGCTTCGCTACGTTAACGGCATCGCGAACCGATTGTCCTTTTGCCAATTCGGCGCAGATCGCCGCGGAATACGTGCAGCCTGCTCCGTGCGTATAGGTGGTATCGATGCGTTCGCCTTCGAGGATGTCGAATGTACTGCCATCATAGAGCACATCGATTGCTTTTTCATGCTGCAGCTTGCCGCCGCCCTTGACCAAAACATAGGCCGCGCCTTTGTCGTGAATCCGCTTGGCGGCTTCCTTCATGTCGTCGACAGTCTTGAGCGCGCCCATCTGGGACAAAGCCCCTGCTTCATACAGGTTAGGTGTGACGACGGTCGCACGCGGTACCAGAACGTCACGCAAGCAGTCCGCATTTTCCGGATGGAGCACCTCGTCTGCCCCTTTGCAGACCAGGACAGGGTCAACGACTACGTTTTTCAGTTGATACTGTTCGATTTTTTTGGCAGCCAGCTCGATCAGATCCGTTGTTCCGAGCATGCCGGTTTTTACTGCATCGACACCGATCCCGGAGAGGACCGTCTCGATCTGCTTTTCCAGGGTGCCGAGGTCGATCGGGAACACTTCGTGGAACCAGGAATTATGCGGATCCTGCGCGACGATAACAGTCAAGGCAGTCATCCCGAATACGCCCAGCTCCTGAAAGGTTTTCAAGTCCGCCTGAATACCTGCTCCGCCGCTTGTGTCAGAGCCTGCGATGGTCAATGCTTTCTTCATGGTCATGGCTTTCGTCTCCCTTTGTATCCGCTACGATGGTAGTAGGGGCATCTCTGAAATCTTCTTATCCTTATTGAAGAGCAAATGCACAGCGGTGTCAATAAGGGTGACACGCAAAAAGCCGCTTTCCCTGTGAGGAAGAGCGGTTCAAAAAGGTGGACGGTCAAACCATGGCCACTTTATGTATGTGTTAGACAGATGCGACGTGATGGAAAGAGAAGCTGATGGGAGCGGCCATTGCTTTTGACCTTGTGCTGGCCAGTTTCTTGGCCTCTTTCGCTGCTTCAAACATGCTAGGAGCTTTAATGACTTCAATCCATTGACGTGTAGCTGTTTCAAACAAAAAGCGATAGATCCTCATCTTCACTCTGCCCTCTCGTGTTTTTCTTGCCTGCTCCTATTATATCAGCGAACTGGAATGATTTGGTTACAGGAGTGTTACAAGTTCTTGAATTTGGTGTGTACAAAGGGTTAATTTTATTTCACGAAATAAAATCGTTACATTTTTCCTGCTCCTCCGTCTATATACAATGAGATGATTTTTCCAAATTTGTAATAGCAAAAGAGGTGTACACAGAAGATGGCCAACGGAATGGGTGAATTGACGGTCGAAAACGTCAATCACAGCTATGGAACCGGGAAAATCAAAGTCCCTGTCCTCTTTGACATCAATATCCACATTGCAAAAGGGGAGTTTGTCGCGCTGTGCGGGTCTTCAGGATCGGGAAAATCGACACTCCTCAACCTGCTGGCGGGATTGACCAAACCGGAAGAGGGCAAGATTTTCGTCAATAGCGAGGAAATCTCCCGTTTTAACGAGAACGAGCTTTGCTTGTTCAGGCGCAAATGCATGGGCTTTATTTTTCAGTCCTACAATCTATTGCCGGGTCTGACCGCGCTGGAAAATGTGGAGCTTCCCTTGATTTTTGCAGGTGAGAGCAAGAAAAAAAGACGGATAAGAGCTGCCGAGATCCTGGAGAAAATGGGGCTGGAAGGCCGCCTGGATCACCGCCCCAACGAGCTTAGCGGCGGGCAGCAGCAGCGTGTCAGTATCGCCCGCGCCCTGGTAAACAACCCGAGTATCGTGCTGGCTGACGAACCGACTGGAAACCTGGACAGCAAAACAGAGCAGGAAATTCTCGACTTGATGAGGCAGATGAACCGAGAAAGCAATACGACATTTATTATCGTTACGCATGAGCAGGAAGTGGCCGAGCAGTCCGACCGGGTGATTTACCTACAGGACGGAAGAGTCGTGCAAAGGCGTACCAAACCGGCGTGATCGAGGGTATGAGGTGAAACAAAAGTGAAATTTATAGACTCATTTCGGATTGTATGGAGAAACCTGTGGCGCATGAAGCTGCGAACAGCGCTTACCTCGGTTGGGGTCATGATTGGTACGGCAGCGATTGTCGCGATGATTGCCCTCAGCTTGGGCTTGAAGGCAAATGCTGTAAAAAGCCTGGAGAGCTGGGGGAACTTGACAGAGCTCGACGTGGAACCGGCCTTCTACATACCGGAAGAAGACAGAGTGATTCCCGACGACGAACGAAAAAAACTGAATATGGCGGCTGTTCAAGAGTTGAAAGCGGTCAAAGGCGTAGCTGCGGTCATGCCGATCAAGCGCATCCGCGGCGAGTCCAAGCTGAAGGTTGGCCGAAGGGAAGGGTACATCGAGCTGGTCGGTGTCGACGTCCGCGAATCTGCCGCATACCGGAAGGACGAAATTGAAAAAGGAACCTATCTTACGGGAGCGCCTCAGGAGGTTGTTGTTTCCTATTACGTTCCGCGAGAGATGAGGGACGTGGAAAAAGAAAAGCGGGAAGCCCGAATGAGGAATGCCAACAAGAGTGGCGGCGGAGGAGGGGAAGTATACTTCTCTCGGCGAGGTGGTGGCGGAGGAGGCGAAGAAGGCCCGGCTCCATTCGACATGGTGGGCAAGCCGGCAACGATTACGCTGACTCGCGAATACCGGATCGACGATGAATTGAAGCTGGAGAAAAAAGACGTCAGGGTGAGGGTCGTCGGCCAACTGCAAAAATCGGAGAATTTCCGCTACGGAAGTGCGGTCTACGCTCCACTCAGCCTCGTAAAGGAAATGAACGACTGGCTGAACCGCAGCAGGGGCGAGGAGTTTGGTGACACCAGCTCAAGGCGCTCGCGCGATAAAAATCAGGACGAGTTTGTATTCGATGAGATTACAGTCAAGGTCGAGTCTCGCGAAATGGTCGAGAGCGTCGTATCCGATTTGAAAAAGCTTGGCTACGAGGTTTGGTCGCCTGCCCGCGAACTGGAGCAGATCAACAAGTTCTTCTTCGTGATTCAAATGATTCTCGGCGGGATTGCAGCCATTTCTCTTCTGGTCGCTTCCATCGGGATTGTAAACACAATGATCATGTCCATTTTGGAGCGGACCAAAGAAATCGGGATTATGAAGGTAATCGGAGCCACCGTTTACAACATCCGCTGGCTGTTTTTGATGGAGTCGGGCTTCATCGGTCTGATTGGAGGCATGACCGGTCTGGGACTTGCCTGGGGCGCCGTTGAATTGGTCAACTATTTCGGCAAAGCAGGCGGTCTGATGGACAGTCTGGGCTTTGGCGGCGGAGGAGAGGAAATGACCACGTTGGCTGTGATACCGACATGGCTGGCTCTGTTCGCCATCGGATTTGCCTTTATTATCGGTTTGTTGGCGGGCATTTTCCCGGCCATTCGCGCGTCCCGTTTGAGCGCATTGCAAGCGATTCGATCTGAATAAGGAAATGTGGGGTTACTTACGATGAGCAAAAAGAAAAAGTGGATCATCATTTCTGCCGTTCTCGTGCTGTTGGGCGGCGGAAGCGTGTATGGTTATACGAAGTTTACGAGCAACGAGGCGGCATCGGAGCAGCCGCAGGAGGAACCGCCTTCCTTCCCGACTGCGGCAGTAGAGACGGGAGAAGTAAGCAAAGCCATCTTCGCTTCGGGGACAGTGGAAGCCAAGGCCCGTGAAGAGGTGAAGCCGGAGCTGAGCGGAAAGGTCGAGAGGGTGTTCGTGCAGGAGGGACAGCGCGTTTCAAAGGGCGATCCTCTCTTTAGCATTGACGGCGAGGACGCTGCCATTGAGCTGCAAAAGCAGGAATTGAACATCATCCGGGCGCAAAAGGATTTGGCCGAGATCAAAAATAAAAAGGACAAAATTCTCTCTGACAAAACCGGAAAGATCAAAGAAGTTTTGATCAAGGAAGGCGATCCGGTAACGCCTGACACGATTGTGGCAAAGCTGGTCAACACGGATTATCTGAAAATCAAAGGGAAATTCACGGCATACGAGGCCGAACGCTTTAAGGTAGGCCAGCAGGTGAAGGTATTTCTCGTAGCCTCTCTCTCTTATGTCGACGGAACGGTTACGAAAATCGACCTGACCGGAACCAAGGAAAAAGGTGTCGGCGGCGTGCATGACGTAGAGGTGCTCGTGAAAAAGCCGGGAGCCATTTACGTTGGGGACATGGGCGAGGTGCAGTATACAGATGCAAAAGGCACGTTGTACGCCAGCCAGATCGCCACGCCATTCGAGAATCCGGATGACATCGATCTCGTAGCCGGTACGCATGGAAAAGTGGGCAAAGTCGAGATTGAGAATGGCGACGAAGTGAAGGCAGGACAGCTCATTGCAAAAATGGACATGACCTCCGTCGATCTGGAACTGAAGGAAAAAGAACTGGCGCTGAAGGAGTCCCAGCTGACGATGGAGCAAAAGCGACGGGACATCGCAAAAAAACAAGTAACGGCGCCAATCAGCGGGGTAATTACCAAGCTCAATGTAACGGCAGGCGAAACACCTGACTCGGGCAAGCCTGCTGCGGTCATCATGGATACGAGCGCGGTTTACTTTATCGCGGCTGTGGACGAGCTGGACATCCCGTCGATCAAAGTAGGGCAGCACGCGGAAGTGTATGTCTCGGCTTTTGGCAACAAGCCGTTTACAGGAAAAGTAATCGAAGTGCCAAAAGAAGGTACAAAGGAAGACAAGACGGTTCGATTTGCTGTGAAAATCGAACTGTCCGATACGAACGAGATGAAGCACGGAATGACCGGGGACTGCGATATTTTCGTAGAGAAGAAAGAAAATGTGCTCCGACTCCCCATGCAGGCTGTTGAAGTCCTGGAAGAAGGGAAAGGACAGGTCATGGTGAAAGATCCGGCGTCCGGAGAACCGACACCGAAAGAAGTGGAGATTGGGATCGAAGGATCGGAATTTGTTGAGATTAAGAGCGGGCTTGCAGCCGGAGATGAAGTTTTGATGATGCTCGGCGGAGAAATGTAGCTGGAGCAGGCTGGAGCGAACCGCAAATAAAGGGGAAACCGCCCGATGTCTCTATTCAGGGACAGCCGGGCGGTTTTTTATGAAATTATGAAGGAAACAAGATTCTCTCTATTTCGGCCCGCAAGCTTTTTAGCGGATTGCCGATCGGACGCCCGGTGCTTGCTTCGAACAGCTCGGCAGCAGGAACCATGGACAATTGGGCCACGGAAATGCTCTCCGGCTCCCCTCGCTTGGCCAATACTTGCAAGCCATGATAGATGGCTTCGCGGTATTCCGCTGTTCGTCCGCTCATCAGCAAAGGAAATGAGTCGGGAACGAGCTCTGCACGTACGTCTGTCTCCGAAGAACGCACGTGTGCGAACGAATGGTAACGCGCCATGGTCCCTTTGATCGTAGCAGGGTTTGAAAAAAGCAGACGGTGAGAGCCGGAGGAGCTGGATACGTCGTGGAAAAATGGTTCGTCCAGCTTGATGATGGGCAGCTCTACACAATTTTCATCTTCAGGCTGCATGCCTGCAATGTACTGAGTGCAAGTAATGAGAATCGCGTCCACGCCGCATGCGGCGATCCATTGCAGCTGTTCCCGTATCTTTGCTCTCGACGCCTCGTCGGGAAAATGTCCCGAAAGCTCTGAGCGAATCAGGACGCCGGGGTCGACAAAATGGGTCAACGCCAAACCGTCGATACACAAACCATCAGAAATGAGGGCGATATTGGAGTGATGGGCGTGCAAACAGCCAAGGCGCATCAGGAAATCTCCTTTTCAAATGGTTTGACAGCAGCCACTCTGATCCGTTTGTAGTCGATGACCCAAGAGCCGTCGTGAAACAGATGAGGCTTGAGCTCTTCGGCGATGTCCCGATATGCGGCCTTTTTTTCGCCAGCGGACATCCCGGTGAAGAAGGGGGAGCAAAAAGCGTTCAGCCAGTGAAGAATGCCGTTTTCTCCGTCAGGCAGGGGAGTCGGGCGGTCAAAAAGCTGCGCACAAGTGACAGAGAAGCCTTGATGCTCTAATATAGTGGAATAAGTGCCAATACTGGGAAAGTACCAGGGCATTCTTTCAGATGCATCAATGCCGGCTGAGCTTAGCACGATTCGGATCTTTTCGATAACCGTTTCCACATTGCCGGCTCCGCCAAACTCGGCGATGAAGCGCCCACCGGGACGAAGCGCAATCCAAATGCTTTCAGCCACCTTCTCGGGCTGCTTCATCCAGTGCAAGGCGGCATTGGAAAAGACGGCATCGAAGGTTTCGGTTGTACGATAAGTATGAGCGTCCGCAACATAAAAAGGAAGATGCGGATATTTTTTTCGCGCGGCATCGATCATTTCTTCAGAGAAGTCAATTCCGGTCGGTTTGGCCCCCATGCTCGCCAGCTCATGGGACAAGTCGCCCGTCCCGCACCCGATATCGAGGACAGACTCGCCCGGTTTCGCTTGAAGCCAATCCAGGATGCCTTTGCCAAAGGCGGAAACAAAGCTCATTTTCGTGTCGTACAATTGCGAATTCCATGAATACGTATCAGTCATGTGAACCCCCTCCTTGCTTTGTTTTTACCAGCAAAAAGGGTATTAGTCAAATCTATAATAAGTATAAAAGCAATAGGAAATTTCTATTTGCATTTGCGAAACAATGCCTTCAGGCAGACGATAAGGGAGGATGAAGGATGGAACCAGTTGTTTTGCGCGGGCATCATTTGCTGTGTGTCCACGGTTTTCGCGGAATGGGATACAGTCCTGACTTTGTTGTCAAAATGGGGGAGATTGTAGAGAGAATCCGCGACAATGAGCAAGACTTTCCGATTCAAGTCGTAAAAGGATTCGATGAAACGTGTCAAGTCTGTCCTCATAAAGGATCGACGCGCTGCGAAGCGGCTCCTGATTCGGAGGAGCATGTCCAAACGCTGGATCAAAATGTGTTTCGGCACCTGGGAATCACGCCAGGGGAGGTTTATCTCAAGTCGGAACTCGTGCAAAGGACACGCGAGAGAGTATCCCCAGATGATTTGGCCCATTTATGCGAGGGGTGCTCGTGGTTATCCTACGGTGTCTGCAAGGAGGGAATAACCGAGCTTCGCAAAGGAAAAAACCCTGAACCTTCCTAGTTTTTTCTGACGTGCTTCGAGGATTTGGGAAAGAAAGATCAGGGAGGGAACGGCAATGACGGAGGAAGAGTGGAGCATCCTCTACAAACTTGGCTTTCGCATGGAAGAAGGAAAAGTGAAACATCTCAAGCTGGGAGTCGTAAAAGAAATTGAGGATTTTTCGGGTTTTGATTCACTCTCGGAGTTGGAAGCATTCGCAAAGGAATGCTTGCGGACCCGATGCCTCGTAAACAAGCAGACGAAACGCGATAAACGGCAAAGGGGTTGAACGGATCGTGGAGCTTGAAGATCGAGTGACACTAACCCGTAAGTTGGATGAGGTAAGGAAATGGGAATCAGACCAGAACGATCTGTGGTTTTGGGAAAAGCTTGGGCGCCTCCCCTTTGTCTTTCTAGACCGGATCACGCCAAACGTGGTGCGGGACAAACTTGGCACAGCCGTCGACGAACTGGTTGCCTTTTTGGAGAACGGAGGGAAGTACCTGGTACGTGAGCGGGATATCCACACCCGCTTTCAGGAAGCGTTCCCGAGGAAGGACGAGCAGTCGCTAGAAACGCTTCCGATCAATCAGCGTCCACTCGCGCAAATGGATAAAATCGCCGCAGAGCTGAGCGAGTCGCGTGCCACCTTTGCAGCCGTACAAGGAGCCACCACAGGCTTTGGCGGCATCTTTACGCTTGCAATCGACATTCCTCTGCTGCTGGGCACCTCGCTAAAGGTACTGCAGGAGATGGCGATTTGCTACGGCTATGATCCGCAGGACAAGCGGGAGCGGCTGTTTATTGTCAAATGTCTGCAGTTCGCTTCCTCGGATATTGTAGGAAAGCAGGCGATCCTGGAGGAGCTGTCTTCTTTCGACAATCCTTCCAAAGAGCGGGATGTACTCTCTCAGCTTCAGGGCTGGCGAGAGGTAGTGGTGACCTACACGGAAAATTTCGGGTGGAAAAAGCTGTTTCAGATCGTACCGGTCGCGGGAATGCTCTTCGGCGCTTATCTGAATCGCTCGTCTGTCCGTGACGTGGCGGAGACGGGCATGATGCTGTATCGCAAGAGAAGGATTCTCGAGCGGCTTGGCACGGAGGCGTAGCTGTAGTGTGAACAAAAGCCCAAATGGCCGAATCGGCCGAACAAATTGCCCAGCCAAACGCCGAACCGAATTATTGAACCGATTTTCTGAATTGCAACCGTCCAGATTAAGTGATGCTGCCGCTCCTACGTCGTCTCCAGCTCCTCGGCGGTAATGGCAAAGATCAGGTGATCCTCCCATTTACCGTTGATTTGCAAATAGCGAAGCGACAGTCCTTCTTCGCGAAATCGGTTTTTCGCAAGAACCTTGATCGAGCCTGTATTGCGCGGCATGACCGCAGCTTGAACCCGGTGAAGCTTTGCTTCGGTAAACGCAAATCGGATGACTTCTCCTACTGCTCTGGTCATTATTCCTTTGCCGTTATGAGATTGATCGAGGAAATAGCCGAGTGTAGCGTTTTGCCAGGCTCCGCGCACGATATTGGAGAGGTTGACGCGGCCGACGAGGGTTTGATCAGGGCCGACGAAAATGCCGAACGAATAGCCTGTCCCTTCGCGAAAGCTTCGCTCTGCCTCCTCCAACTGCTGGTACTGCGCTTCAATTGTGTAAAAAGAAGCGGGGCGGATGGGTTCAAAAGGCTGCAGAAATTGGTGGTTTTGTTGCCGCAAAGAGGCCAGGGCAGGGGCATCGCTTGCAGACAAGGGACGAACAAGAAACGCAGAAGGTGCAAACATCTTCAGGTTCAGCCTCCTATTCACATATAGGGTGGATGGAAAGTTTAGCATGAATCAGGACTGTTGAAAAGAGGGAAAAGGGAGTCGCTGACAATGCCGTCCAGCAGGAGCGGCCCACTCTCGATTCAACAGTTGCCACCGGGTACGGAATTTGGTACAGTACAGGGTAAGTAAAGCTGAACAATTGCATATTGCCTTCTAAATAGAGGCGCGCTGCGGATGAGTACTTCTTTTCATCAGGAATGGGGAAAGGGAAGAGGAGAAAAGGCCAAAGCGCCGAAGTTCTGGCCGCATCCCCATTGGCGGCAGGGCTGGGGTGCTCGTGAATAATGATCATCCTGTCATAGGAGAAGTTTCTCTTATGGAGCGCTATTTACGTTTGCTTGTCCGGTATCAAAAAGCAATGAGTATAGCGTTTGCACTCATTGCTTTTTCTACATTCATTTCAAGAAAAGTGGAGGAGAAGTACTGTGAACATGATGGATGCCAATGAAATTATCTCGTTTATTCAAAAAAGCGAAAAGAAAACGCCTGTAAAGGTATACCTCAAAGGGGATTTGGACGGCATCGACTTCGGTCCCAGCGCAAAAGCCTTTTTGAACGGCGGCACGGGAGTCGTTTTCGGGGAGTGGAAGGAAATCCAGCCTGTTCTGGAGCAGCATGCGGATAAAATCGCGGATTATGTAGTGGAGAGCGACCGCCGCAACTCTGCGATTCCGCTTTTGGATACAAAAAACATTCAGGCACGCATTGAGCCAGGCGCAATCATTCGCGACCAGGTGAGCATCGGCAACAACGCCGTCATCATGATGGGAGCTTCCATCAACATCGGAGCCGTCATCGGAGAAGGCACCATGATCGACATGAACGTCGTCGTCGGCGGACGCGGAACGATCGGGAAAAATTGCCACATCGGCGCAGGTGCTGTCATTGCCGGCGTGATCGAACCGCCATCTGCGTCTCCGGTCGTTATCGAAGACGATGTCGTGGTAGGAGCAAATGCGGTCATTTTGGAAGGGGTTCGCGTCGGAAAAGGCTCCGTTGTAGCCGCAGGAGCTGTCGTTATCGAGGACGTTCCGCCGAATGTGGTAGTAGCTGGTACGCCCGCACGCATTATCAAGCAAATCGACGAAAAGACACGCTCCAAGACGGAGATCAAGCAGGAGCTGAGACAGCTGTAAGGGAGAGGGTAGGCATGGACTGGCGTTCGCTTGATCAACAATACATCGTCTCTACGTACAAAAGACTGCCGATCGCTATCGCCAAGGGCGAGGGAAATTACCTCTACGACACGAATGGCAAGGGATATCTCGATTTGTTTACCGGACTTGCCGTAAACGTGCTCGGCCACTCTCACCCGCGGATTATTCAGGCCCTGCGGGAGCAAGGGGAGCAATTTTTGCACATCTCCAATATTTTCCTCAATCCCCCTGCGATCAAGCTGGCGCAGAGGCTGATCGAGCATACCATCCCGGGGAAAGTCTTCTTTACCAATTCCGGAGCAGAAGCGACCGAGGCGGCTATCAAGCTGATTCACAAATGGACGGCTGCCGAAGGTACGGGACGCTCAGGCATCGTGGTTCTGTCCAACAGCTTTCACGGCCGGACATTGGGAGCTCTTCGCCTGACCAGACAGCCTCACGTCTATCAGGATTTTCCTCAGCCCGATTTTCCGGTCTATGAGCTGAAGGCAGGAGACATTGATCAGCTTCGCGCTGTCTGTGAGGAACGCCGTCCTGCTGCCGTTTTGATGGAGCCGGTGCTGGGCTCGGGCGGTGTCGTCCCTCTGGCTGAAAGCTATTTGCAGGAAGTGGCGGCGATCTGCCAGGCGACAGGCACTTTGTTTGCAATGGATGAGATTCAGACAGGAATGGGACGGACAGGCAAATTATTCGCTTTTCAACACGCTGCTGTGACACCGGACCTCATTCTTTTTGCCAAAGGAGTAGGGGGCGGGCTTCCGCTCGGGGGTGTCATCGCAGGCGAAAAACTGCAAGACTTGTTCAAGCCGGGTGATCACGGCACCACGTTTGCGCCGTCACCGCTCTCTGCCGCCTTGGGGAATGCAGTTCTGGACGAACTGTTGGACGCAGCGTTCCAAAGTCAATTGCAGGATGTGACGCAATACCTGTGGGATCGTTTGGAAGATCTGCGGGCAGCCTTTCCTGAGCAGCTGCAATCGCTTCGCGGAAAGGGAATGATGGTGGGAATCCCGCTCTCGGTTTCACCGGAGGAAGTAAGCCGGCTTCAGCAAAATTTGCTGGAGGAGGGGATTTTGGTCGATGTTACGCAAAAAACCATTGTCCGTTTGCTCCCGCCGCTTACGCTGACCCGCGGAGATGTCGATCGTTTTATGGAAGCCTTCACCCGCGAAATGAGCCAGTTGGCGGCCGGAAAGGAGGCGTAGCAGCGTGAGTGTTTCGACGTTTGTCCGTATCCGCAGAGATCTGCATCAAATTCCCGAGCCCGGGTTCGCGGAGTTCAAGACACAGCGTTACCTGCTCGATTATCTGGAGCAGCTCCCTGCAGAGCGGTTTGAGCTCAAGACATGGAAGACAGGCATTCTCGTAAAAGTGGCAGGCCGCAATCCGAAAAGAACGATCGCCTGGCGCGCGGACATGGACGGGCTTCCCATCACGGAAGAGACCTCCTATCCATTCCGCTCCAGGCACGAAGGGTATATGCACGCATGCGGACACGATATGCACATGGCGATTGGCCTCGGCATTCTGACGCATTTCGTCCATCATCCCATTGACGACGATCTCCTCTTTATCTTCCAGCCTGCAGAAGAAGGACCTGGCGGAGCCAAGCCGATGATGGAGAGCGAGGAGTTTGGAGAATGGCGGCCGGATTGCATTTTTGCCCTGCACATCGCTCCAGAGTATCCCGTAGGCCATATCGCGACAAAGCCAGGCATTCTGTTTGCCAACACATCCGAATTGATGATTGATCTGGTCGGAAAAGGCGGACACGCGGCATTTCCGCATAAGGCAAACGACATGGTAGTCGCGGCAAGCCATCTGGTGACCCAGCTGCAGTCGGTCATCTCCCGCAATATTGATCCGCTGGATTCGGCTGTCATTACGGTCGGGAAGATTGAGGGAGGTACGCGGCAGAACATCATCGCGGAGAAGGCAAGACTGGAAGGGACGATCCGGACGTTTTCCACCGATTCCATGACCCGGGTGAAGGACCGGATTGAAGCCCTGGTCAAAGGGGTGGAAGCGGGATTCGAGTGCAAGGCCGAGATCGATTACGGCTGCGGCTATGCTCAGGTGTACAATCACGAGGAAATGACCCTTCAGTTTATGGACTGGGTGAGGGGAAATCTGCCCGACGTCACCCTTGTACACTGCGCGGAAGCGATGACCGGTGAGGATTTTGGCTTTTTCTTGACCGAAATTCCCGGATTCCTGTTCTGGCTGGGAGCGGATACCCCTTATGGACTTCACCACTCCAAGATCGAGCCGGATGAGCAGGCGATTGAAGTCGCCATCGACGTAGTGACCCGATATTTTACATGGCTCTCCGATCAGCAGGCATGACCGGATAAAACATGTGGATAAAAGCAGGAAAACGACCTCTTGGGGGTCGTTTTTCTATTGTTTGGACATGATGTGACGTGCCTATTCCCGCCAAGCAGGCCATAGCTGTGGATGATGTGGATTTTGTGGATATCGCAGAAAAAACTTCGCGGGGCACCACAACTATTTGCTTGCTTGGGCGTATAAGAATATGGAAAGAAACACTGAGGAAAACAAGCGCTGAAGCGCAACGATACTGGAGGATTGAGTCATGAAAAAAAGGTGGTTGTCTGCCCTGTTGGTGCTGACGGTTGCAGGTGTAGGGAGTACGGCCTTGGGCGAAGGCGCAATGCGCATTTTTCTGAGCGGCGAGCGCATTGTAAGCGATCTGCCCGGGTCTACGGCTTCTTCCATGGAAGAATTGGTGAATCGCTTGGGTGGATTCACAGAGTACGATCAGCGCTCGGGCAAAATGGAAATTATCAAGCCTAATGTGAATGTGCTTGTTCTTGAGGGAGTTCAGCAAAGCCGCAATAAAAATGTCGTCTTCAGCAACCCGATCAAAGGGTACAGCGACAAGGATGTCCCTCGCACGTTTAACGTCTTTGTCGAAGTAGACGAAGCCCCTTCGGCAAAGGATTTGCGCATGCAAGTAGTATTGATTGGACCGGATGGAAAAGAAGTGGAGCAAAGTAAAGTCTGGAAATTCTCAACTCAAAACGGAAACAGCTTCTACTTCTCGGAACCGTTTGTCTCCACCAAGCTTGAGCAGTACGGGACCTACAAAGTGCAGGTGCAGATGAAAACCGAGAAGTTTGATCAGTATGTAACAGTAGGGGAAAACAGTTTTTCCGTGGGCAGATAAAATTATCTGGCTTGGATGCGTTTCCACATGACTTGTTAACGTGGTATAATGATTACAAAACACAAGTTTTTTCATAATCCGCAAGCAAGTACATGAGAGAAAGGAACGATGGGAGCGAATGGAGACAAATCCCCCGCGGTCATCCACCGACATTGACGGCCCGAGTATAACCATTGCCTGGCAAGATGAGCATTCGATCTTGGCCGAATGGCAAATGACAAAAGAGTTTGAGCAGGAAGTGGAGCGAAAATTCGCGATTCCATTTGCCGAACTGCCATTTGTACTCCGCCTCTTCGATGTGACGGACCGCAACGAGATTCGTAATGACGGCACAGATCTGTATACAGACTTTGATATTAACCACCGGTCTTCAGAATGGATTCTTTATGGAGTGACACAGGGACTGAGATACTGTGTTGATCTGGGGATTCGGATGGTTGATGGCAGATTTTATTCGCTGTCGCGATCTCAACTGATTTGATCAACGTACGCATAAGGCAAGGCTCTCCTTTGGGAGAGCCTTTTTTTGCATTCGCTAAGGGATATTTCTCTGTTTGTCCAAAAGGCGCAGAGCGACAGCGAATACAGCCCAGGCCGGCATCGGTTCATCCAGCTTTCCGAGCCATTCCGG
>k87-65445_pt1 | contig 16206 bp, 15 predicted proteins | sample MGYA00084031_6733416 | MGnify analysis MGYA00084031
ATGTTGGGGAGTATCATTTAGTGACCAATGGCATTATTTTTAATCTTGCTGGACAGGTTTTATTGCAGCAAAGGTCATTTCATAAGATGAGTCGACCAGGTCTATGGACAGCTGAAATTGGGGGTTCAGCTTTAGTCGGGGAAACGAGTCAGCAGGCCCTAGTGAGAGAGTTGTCAGAAGAAATGAATATTTGTGTACCAGCTCACCAGTTACGATTCCTATTGACGCGTCGATTAAGCAGTTGGATTGAAGATTGGTACGCTATAAAAATAGATAGCGAGACAATGCCTATCCGACTACAAGCAGCGGAAGTTATTGCTGCTGATTGGTTGTCATTGGCAGATGCTCTTCATGTCATGCAAAACAATCATCAGCTAACGGAAGCCAATTTAATTTCTAAGGCGGCGACGTTACTGTTTTAAAAAAGTATCATTTTTAAAATCATACAACTTTTGTATGCTTTTTATTTTGGAGGTCTTATGTCAGATTTTTTCAAGTTAGATCGTAATATTCAGTTGCGTATTTTGATGATGTTTATAACGGTTGCAATTGGGTCATCCGTTGGACCAAATATGACAATTTATTATGTCGAATATATGGGTGCTCTGGTCACGGGATTTTTGTTAGTATCAGTGCAAGTCGCTGGTTTTATAGCAGGTCTTTATGGTGGTCATTTGTCCGACTCATGGGGGCGTAAGCGTGTGATGTTAACAGGAATTGCTTTAATGGTGGTTGGGTACGTTGTTGCGGCAGCGATGAATTCACCATACTATGTCAATCCCTATGTGACATTTATTGGTTTTTTACTAGCATCAGTTGGTCTTAGTTTTGCATCGCCAGCAGAAGAAGCCATGATGATTGATGTGTCAACAGTTCAAAATCGTAAATTTATTTACGCAATGATTTACTGGGTTATCAATTTGTCAATCATGATCGGTGCATCATTAGGTGGTTGGTTCTTTAAGACAGCACGTTTTGAATTACTCATTGGAACAGCATTAGGCGCGCTAATTAGTTTGTTAATTGTTTTATTTTGGATTACAGAAACACTGCCAGTTGAACGACGACAAAAACAAGGACGGTCCGTTTGGGCCGTGATTAAAAATTATCGTATTGTCTTGTTGGACAGACGTTATGTAAAATTTATGGTTGCCGGCATAGGTATTGCAGTTATCTTTTCTTCGCCAGATTACTATTTGGCAGCACACCTGGCGCAATCTTTTCATACCACATCAATGTTTGGGGTGCAGATATTTGGGCAACGTATGTTGTCAGTTATCACCATTACCAACACATTGATGATTGTCTTACTCATGGGCTTCATGACGAAGTTATTTGCTAGATGGTCGGATTTGAAGTCGAGTTTAGTTGGCACAGCGATACAAGGCATTGGTTTTGCTATCACATTTTTACTCACGGATTTTTGGCCATTGTTAGTACTAGCTATTATTTTAACAATTGGCGAAATGATTGTGACACCAGCCAGTCAATCACTGCGCGCTGAAATGATGAATCAAGAAAAAATAGGCGTTTACAGTGGATTTAGTTCGGCCATCCGTCCAATCGGATTTATCTTGTCGTCTGGTATAGTTAGTGCTTCAGTACTGATTGGTAATGTTGGTGCGGCCTTGTTACTGTTGCTTGTGACTTTAACTAGTATGCTATTTACGGGTTTAGCTGTACAAATGTTGCGAGAAAAGCGCACACGATAGTTATTATAAATCGTGGCGTATTTTTGCTATAATAGAGTCAATTATTTAAATTAACATGGCAACACAATACGTGAACGTGTTGTCATCATTTAAATTGAAAGGGAACTAATAATCTGCACTTTCATGAGCAGCTTATGAAATATATGGGACATGTCAGAAATTAAAATCGTTTCAATTGATATTGACGGGACACTGTTAAATGACCAACGTGAAGTGACGCCAGAAGTCAAACAAGCAATTAAACATGCGTTAGCACAAGATGTCAAGATTGTGATTACGACAGGAAGACCATTACCAGGCGTCAAAGGTATTTTAGCAGAATTAGGTATTGCTGGTGACAACCAATACGTTATAACTTATAATGGTGGGTTAGTTCAGACCGCCGATGGCAAGAAGACGTTATTCAGGCAGCCTTTGTCTGTGGCCGAATTTAAGAAAATCAATGACTTTATGGTTTCCAAAGATACGTATGTGCAAGTTGAAACACATGATGCTGCTTACACAACACACCATAAAATTCACCCTTGGGCTAGTTTTGAGAATAGTTTGGTTAATTTGCCACTATTTGTTTTGGATTCGGAGGCTGAATTGGAAAAAGTCGAGTTTATTAAGGCGATTGCCAACGATGAAGAATCTAAACTCGATCTTGTGCAAGCGGCTGTTCCCGATGACATCAGTCAGAATGTCAATGTTATTCGATCAACAGCTAATAATTTAGAATTCATTGATCGCCAAGCGTCAAAGGGTAATGCGCTTCTTGCGTTAGCAAAAAAGTTAGCAGTCAAGCCATCGGAGACGATGGCGATTGGTGATCAAGCAAATGATTATAGCATGATTGAACAGGCTGGTATTGGGGTTGCCATGGGTAATGCAATTCCTGATATTAAGCAAATAGCTGATTTTGAAACAGCGACAAACAACGCGTCGGGAGTGGCGAAGGCAATTGAGCATTTCGTGCTACAATGACGGTAGCGTAAAAAATAAACAACGGAGGTTGTCAAAATGAACGTTTTAATTAACGGTGAAGAAACAGCGCTAGTTGGGGAACCGCTAGCAGTCGGAGAGGCATTGCCTCACTTTAAGTTAGAAGACAAGAACGGCGAAAAGGTTAAAACAGTTGATTTATTAGGTCAAGTAACGTTGATTTCTGTTGTGCCTGATTTGAATACGGGAACATGTTCACTTCAGACACGCCATTTTAATCAAACAGTTGATCAGTTTAAAAATGTACAATTTATTACTATCTCAACTAATTCTGTGGCGGAGCAGCGTGATTGGTGTGCGGCTGAAGGTGTTAAAAATATGCGTATGTTGTCAGATGAACAAGAATCATTTGGCTATGCAACAAAGCTTTATTTGCCAGCTAATGCTTGGGATACAAGAGCGGTTTATATCATAGATGCACAAGGTATTGTTCGATATGCGCAAATTGTATCTGAAGTGTCACAAGAGCCGGACTATGATAATGTTTTGGCAGCCTTAAATGAACTAACCAAATAGTGTTTTCAGCAAAGAGCCTTATCTCATATGATATATTGTAAGGTTCTTTTATTGTGTTGAGATAGAGACCTTGTGGCTTTTAACAAGCTTTTTTGTTAAAATGAGTATGAACGTGAAATTTACATAAAACATTTGGAGCCAGACATGCCAGAACCTAAATTGAAACTTTTTTCTTTAAGCTCAAATGAACCATTAGCGCAAAAGATTGCCGATGCCGTTGGTGTCCCATTGAGTGAAATATCTGTCAAACGTTTTGCTGACGGTGAAGTACAGATTAACATTGAGGAAAGCATTCGTGGGGATAACGTCTTTGTTATTCAATCCACTTCGTCACCAGTTAATGATAATCTCATGGAATTATTAATTATGGTTGATGCCTTGCGTCGTGCATCGGCGAATCAGATCAATGTTGTTTTACCTTATTATGGATATGCACGTCAAGATCGTAAGGCACGTTCTAGAGAACCAATTACAGCTAAGTTAGTTGCCAATATGTTGGAACGTGCTGGAGCAACACGCGTATTAGCGTTAGATTTACACGCGGCCCAAATTCAAGGTTTCTTTGATATTCCGATGGATCATTTACAAGGTGCACCACTGCTTGCAGATTATTTAATTGAGTCAGGTATTGCTGACAAAAAGCAAGCTGTAGTGGTATCGCCAGATCATGGTGGTATGACACGTGCACGTAATTTAAATAATATGCTAGAACTGGAAGCACCAGTAGCAGTCATTGATAAGCGCCGTCCAAAGCCAAACGTTGCTGAAATTGGTAGCATTGTAGGTGATGTTGCTGGTAAGACTGCTATTATGATTGATGATATGATTGACACGGCTGGCACAATCACGCAAGGAGCCGAGTTGATTATGGCGCATGGTGCCAAAGAGGTTTACGTGGTGGCTTCCCACGCAGTTTTCTCAGGTCCTGCTGTTGAACGTTTGCAGAATTCTGTATTCACTAAAGTTATTTTGACAGATTCAATTAATTTACCTGATGACAAGAAATTTGATAAGTTAGAGATTGTATCGGTTGGTGAACTTATTGGTGAAGCAATTCGCCGTATTAGTAATAACGAAGCGATTTCATCCTTATTTAAGACACGTTTTCATCGGCGAACACATTAAAATATAAATGTTAATTTTTAAAGGTCGATTTGGTCGGCTTTTTTTGTGCAAAATATTACAGTCTAGTGAAAAAATGATATACTTAGAGATAGACAAATAGTAGAATCATGTGAGGAGAACGTCCATGAGTAAAATTTTGGTTGTGGATGACGAGAAGCCAATCTCGGATATCATCAAGTTTAATTTAACAAAAGAAGGCTACGATGTAATTACAGCCGCCGATGGTCAAGAAGCTTTAGCACTTTTTAACGATGAAAAACCTGATCTTGTGTTACTGGATCAGATGTTACCAGAGATTGATGGTGTTGAAGTCTTGAGACAAATTCGTTCTAAATCAGAAACACCAGTAATCATGGTAACTGCAAAAGACTCTGAAATTGATAAAGTTTTAGGCTTAGAAATGGGTGCTGATGATTACGTTACAAAACCTTTTTCTAATCGTGAGTTAGTGGCGCGTGTTAAGGCTAATTTGCGTAGCCGTAAGGCCGTTTCCCAACATAGTGAAGAGGCAACTGTTCATAATGAAGACATTGCGCTGGGTGATTTAACTATCCATCCGCAAGCTTATATGGTGTCTAAGGCAGGCCAAGATATTGAATTAACTCATCGTGAGTTTGAATTACTCTATTACTTAGCACAACATATTGGGCAAGTCATGACCCGTGAGCATCTTTTACAGCAAGTCTGGGGCTATGATTATTTTGGCGATGTGCGAACTGTTGATGTTACGGTTCGTCGTCTACGTGAAAAAATAGAAGACAATCCTAGTCATCCAAATTGGTTGGCTACACGTCGTGGTGTTGGTTACTATCTAAGGCCCGACGCTGAATAAAAAAGCAAAAGCTAGCCTGTGAAAGATAGAACGGTTTGCTAAAGTCACCATCAAAAAGGTTTTAAGTCAATACCAAGGAGACAGACGCCATGCGTCAGCAACTATGAATAGTACGACTAATTTTTTTAAATCCATACGCTTTCGTATAGCACTTGTTTTTGTGTTGTTAATGATTATCGCACTCGAACTTTTGGGTGCGTTTTTTGTACGTCAAATAGAGCGCCAAAACCTAACAACTTTTCAACAGCAAATTGCCTTGCCAAAGTATGTTACTGATCAAATCACCACAGCTTTAAAGAAAAAAGACAGTAATGAAGGTAACCACGAGATCCAAGATATTCTGTCTAGTTTGAACAATACCAACTTACAAGAAGCGCAAGTGATTGATAAAACTGGGACGATACGTGGGACTTTGTCCGTTTCAGGACAGCAGACCATTGGTCAGAAAACAACTGATTTAAATGCCCAAAAAGCGATTGCAGGCGAACAGTCCTTTTTGAAATCGCGTACAGTTAATGAAAATAACGAACGTAAAGAATTATTAACAACGACATTAGGGTCCAATAACGGACGAGGAAAAGACATTGTTGGTGTGCTTGTTGTTAAAGCAAGTTTAGCACCAGTCTATAAAAACATTGATAGTGTCATGCGCTTATTTGTGATTGCTGGTATTCTGGCGCTGATGGTCAGTATTGCATTAGCACTGTTCTTAGCACGAACATTAACGCGACCGATTGAGCAGATTGATGAACAAACAACCAAAATTGCTAATGGCGACTATTCAATGGTTAATCATATTTATGGTTCTGATGAACTTGGTCATTTAGCACAGTCGGTTAATGAGTTGTCAACACGTGTCGAAGAATCAACGGAGACAGTGAATGCAGAGCGTAACCGATTGGATTCTGTTTTGACACACATGGCTGATGGTGTTTTAGCAGCTAATCGACGTGGCGAAGTAACAATTATTAACCAAGCTGCGGCAGATTTTGTTGGTGTTGATCGTGACGCAGCCATTGGCCAGAACGTCATTGAACTTTTGCAGTTAAAGGGCAAAAGAACGCTACGTGATATGCTAGAGAACTTAGATGATTTTCGTGTTGATTTATCTGATGATAGTAAAGATTTGTTGGTGCAAGCTTATGTATCGCTGATTAAGCGTCAATCTGGGTTTATATCTGGCTTAGTAGTTGTTTTGCACAATATCACCGAACAACAACGTATTGATGCTGAACGGCGCATGTTTGTGTCCAATGTCTCGCATGAGTTACGAACACCACTCACATCAGTTAGATCGTATGTGGATGCCCTTGCCGAAGGGGCAATTAATGACCCTGAAATGGCACATAATTTTCTGGGTGTGGTTCAAAATGAAACACAGCGCATGATTCGCATGATTAACGATTTATTAGAGTTGTCACGTTTAGACCAAGGAACCATGGCAGTTAAACTTGAAGTGATCAATCTCAATAGTTTATTTAACTTTGTTTTGAATCGTTTTGACATGATTATCGAAAATGATGCCAAGAATACAGAAACACCAAATAAAAATTACAGTATACAACGTGAATTTACTAGTGAGGATGTTTGGGTTGAAGTAGATCCTGATAAATTTACACAGGTATTAGATAATATCATGAATAACGCTGTTAAATATTCACCTGATGGTGGCGTTATCACAGCACGGTTAATTAAGACTAAAACGCGTGCTATTTTGAGTATTTCGGACCAAGGTTTGGGGATTCCTAAAAAAGATTTAAATAATATTTTTAACCGATTTTTCCGTGTGGATAAATCGCGTTCACGCGCACAAGGTGGGACTGGATTGGGCTTGGCTATTTCTAAAGAAGTTGTTGAAAAGTTTAATGGTCGTATTTGGGTTGATTCAGTTGAAAATCAGGGTTCTACTTTCTATATTTCGCTAGCCTATGTCGATGACGCCGAACTACAGGAGGCTGATTGGGATGCGGAATAAAAATCGCTTTTTTCAGAGTATCACGTTGGACTTTTCACTTGTTATTGCTATTATCATTTCAGTCGTGTTGACAGGCTTTATTTTTATTTCATTTGGCAAAAATGAACCATTAAAAAGTGTCAATGAACAGCAAGCGGAACAGCAATCACAAGTGTTTCGGCCAACACAATATATTGTTACTAAAGCTAATGGCAATCAATATATTGCCTTAACGCCTGCTAACACCCAAGTCAAAACGATTGAAGATGCTATTACAAAAGCTAAATTTTCAGGTGCCGAAACGAAGAAAAGCACAACACATGCTATTCAAACAATATTATCTCAAAAGAAATCGCAAATTTTAAGGTATCCAGACGTTGTGCCAGTAACTTACTTTAATACAAGATATGGTAAAACAATTAACAGTGGGAAACCCTTTAACTTTAATTATTTTGTTTTAGCCTTAGATCAGTCGAATAAGGGGTATTTTATTAACACGAATGCAAATGAAGTAACGACTGTTAATATTAGCCAATTAAATACACCTGATGTTTGGCAAATGGCAGCTAAGTTACCAACTGATGTCGGGGTTGAGTTTCATAAGTATCAAGGTCGTGTGATGTTGTCTTATCCGAAACAATTTAAATTACCGGTTTATTCTTACTTAGTTAATCAACGTGACCCGAAAACTTATGTTTCAGCTTTACTGGGAACACTCAACCAACTGTCGGTTACCCAAGAAGGCAGCAAGACAGTTTATACGAATAAGCTGAATAATCAGAAAATAACATATGATCCGTCTTGGGAAACTGTCACATTTGAAGATAAAAATCCTAAAAACAAATTGCCACAACAATACGTTAATCGTCTAAACCTAGCATTTTCTCAGATTAATTTGCTTCAGCTTAATTTAATGGATACGCGTTTTTATGAAAGTCAAGCTGGGGGTCAGAAAATTACCTTTAGAACCTATGTTAAGGGTTTCCCGGTGTATTTTCAGTCTCAGAGTGGGGCCATTCATATTGAGCTATCCAAAAATGGTGATCAAAAAAGTACTTATTCACTCAATGAAATCGGGGTACCCGTTCCTAGTAATCAGGCAGATGTCCAATTGCCAAGTACGGAAACAATATTAAAGCAATTACATGATGCTGGTGTGAAGTCGTCTGATTATGATTTCATTACACCCGGCTATGAATGGTTAATTAATCAAGATAGTCAGGCAGCTGTGAATATGGTGCCCACATGGATGATAGAAACACCGACTGGCTGGCAAAGTGTCTCAGCATATTTGTCAAAAAAGCATGTTAATGCACAACAAGATTAATAAGGAGGAAATATGCAATTCAAACGAATTAAAATATTAATGTTAGTTTTATTTGTTTTATTGGATATTTTTCTGTTTAATTGGTGGCGTGCCGGGCAGACAACTAACGAGCAGGTGGCTGATGCCAATGCTGATATTATTGCTGAAATGAAGAAACAAAACATTGTGTTACCAACATTTAGCCGTTCAGTACAATATAATAGCTATATTGCTGTTCAAAAAGCGCATAAAAATGAGATTGGGAAACTACCAAGCACGCTGACATGGGATAAAAATGGTGGTAATTGGGATGAACTGATTGCTCGTTTCAAACCTGATGATGAGATACATCGCGATGATTACGAGGCCATCACTAAACAAATTAAAGCAGTGGCTGATGATTCTGGCTATCATTATAACGCTATACTCAGTGCAGCACAGCCTGACGAAACTAAAATTTATTCTCAACGAATCAATGATTTACCCGTTATGAATAGTGCTGGGACAATGACATTTCGATATGGGAAAGACGGGAAGCCAGATACTGTCATAAAACGGCAACTCACTAATATTCAGGATTTGCGTGATGATCGGGCCACATTGACTGAAGAAGATGCGATTGTTTCATTATACCGGTATAATGAAATTGATCGTGGTGATCGCTTATCAACTGGATATTTAGGTTACGACAAGACGTTATCTGTTAATGGGTATGATATTTATTTGCCTGTTTGGGTATTTGAGGTGAAACGGCAAAATCGTCATGCTATTTTGAAGATTAATGCGTTCACAGGTGACAATTTGTCTGAATGAACTTTAATATAATGTTAATTTGGCCAAAGTATAATGATTTTAAAGTAAAGAGTGGGTGACTAGTATGACACAACAATCCTTAGCAAAAATTGTATTAACTGGTGCGATAGCTGGTGTTATTGGTGGTGGTGCAATTTTGTACGGCCAGCGCGAATTATCTGATATCCAGACGAAAACGCAAAAAGTAAATACAAAAGCAGAGAAGACTGCAGCTATACCAACTAACGCTACGGCAACAACTGCGTACAACAAGATTTCAGATGCGGTTGTTTCTGTGTTGAATTTTTCACAAACAGGAAAAAATTCATTTTCCGAATCTTCGGAAGGATCCGGCGTTATTTATAAAAAGGCCAATGATGCTGCCTATATTGTTACAAATAATCACGTGATACACGGCGCAGCAAAAATACAGGTAATGTTGCATGATGGTAAAAAAGTTGAAGCGACGTTGGTTGGTAAAGATGCCATGACTGATTTGGCGGTACTCAAAATTGATCCTGCTAATGTCACAACCACAGCTGCCTTTGGTGATTCTAGTCAAATTCAAGTGGGGCAAAAGGTCTTAGCAATCGGGTCACCGCTGGGATCCCAGTATGCTTCATCAGTAACAGAAGGCATCATTTCGGCGAAGAAAAGATTAGTTGATGCTAGTTCTGAGAACGGCCAAAATTATGGTGGCTCTACAGTTATTCAAACAGATGCGGCTATTAACCCAGGAAATTCGGGTGGTCCTTTAGTTAATTTTGCTGGCCAGGTTGTCGGTATCAATTCGATGAAACTATCATCTTCAGCCTCAGGTACGAGCGTTGAAGGCATGGGGTTTGCTATTCCTTCTGATCAAGTGGTTGATATTGTCAACAAATTAGTGAAAGATGGCAAGGTTACGCGACCAGCTATTGGCATTGGCTTAGTTGAACTTTCTGCCGTAACAGTTGATGATCAGAAGTCATTGCTCAAAATACCTGATGCTGTTACTGGCGGTGTTGTGGTGATGAGTACCACGCCTAATGGCCCAGCTGATCGTGCGGGTCTAAAGAAATATGATGTTATCACAGCTATTGATGGTAAAAAAGTATCTGGGCAGGCTGACTTGAGAGAAGAACTTTATAAACACAATCTAAACGATACAATTGATATCACATTCTATCATCAAAATGATAAAAAGACAGTTAAAGTGAAACTAACACAAAAACTTGAAAGCTAACGTTACGCGTTAGCTTTTTCTTTACCTTTAGTTGACAAAAGAAATGAAGTATGTATTTTCTGAAAATGTTGAAAACTGTGCTGAAAATGTTGATAAATCGGTTAAAAAGTCGATAAAATGTGAATAACTCATATTACTGTGTGGATAAAAGGCTAAAAATTATAAATTTTTCTAAAATTCAGGCTACGTTATACAAAAGAAGTATTTTTTGTTTAAAAAATCTTGACAATCATGTCTGCCGATAGATTATACGGTTTTTTTGTTAAAGTGATAGTGAAATGAGAATTTATTGTCTGTTACGGTATAAATACCTAACGATTTCTGATTGACGTAAAGGTATTGTCAAGGGAACAAATGTGCTTATCCACAGTTGTGGATAAAAAAGTGGAAAACTGTGGATAACTGTCTTTTTTGAGGCAACTGTTTTATCAAATCGCATACATATAGCGTTGATAACGTTATCCACACTTTTAGTAAAAAAACGGTGCGCTTGTGGATAAAAAATTATGCGAACAGCGGGGTAATTGATATAATTGGCTTATGTCACATTTTTGATGTTGTTGTTCGTGTGGACATCTTTAGAATCAGGGTGTGATACAAATGTTTGCTTAACTATTAAATTACTTAAGAAAATGAAAAATGCGGAGAAATTATGAATATTAAATTAATTACAGTAGGTAAATTAAAAGAGCACTATTTAAAAGATGGGATTGCAGAATATAGTAAAAGGATAGCCAGATTTGCTAAAGTTGAATTGATTGAAGTGCCTGACGAAAAGACGCCAGAGCATGCTAGTCAAGCACAAAATCAACAAATTATGGCTAAAGAAGGGGAACGTATTGCGGATAAAATTGGATCACGTGATTACGTTATTGTATTAGCAATTGAGGGCAAACAGTTACCGTCAGAGACATTTTCTAAAAAAATGTCGGATATCACACTGTCTGGTTATTCAACCATTACATTTATCATTGGGGGTTCGCTTGGTTTGGATGAACGTATTAAGCAGCGAGCAGACATGGCGATTAGCTTTGGACTGTTGACCTTGCCACACCAACTAATGCGTTTAGTGCTGATTGAACAAATTTATCGCGCTTTTATGATTCAACAAGGCTCGCCTTATCATAAATAATGACCTAAAATAAAAAAGCAAACGTTAGTTTGCTTTTTTAAATCGTTGTTTTTTGTTTTAACAGTGTTGTCATAGCAGCAGCAATAATCATCAATACACTTGCAAACAAAAAAGTAACTTGAATGCCTTGTAGTTGATTTAATGTCGTATGGGTTGGATGTGCTTTGCCCGCATAGACAACGACTTGTGTCATGACAGTGACTAGTGCAGCTGTTCCAAAAGAAGCTGCCAGTTGCCGAACAGTAGTAAACATAGCAGAACCATCAGGCATCAGCGATAATGGCAAAGCATTGAATGCCTCAGTCTGAATAGGCATCAAAACGATGACCAAGCCTAATTGTCTAATTAATTGACTCACTACGACTAACCAGATTGGTGTGTTTAAAGTGACCATAGACAAACTAAACGTACCTACAGTAGTGAGTAAGATACCTGTGAGTGTGAGGTAGCGTGGACCATATTTATCATATAGACGACCGCTGAGAGGCGATAAAAGGGCGGTAATTAGTGCGCCCGGCAGTAATATTAAACCAGAAATTAATGCTGAATAGTGACGTACATTTTGAATATACAATGGTAACATCAGTGCGCCGCCGTACATGGCAATCATTAAGACAACATTAATAAGCATAGCAACAACGAACTGCCTATACGTTAGGACAGCCATGTTGAGTAGTGGCGTTTTATTTGTTATTTGACGCCAGATAAACAAAGCTGTGACAATTAAGCCGATAACTACAAATCCCCATACAGTGAAATCTGACCAAGCAGTTGCACCAGCATTTGAAAAACCGTAAAGTAAACTACCCAAACCAATACTTGATAGTACTACGCCAAGAAAATCAAATTTGAGCCGTTTAGTGTTGCCAATGTTTTTTAGAAGGTAGAAAGCTAATATAAAGTCTGCAATAATAAAAGGGGCGACAATTAAAAATAGAAAACGCCAAGATAGTTGCGTGATAATCAGACCCGACAATGTTGGTCCAATGGCCGGCGCAAAGTTAAGTGCTAAGCCAATCATCCCCATGGCTTGACCACGTTTATCTGATTCATAGAGGTTCATAACCACGACATTCATTAGCGGACCAAACACACCGGCACCGATGGCTTGTACCATTCTACCAGTGACTAACACAGCAAAACTATTAGCAAATCCAGCAATTAGCGTGCCTAACGCAAATAAACCAACGGCGGTTAAATATAGTTTTCTAGTGGTGAGTCTTTGGATTAAAAAAGCGGTGAGCGGCACCATCACACCATTAACTAGCATATAACCATTTGTTACCCATTGCCCTTGGCTTGGACCAATGTGAAATTCGGTCATGATATTAGGTAAAGCCACATTCATTAGTGTTTGGTTGAGAAAGCCTAGAAATGTGCCGATAACAAGAATAATGAGGATAGAACGTTGTTTTTTTGAAATATTCAATAGCATACCTGCCTTTCATTGATAGTATAGTGATATGAAAATAAACAAAAAAACCAGTAAAATACTGGTTTTCAACGGTAAAAGATAAAAATTACTTTGTTGCAGGTAATTCTTCTGACTTACCTTTTGCCCATTGTTGCAACTTTGCGATAGCAGTTTGACGTTGCTTCTTGGCTGAGTTGTGTCCGACCTTACGAGCACGGGCGAATGAATTAAGCGGCTTCTTTAATGCCATGATGGGTACTCCTTTTTAAAATGTTTTACATACAAGATATTATTATACGGTATAAAACTGGAAAAATCAAGACTCTCATTGATTTGCGGTGATAAAAATTCACAAAGATAAGGTACAATAGATATATGGAATTATGGTCTGAAGAAACAATTAGAGATTTTCGTCACACGTTATTAACTTGGTATGATCAAGAAGGCCGTGCTAACTTGCCTTGGCGCTTAAATCATGAACCTTACCGTGTTTTGGTATCAGAGATTATGTTGCAGCAAACACAGGTTGATACGGTCTTACCTTATTATGAACGATTTATGCAACATCTACCGACTGTACAGGATTTAGCGCGTGCCCCGGAAGAACAAGTGTTAAAGCTGTGGGAGGGCTTAGGATACTATTCTAGAGCACGCAATTTGCAGAAAGCAGCCCGTTTTGTTGTTGATGAGTTACATGGTAATTGGCCGGAAAGTGCAGATGATTTACAGGAGCTACCTGGTGTGGGTCCGTATACCTCAGCTGCCATTGCCTCGATTAGTTTTAATGAAGTGGTACCAGCCGTTGATGGTAATGCTTACCGTGTTTTTAGTCGGTTATTAAAAATTGACGCAGACATTGCGCAAACAAAATCACGTAAAATATTTTATGATGCGATTCTACCTATCGTTGACCCCCAACGGCCTGGCGACTTTAATCAAGCAATCATGGATTTGGGTTCTAGCTATATGACAGCTAAGAATCCAGATAGTATCAATTCACCTGTACGTCAGTTTAATGCCGCATATCGAGATGGCGTCGAATTAGACTTTCCGGTTAAAACAAAAAAGCAAAAACCGGTAAAACAGTTATTTATGGCCACTATTTCTGAAAAAGATGGCAAATTATTATTCGAGAAACGACCTGAAAAAGGGCTATTATCAGGTTTTTGGACTTTTCCCTTAACTGAAATTACTAGTATTGACGACATCAAAGGGCAACAGCTCAATATTAAGCCGATTGTCCACGTCTTTACGCATCGCCGATGGGAAATCTGGTTGGTGAAACAGGATGTCACAGCGACACCAACACCAACACAACAATATTTGTCATCAACACAGTGGCAGGCGCTTTCTCTACCAACTGTACAACACAAACTACTTGCCGCTTTGGAGGAATTACGCTAATGTTTCCTAATACTAAACTCAAACATCTTTTTTTCTGGACCATTGAACTACTTGCGCTCTCGATTTTAGTTTACCTATTATTGGGGTTTGACTTTTTGATGCGTCCCATCAAAGTATTTATTTCAACAGTCTTTGTACCACTAGTTGTGGCAGGCTTTTTGTACTATGTCCTGAAACCACTTTTAACTCTGATTAAGCGTATTCAAATTCGTGGCAAAAAAATACCACACCAATTAGCGGTAGTGGTAACATTCATTTTCTTCTTATCAGTGATTGCTGGGGCGTTGGTTGTCTTAGTACCCACGTTGATTCGTGAAATTACAAATTTAGCTGATTCTTTACCAAGTTTTGCACAAGATATGCAACAATTTGCAACTAAGACCATGAATAGTCATTGGTTTGAGAATCTTAATTTATCAATTAATGTGTCTGAAGTTAAAAATGCTGTTGGCAAGTATGCCGCATCTTTTCTGACCATTACAGCAGGTACCTTGGGCACTGTTGTAACAACAGTGACGTCGTTTACAATCAACTTAATTACCATTCCGGTCGTTTTGTTTTACATGCTTAGTGATAGTGAACGTTTTGTGCCAGCGATTAAAAAAATGTTTCCGGCACGTCATGCCGAAAAAATATCAGAATTAATGGCAAAAATGGATCGCACCATCGAAAAATATATTTCTGGTCAAGCGATTGAAATGGGCTTTGTTGGTTTATCAATGACGATTGGTTATTTCATTATTGGGCAGCCCTATGCTTGGTTGTTAGGGGTTATTGCAGGGATTACAAATATTGTGCCTTATATTGGCCCATGGATTGGTGTCGTACCATCTTTGATCGTCGCAAGTATACAGTCATGGAAACAAGTTATTTTTGTTTTGATTGTGATGACCGTAGTGCAGCAATTAGATGGTAACTTCATTTATCCGAATGTAATTGGTAAATCATTAGCTATTCATCCGCTAACGATTGTATTTTTATTAATGGTTGCGGGTAATTTGTGGGGCATTGTTGGTATGATATTAATCGTGCCAGTGTACGCGGTACTCAGGGTTATTGTGAAGTTTGGTTTTGAGTTGTTTTCTCTGACAAAAAGTAAGTAAAGTGTTAGTATAGAACTGTCTAAAAAGTTGAAAAGAGAAAATAGGACAGTGAAAACATTTGATTTTGAAAAATATATTGCGGTACTTCAAAAGGCTAAAGGGCAAACAATACCATGGGGTGCAACCGAATATCCCACTTACCCAACTATAATCCTGTCCTTAGCACAAGATTATTATCAATCCGCGGAGTACGATAGGAATTTTGACCGTTCGTTACATCAACATCATTATTATTCAGGATTACCAGAGTCAGAGATAACTGAAATCATAAAAAATTCAGATGATTATCGCCTGATAAGCGCCATTATGTCAGCAATCATTCGTGGTGAAAAATATACACCTGGTATGTGGCAAGCATTAATTGAAAATGGTATCATGTTGGATTTACTGGTTCATGCGTATCGTTTAAAACAAAATTGAAATAAACTCTTGACGAATGCTTTATTTTCAAGTAAACTAATATAGTTGTGTTAGCAATAGCATGCGGGTGTGGCGGAACTGGCAGACGCGCTGGATTTAGGTTCCAGTGCCGCAAGGCGTGCAGGTTCGATTCCTGTCACCCGTATAAGAGAATTGTGTATTCTCTGGGGTATCTGGTATGGTATAGGCATACTTGAGTACTTGGAGTTGCCGACTTAGCTCAGTTGGTAGAGCATCTCACTAGTAATGAGGGGGTCAACGGTTCGAATCCGCTAGTCGGCATAATC
>k87-596181_pt1 | contig 16186 bp, 14 predicted proteins | sample MGYA00084031_6733416 | MGnify analysis MGYA00084031
ATCGCAGCCAGGATCATGTGCGCGAGCCGGGGATGCAGGCCGAGCTCCGCCATCCGGCGGCACAGTGACGCCGCACGGCCGCCGGATGGCGGAGCTCGGCCTGCATCCCCGGCTCGCGCACATGATCCTGGCTGCGATCCCCCTTGGACGAGGCGAGACGGCCTGCATGCTCGCGGCGCTCCTCGAGGAGCGGGACATCTTCCGCGGCGACGGGACGGCTCCCGACGCGGACCTGCGCGCGCGGCTCGAGGCGGTCGCCAGAGGCGGGGCCGGATCCGATCCCGATGCGGTCCGACGGGTCCGGGAAGAGGCCCGCTATCTCATGGAGCGGGCCGGCCTTCGCCCAGGATGGGAGCGAGTGGCGAGCGAAGCGTCCGGCCTCCTGCTGGCTTTCGCCTTTCCCGACCGCATCGCGGCGCGCCGGCCCCGCGGCGGCTATCTCCTCCGGAGCGGCCGGGGCGCGGCGTTCTTGCCCGGGCAGAGCCTGGACGGGGAGCCGTACATCGTGGCGGCCGAGCTGGACGACAAGGGACCGGACAGCCGGATCCTGCTGGCGGCGCCCCTCGTCCGGGAGGAGCTGCTGGCTCACTTCGGCCACCAGCTGGAAACCGAGGAGATCGTGGAGTGGGATGGGGAGGCAAAGCGCGTCGCGGCGCGGCGTCGCCGGCGCCTGGGCGCGCTGGTGCTGGACGACGAGCCTTTGGCCGATCCCCAGCCCGAACGGCTCCTCCGGGCGCTCCTCGACGGCATCCGCCGGGAGGGACTGGGAATCCTGCCGTGGAGCAAGGCGGCGCGGCGCCTGCGGGACCGGATGGCCTTCATGCGCACTCTCGACCCCGGGTGGCCGGACGTGTCCGACGAAGGCTTGCTGGAAACGCTTGAGACCTGGCTTGGGCCCTACCTTACCGGCATGAAAAGCGCAGGAGACCTCAAAGAAGTCGATCTCGCCGCCGCGTTGGAAGGAATGCTCTCGTGGGAGCAGCGCCAAAAGCTGGACCAGTGGGCCCCGACCCACATCACCGTGCCCAGCGGTTCCCGCATCCCCATCGACTACAGCGATCCCGAGGCGCCGGCCCTGGCCGTCCGGCTGCAGGAGGTCTTTGGCCTTCAGGAGACCCCGCGGATCGCCGGCGGCCGCGTGCCCCTGACCATGCACCTCTTGTCGCCGGCTCACCGGCCGGTCCAGGTCACCCGGGACCTCGCCAGTTTCTGGCGGGAGGCCTACTTTGAGGTGCGAAAGGAGCTGCGGGGGCGGTATCCCAAGCACCACTGGCCGGAGGACCCGGCCCACGCCCAGCCGACCGCGACGGCGAAGCGCCGCAGGCCCGGCTAAAGCGGGAAACGGGCGGCCCGCCCCCGCGCACGCTTACCCTTCATTCCCGGCCCGGCTCTAGGCTTTGAGAGCAGCCCGCCCGGAGGGCGAGAGGATCCACGCGGCCGCTACTAGGGCGGCTGCCGCGAGTCCTGCGAACGCCCCGAGGGTGAGCGCGTCCGGCGCGAGGAGCGGCTGTTCCCGCGATGCCTGCCACGTCAGCAGGACGACCAGCCCGAGGTACGCCAGGGAGACCGTCCACACCAGCCCTAGCCGCTGCCCGGGCGTGAGCCTGCGGCGCCGGGAAATCCCCCCGCCGGCCAGCGGGATCACCTGCAGGGCGTGGAGCCCCACGAAGTGCGGGATCCGGAGGTCGCCCCCTTCCGTGCTCCAGCCGGTGACCGGCAGGCCCGGCCCCCCGTCGGGAACGCCTACGGAGTGGGCCCCGATGAGGGTGACGGGCGCTCCCTGCTCCCAAGAAGCGATCTGTTCGGGCGTAGGCAGCGTCATGAGGTAGCCCGTGGCCATCCCGATGAGGGTGATGATCAGGGCGAGGCGCAGCGACCAGCCGAAGGCGCGGTCCTCGAAGCGCTGCCGGAGGAGGATAACCACCAGCACCAGGTTGGCCGCCCAGAGCACGGTGATGGACACGGCCATGATGCCCAGGAGAAACGAGTCAAAGGGCGTCTCGACGTTGAAGTGGCTCCGGGTGCCCCGGATCACCTGGATGGTGATGGGCGTGATCTCGGCGGCTACCACGCCGACGACGATCCACGTGAACGCCCGGAGCGCTTTCCGGATCCAGGGCCGCTGGGCGTGAACAAAGCCCAGCACCCAAGCGATGCTGAAGGCGTACGTGGCGATGGAGACGCCGAACTTGAACGGTTTGAGCCAAGCGGGCTCCCCGGCGATGATCCGGGGATCGCTGGCCAGGCCGGCGAGGGCGGCCAGGGTAAAGCCGATCATCACCACGCCCAGCAGCGTGATGGGCGCGTTGGCCTCCCAGCACTGCCGGAACAAGGCGGCCGGCCGGGCAAGGGCGCCGCGCGGCTCCGCCGCCGGCGTCACGACGTCTTTTCGCAGGATTGCCACCTTTCGATGCCTCCTTGGAGTTTGCTGCGCTCATCGCACACGCCGGAGTTGGTGAGCGGGAGACGCAGCGACAAGGTTAACACTGTTAAGTTGAGTGCAAAAGAAGGCGCGTTGCCCTCAGCGCTGCGCCGCACGGTCCGAGGGGCGTCACGGCAGGAGCCCGTGCTGGATCATCCGGTAAGCGACCTCCTCGATGGCGGTCACCTGCTCCCTGTCGAGGGAGGGATTAGTGAGCGCGAGGCTCACCAGGCCGTGGACCGTCGACCAGATCGCGATCGCGTACGCCCGGGAGTCGCCCGGCCGGAAGTACCCGCCCTCCACGCACTCGGCCACCGTCTGGACCAAGAGCTCAAAGGCGCGCATCGGGGCGGTAAACCCCGGGGGCGGCTCCCTCTGGAGGAACTCGTCCCGCTCCATGAACATCAGGCGGTAGTGGAGCGGGTGGTCGAGACCAAAGCGCACGTAGGCCCGGCCGATGGCCAGGAGCCTTTCCAGGGGCGTCGCCCCCGAAGCGGCCGCCCGTTCCAGCTCGGAGGCGAAATGCCTGAATCCCTCCATGGCCACGTGGAAGAGCAGGTCGTCCTTGTCCTTGAAGTACAGGTAGACGGTGGTCGGCGTGTACCCCGTGGCCCTCGCCACCTGGCGCAGGGAAAAGTCGCAGTAGCCCTTCTCGGTGAAGAGCTCCACCGCCGCGTCGAGGATGGCCCGCCGCGTCTCCTGTGCGTTCGCCCGCTCCTGCGATGGGCCGGGCCTGGATGGGGATCCCCTTCGGCCGCGTCGACGACCGCTTGGTCTCTGGTCCATGACGGCGCCATTATACTTAACAGTGTTAACCAAGTCAACAGGCGAATAGCAGCCCGGATCCAGCTCACTTGGTTCTAGCTCACCTGGACGTCTCGAGAGACAGCGTACGGCGAGGGGAGCGCTTCGACTCGGACCGGTTTGCCCCACAGCCGGGAGATGACCGGCTCCACCCGGGCGGGGTCGCCGCTGGTCCAGAACCGTTCGGTCCCGGGCTCTTGCCCGGTGGCCAGGAGACCTTCTTGTTCGAGCCGCCGCTGGACCTGGCGCGCGACGGGAAGGGAGGCGTCCAGCACCGTAACGCCGGGTCCTGCGACCTGCCGGATGACCGGGAGGAGGAAGGGGTAGTGAGTGCAGCCCAGGACCAGGGTGTCTGCCCCTTTTTCGATCAAGGGGGCGACGTGCCGGGTGACGAGAGCATACGCCTCGGGCGAGTCGATGTCGCCCCGCTCCACCAGTTCGACGAAGCCCGGGCAGGGCTGCACGATGATCTGCGCGTGCTCGCCGTAGTCGCCGGCGAGCCGGGCAAACCGCTGGCTGGAAAGGGTCCGGCTCGTGGCCAGGACACCGACGATCCCCGAGCGTGAAAGGCCCACCGCGGGCTTGACCGCCGGCTCCATCGCGACGACGGGGACGGGGACCCGCGCGCGCAGCTGCTCCACGGCTACCGCGGTGGCGGTGTTGCATGCGGCCACCAGCATCTTGACGCCTTTAGAAAGCAGGAAATCGGCGATCGCGAAGACCCTTTCCCGGATGAAGGCTACAGGCCGGTCACCGTACGGAGCCGCCGCGGAGTCAGCCACGTAGAGCAGCGCTTCCCGGGGGAGCAGGGCGCGGATCTCCCGCAGCACCGAAAGACCGCCGACGCCCGAATCGAACACACCGATAGGAGCCTCTGTCACGCCTGGCATACGGATCACTTCGAGTTCAACGGTGCTGATTCATGCTGCGTCGATGTGCGTGTTCCGTCGAAGACCGGAAGCGAACGGGCCTGCCTGCCCGGACGCCCTACGTCCATTCTCGCTCAAGCCCGGCGCCGGTGTCGATAGGCATTTTTCGGCCGGCGAACCTTGAGACTGCGTCGAGGGGCGAAGGCGTGACCGCGGCTCCACGGCAGCGCCAACAAAAGAAAAGGCGCGCCGGAAGGCGCGCCCGTCTTGTTCGGGGCTTATCCCGCACTGGCCGTGCCGCTCCGGGGCGCTTCTCCCACCCATTTGGCCTTTCCCTGCATCTCCCTGGCGCTCAGCCGCTCCGCCAGCTTCTTGATCTCCTCGACCTTCTCCCGGTGAGCCACCAGCGTGCGCGGGCCGGAGCGGACGACCACCAGGTTGTCTACGCCCACCAGCACCACTTGCTCCCGCTCGTCGGCGCAGTAGACGATGTTCTCCCGGGCGTCGAGGCTGTACACGTCGCCGCGCACCGCATTGTTGTCGGCCCCGTCGTGGGGCAGGAAAGCCGATAGGGCGTTCCAGCCGCCCACGTCGCTCCAGCGAAACGGCGCCTTGATCATGGCGACCCGGGCTGCCTTCTCCATCACGCCGAAGTCGATGGAGATCTTCGGCACCTTGGGGAAGACGGCCCGCAGCCGGCCGGTCCAGGCCGGGCTGTCCCATTCCTTGCCCAGCGGGAAGAGGAGCCGGGCGTGCTCGGGAAGATGCCGTTCGATCTCTTGGACGATGGCCTCCACCGTCCACACGAACATGCCGCTGTTCCAGAAGAACCGGCCGGAGGCGACGTACTCCCGGGCGACGCTGAGGGACGGCTTCTCCCGGAAGCGGCGGACCCGGTACCGCTCCACCGGCTCGCCGGAGGCCCCGTTGTCCAGCCGCTCCCCGGCTTCCAGGTAGCCGTAGCCGGTGGCCGGGTAGGATGGCGGGATCCCGAAGGTGTAGAGCGACCCGTCGGCCCGGGCCGCCCGCACCGCGGCCGAGATGGCCTCTTCAAACGCCTCGAGGGGTTCGATCATGTGATCGGCGGGGAGGACCACCATCACCGGGTTGCCGAACCGGGCCCGGCTGACGGCCGCGGCCAGCGCCACCGCCGCCGCGGTGTCGCGCCCCACCGGCTCCCCGATGACATTAGCAGGAGGCAGCTCGGGAAGCTGCTCCCGGACCAGCGGGACAAAGCGCTCGCTGGTGAGGACCAGCACCCGCTCGGCCGGCAGGAGCCGGCGCAGCCGGTCGAAGGTCTGCTGGAGCATGGTCCGCTCCCCGAAAAGCCTCAGGAACTGTTTGGGGCGGTTCGGGGTGCTCAACGGCCAAAAGCGCGTGCCGCTGCCGCCGGCGATGATCACCGCGACTGCATCAGCAAGCCTGCTTGGCCTCAACTGCATTCCTCTCACCTCCGATGCGTTCAGCGTGCTCCCGGTGCCCGGACGGCGCTTTCCCGTCCAGGGACAGCGCCTCTCGCTCGGCGGAGGAGAGGCGGCGCATCCGGGCCAGCGCCAGCAAGAACACGACGATGGACTCGGCGCCTTGGTTCTCGCTGACGCCGTCGGCATCGAGCCCGTCGGCGACGGCCCCCGTCTCCTCGTCGTAGAGCGGGGCGCCCCAGCGGTTCAGGCCCAGGAACCAGGCGAACGCGGCCCCGGCGAAGCGGAGGTACCGCATCTCGCCCGTGACGCGGTACGCAGTCTCCAGCGCCTCGACCAGGTAGCCGGCGTCGATCGGCTGCTGCCCGAAGAGCGCGGGCGCCTTGCCCCGCTCGAGCCAGCCCTCGTTGCCGATCAGGTCAAAGTACTCGCCGTTCCAGCACAGGCCGATGAGAAAGTCCAGGGTGGCCAGGCCCGTGCGCCGGTAGCGGGGGTTCCCCGTCACCTGGTACGCCAAGAGGAGGGCTTCGCTCATCTTGGCGTTCCCGTAGGTGACCACGTTCTCAAACCAGTGCCAGTCCGGGGAGCTGGTGGCGTCGTACAAGGCGCAGAGCCTGTCGGCCAGCTCTTCCAGGAGGCTGCGAAAGCCCGGGTGCTCTGGGCGCTGCCGCAGCGCCGCGGCGAGCCCAGAGATCACGTAAGCCCATGCCCGGGGCGAGGTCATCGCCCGGGCCGGCTCAAGAGCGCGCTCCAACATGCTATGTGCCAGCGCGCCGACGCCGTTCCCCGGTCGCCGGCCCACGGCGCAGCCCAGGCCCCAGGCGGCCCTCCCGAGGGTGTCGTCGCTCCCGCGCTCGTCCAGAAAGACCCGGTCGTAGCCGAGGAAGTTGTGAAAATGCCCGTCTTCCGTCTGGGCGTGGTGCAGGAAGCTCATGTACCGGGTGAGCAAGGGCGTGATCTCGTCTTCGGGCACTTCGCCCTCCAGTTCCATGAGCGCCGCAACGGCCCGGCCCACGTCATCGGTGCTGTACCCGTGGTTCCTGTCGGGTACGCCGCGCGTCGCGTGCTGGATCAGCCCGGTGTCGTCCGTCAGCCGCCGGAGATGATCCAGCTTCACCTCAGGCAGGCGGAAAAAAGAGCCGTCGCCGCCCCTCGCGGCCCGTCCCGCAGCGCCCCCGGCCAGCTGGCCCCTGTGGGCCGTTCGCGGGCCTTTTGCCACCCGGTCAAAGAGCGCGGCGTACGCCTTGCCCACCTCGGGCCAGAGCATCTTCCGGCCGAACGCGTACGCGGCGCGCCGGACCGCCTCGAGCCGCTCCGCATCGCCCATCAGCGACAGCATCGCCTCGGAGAGCGCCGCGGGGTCGGAGAAGGGAACCAGCACGCCCCGGCCGTCGGCCAGGAGCTCCTCCGCGTACCAGTAGGGCGTCGAGATGATGGCCTTCCCCGCCGCCAGGGCGTACGAGAGCGTGCCGCTCACCGCCTGCTCCCGGTGGAGGTACGGCGTGAGGTAGAGGTCGCTGGCGGCGATGTAGGTGAGGAGCGTATCGAGCTCGACGAACTGGTCGACGAAGCGGACGTGCTGCTCGATCCCCAGCTCCCTGACCCGGCACTGGAGCCCCTCGCGGTAGCTCTCCCCTTCGTACTTCTTCACTTCGGGGTGGGTGGCGCCCAGGACGATGTAGAGGAGATGAGGATGCCGGGCGACCACCGGCGGCAGCGCCTCAATGGCCGTCTCGATCCCCTTGTTCCGGCTGAGCAGGCCAAAGGTGAGCACGACGAAACGGCCGTCGAGGCCCAGGCGCCGCTTGGCGTTCTCGCTCTCCGCCGGCGAGACGTCGGGCACCCCGTGGTAAATGAGGTGCAGCTTCTCCCGGGGCGCGCCGTAGCGGCTTACGAGCATCTCCCGGGACGTCTCGCTCATGACGACGATGGCGTCGGAGAGCTCGATCAACGCTCGGGTCGCCGCCTCGTACTCGGGCGCCGGCTCCTTCAGCACCGTGTGCATGGTGGTGACCACCGGCTTTTCGACGGCCCGGAGCAGTTCCGTGAGGTGCGCGCCGGCAGGGCCGCCGAAGATGCCGTACTCGTGCTGGACGGAGACCACGCTCGCGCCGGAGGCGTTGATCCACTCCGCCGCCCGGCGGTAGTCCTCCAGGTGGTCGCGGCGGATTTGGAACTGAACCTCGGGGGGATAGTCGTACGACTCCCCGGCGTTCAGCGCCACCACCCGGTGGATGACGTCCGCCGCGCCGGCGCAGGCACCGGCGAGATCTTTCGTGAATGTCGCAATACCGCACTTTCGGGGAGGATACGTGCTGACGTAGACCACGTTGAGAGGGTGAGCCATGCCGTGATCACCTCCGTATCGTCGAGCGCCGGGCGTGAATTCCGCCGCGGCAGAGGCTCTTTCGGCCATCGCCCGCGACAGAGCCCGGCGGCTCCCATGGACACCGCTTCAACGCGGGAGAAGAGTATGAAAAATAAGGAAAAGGAATGATGGGCTATGGAGCTGCTGGACACAACGCCCTTTTCACGAACCGGGGCAGGGTCATTAGCACGCTGCAACGGTGAGTGCTAATACGAGTATAGACACGAGAGGAAGGACGTGTCAACCCTGATCGTCCGTATTTTCTGGCGATTTCGGCGTGCCAGGGCCGGCCTGCTCGGCGCAAGGAGAAGCCCGGGAACGAGCAGGGGTTTAAGGAAATCCCGTCCCGGCGGCGAACTGTCATCCCGGAGGAGTGCACCCTTCGAGGCGGCGAAATGCAACCCGGCGAAATCCTTATATAAGAGCGGAGGGACGCTGTATGAGCAACACGCTGAGGTGGCTCGGCCACGCCGGCTGGCACATCGTCACGAGCCAGGGGAGGCGGCTGCTCATCGACGCATGGCTCAGCCAAAACCCGGTGGCACCGCTCTCCATCGAGGAGCTGGGGCCTTGCGACGACCTCTTGATCACCCACGACCACATGGACCACGCCGCCGACGCAGTGGAGGTGGCCAAGGCGACCGGCGCGACGCTCATCGCCCAGCCGGAGATCGTGGCCCGCTACACCGGAGAGGCGGAGGCCAAGGGCGTGTCCATCCAGGCCATCGGGATGAACATCGGCGGCACGGTGACCCGGGGCGAGGTCCAGGTGACGATGATCGACGCCTATCATTCCAGCGAGCACGGGACGCCCGCCGGGTACATCCTCACGCTGGAGGACGGGAAGGTAGTCTGCCATCTAGGGGACACGGGGCTCCACGTGAACATGGCCACGTGGGGGGACCTCTTCGACATCGACCTCGTCCTCATCCCCATCGGGGACCACTTCACCATGGGAGCCAAGCAGGCGGCCCACGCGCTGAAATGGCTCAAGCCCAAGCACGCCATTCCCATGCACTACAAGACCTTCCCGCTCCTGGCCCAGAGCGCGGACGAGTTCGTGGCACAGGCCAGGAGCATCGCCCCGGACGTGACGGTCCACGTCCTCCAGCCGGGCGAGACGTTTGAGCTCTAAGAGGGCGGCCGCGGCAGGCGGCGCCGCGGTTTGGGGAAACCTGGTCGAAGCAGGGGTTTCACGCGGCGGCGCGGAATGTGAACTCGCGCAGCGCCGCGTTCTTGATGCCTGATGTCAGATGTGTCGGAGGTGGCGGCCCGTGGTGATGGGGGGCGCGAAGGCGCGCAGCGCACGGAAGGCAGTGTGGGCTTTGGGACTGGCGGCCGTGCTCTTGGTCTCGGCGCTGGGCCAGGCGAGCATGGCGGCGCCGGTGACGGTGACGTTTTGGCACGCGCTCGGCGGCGAGCACGGCACCATCCTGCAAGGGCTCGTCGACGAGTTCAACGCCTCCCAGGACCAGGTCCGGGTGGAGCTGGCGTACCAGGGAGGCTACAGCACGCTGATGCAAAAGCTGATGGCCGCGGTGGCGGCCGGCGATCCTCCGACGATGGCCGGATCGTACAACAACTGGACGACGATTTTCATCGACGCCGGGGCCATCGTGCCGGTGGAGCGGTTTGTCCGCGATCCCGAAGTGGGCTTGAGCTCCGAGGAGCTGGCCGACTTCTTCCCGGCGTTTCTCGAGGCCAACACGTGGGACGGGGTCCTGTACTCGCTGCCGTTCAACAAGAGCGTGCAGATCTTGTACTACAACAAGGACCTGCTGGACCAGGCAGGCGTCCCGGTGCCGTCGACCATGGAGGAGCTGGCCCGGGCGGCGCAGGCGGTCAAAGAGGCCACCGGAGTGGCGGGGTTTGCCATGCGGCCTGACGTGGATACCTTCGCCGCGTTTCTCCGGGCTTTCGGCGGCCGCTGGCTGGACGACGGCGGCATGCCGGCCTTCGCCGGGGAGGCGGGAGTGAAGGCGCTCACGTTTATCCGGGATCTGGCAGCCGGCGGGGCGGCGTACGCCTTCGACGGGTGGCTGGACGAGGAGTTCAACAAGGTGAACACGGCGATGTTCATCCACTCCAACTCCACCATCCCCTGGGTGCAGCAGGGCGCGACCTTCGCCTGGGGCACCGCGCCCGTTCCGGCGGGTGTGGCCGCGGCGTCGACGGTGGCCGGCCAGGACCTGGTGATCTTTGCCCGGGCCACGCCCGAACAGCAGAAGGCAGCCTGGGCGTTTCTCAAGTGGCTGCTTTCGCCGGAGGTAAACGCCCGCTTCAGCGTGGGCACGGGTTACTTGCCGGTGCGGCGGTCCGCGCTGGACCTGCCCGTGCTCAAGGAGCACGTGGCCACGGCTCCGGAGCAGTACGGCGCCGGTATCGCCAGCCTCGACCGCCTGGTGTTTGACCCGAGCATCCCGGCGTGGAACGACATGCGCGGCTTCATCTCGGAAGCCGTGGAGCGGGTGCTGCTCACGGGAGCGGATCCCAGAGCCGCGCTCCTGGATGCGGCGGCCAAGTCGGAGCGGGCGATCCGCGAGGGCTTCTGATCCGCCATCTGCAGCCTCCCCGCCCGCATAGAGGTGTGAATGAAGCGATGCAGTCTCCGGCTATCCTTTTCGGCAGGACCCGCTGGCGGCGGGTCCTGCACCATCTTGAGGGGTACGCCTACGTCCTGCCGGCCTTTCTCATCCTGGGCGCCTTCCATCTCTGGCCGTCCATCTACACGTTTGTCCTGAGCCTCTACGACTGGAACTTCATCCGGCCGGTGCCGCGCTTCGTCGGCTTTGCCAACTACCAGCGGCTGGCGGCGGACGAGTACTTCTGGACCGCGCTGCAGAACACGGCGGTTTACGCCCTCGGGGTGGTCCCGGCCAGCATGGCCCTGGCGTTGGGACTGGCCCTCCTGCTGACCCAGTCGCGGCTTTCGGCCGTCTACCGCATCTTGCTCTTCACGCCGGTGGTGACCGCCTCCAGCGCCGCCTCGGTGATCTGGAAGTGGCTGTACGACCCGCGGCCCGACGGGTTCTTCAACCGGCTCATCGGGCTGGTGGGCCTGGGGCCCGAGCGGTGGCTCCAGGACCCGGATCTCGCGCTCTTCAGCGTGATTCTCCTCGGGATCTGGAAGAGCGTGGGGTACAACGTGGTGATCTTTTACGCCGGGCTCAGGAACATCTCCCGGGAGTACCGGGAGGCAGCCCGCATCGACGGGGCGTCGGCGTGGCAGGAGTTCACCCGCATCGTCTTCCCGCTGCTGGCGCCGACGACGTTCTTCGTCCTGGTGGTCTCGGTCATCAGCTCGTTTCAGGTCTTTTCACAGGTGTACGTGATGACGGGCGGCGGGCCGCTCAACCGCACGCTGGTGCTGGTCTACTACCTCTACAACCAGGCGTTCGGCTCCTTCCGCATCGGGTACGCGGCGGCCATCGCGTTCGTCCTCTTCGTGATCCTCTTCGCCTTGACTTGGGTGCAGCGGGCCGTGCTGCAGCCTCGCATTCACTACGACAACTGAGGGGTTTTGACGGTGGACGCGACGCCTCGCGGTGCAGGAGCCACAGCCACATTCCGCCGCAGCCCGAAAGGGCCGGGACGCCTTGGGCGTTGCGCCGGCGAAGTCGTCCTGGCGCTGGCCGCGCTCTTCGTCTGCCTTCCCTTCGCGTGGATGATGCTCACCAGCGTCAAGTCGCCTTCCGACATCTTCAGCGGCCGGCTTTGGCCCAGCCGCTTTGTGTGGGAGAACTACCTCCTGGCCTGGCGGGCGGCCCCCTTCGCCCGGTACTTCTTCAACACGGCGGTGGTGGCCGCCGCCACGCTCCTCCTGCAGCTGGCCAGCTCCGCCCTGGCGGCCTTCGCCTTCGCGAGGATGCGGTTCTTTGGCCGGGAGGCGCTGTTTTACGCGCTGCTGGCCACCATGATGGTGCCGGAAGAAGTGACGCTGGTCGCCAACTACATCACCCTCTACCGGCTGGGGTGGCTCGATACCTACCAAGCCTTGATCGTCCCGTGGGGAGCCAGCGGCTTTTCCATCTTTCTCCTTCGGCAGTTCTTCGCCGGCATTCCCGACGAGCTGGAGGATGCGGCGCGCATCGACGGCTGCAGCCGGTTCGGCTTCTTCCGCCGGGTGGTGCTGCCGCTCTCCCGGCCCGCGCTGCTGACGGTGGCGCTCTTTGCGCTGGTGGGGAGCTGGAACGCCTTCACCTGGCCCTTGGTGGTGACCAACAGCGAAGCGATGCGCACCGTCCAGATCGGCGTCTCGTACTTCGCGCAGGAATCGGGGACCAATTACCCGCTGTTGATGGCGGCGGCCACCTTCAGCGTCGTCCCGGTCCTCTTGCTCTTCGCCGCCCTGCACCGGCACTTTACCGAAGGGATGGCCCGGGCGGGCCTGCGGGGCTGAGGGGAGGAGCGGCCGGGAGACGAGGGCGGGAGAAGGAGCGCAGCGGAAGCGAAGAGTAGCATATGAACCGTGCCTTCCCCGGGGAGGAAGGCCAAGGGCCGCGCCGAGAAGGCCGGCGCACAAGACCATCCAGCGAGGAAGAGGTGACTCGGCGATGCAGTACGACGTAGCAGTGGTCGGCGGCGGCACCGCCGGAGGGAGCGCCGCGATTTTCCTGGCGAAGGCGGGCCTCAAGACGCTGGTGATCGACAACGACAAGGGCCAGACCCGCCGGGCGTGGATCGAGAACCACTACGGCTTCGCGGAAGGCGTCAGCGGCCCCGACCTGGTGGATGCGGGCCGCAGGCAGGCGGAGCGGCTGGGCGCCGAGTGGCGCATCGGGCAGGTGGTGGCCGTCCAGCGGGCCGGGGAGGGCTTTCAGCTCAAGACGGAAGACGGCCAGAGCTTCGAAGCGAAGCAAGTCATCCTGGCCACCGGCGCGGCCATGGGCCTTGCCGAAGCGCTGGGCCTCGAGTTCACCGAGGGGCGGGAGACCCGCTATCCCCGGGTGGTGAAGGTGGACATCGACGGCCGCACCAGCCAGCCGGGCATCTGGGCGACTGGGATCTTGGCCGGGGTGAGCGCCCACACCATCATCACCGCCGGGCACGGCGCGCACGTGGCCGTGGGCCTTATCAGCGAGCTGGAAGGCTCCAGGCACGTCCAGCACGACGTCCTCAAGTGACGCGCTTCGTGTCTCCGCGAGGTGAAGAGGCTGTCGCTCTGAAACAGGGTCGCGAGAGACCGGGGGAGCTGAACTTGGGAAGACGCAGGAAGCGCTCGGGCAACGGGCGCAAGAGCGATTCCGGTTTGCGGAACGGGCTGTCTATCGGCTTGATCGCCCTGGTGGTCGCGATGGCCGTCGGCGGTCCGCTGGGCAGCGTTCTTGAGACCGTCAGCCTTCAGACGGCGGCCATGATCTTGCTGGCCAGCATCGGCATCGCGATCCTCGCGGACATCGTGGCGGTGGCGGCTACGGCCGGTGAGGAAGCGCCCTTCAACGCCATGGCCTCGGACAAGGTGCCCGGCGCTCGGGAGGCGCTGGACGTGGTCCGCAACGCGGACAAGGTGAACAGCCTGTGCGCCGACGTCATTGGCGACGTGTGCGGCACGGTCAGCGGCGTGGCGGCGACGCCTATTATCCGGAGCATCTCCCAGCTCTACCCCGACGTGCCCACGGGGGTGGTAAGCATGGCGGTCATCGGGGTCGTCGCCTTCTTAACCATCGGCGGCAAAGCGGCGGAAAAGGGGTTCGCGGTCCGGGCGTCCACCTCGGTGATCCTGGGGGTGGGAAAGGCCATTTACTACCTCAAACGGCTGAACCCGCGCAAGGGCCGCCGGCGGCCGCGGGCGCGGTGAGCGGCGCCGGCGGGCGGCGCGCGCCGCGGCGGAGCGGGAGCGTCACACCTGGTTGGCGGTGGCGCGGGACGGCGCCCCGCCTTTTTTCTTGGCCAGGGAGAGAAGCCACACGGCCGCCGGCAGGAGGTAGCACACGATGAGATTGAGGACCATGCCGCCTCCGGTCACGAAGAACTCCCGCTCCGGGAAGGTGTCGAAGACCACCAGCGCGAGCGTGAGGAGGATGATGCCCATGGGGATGGACAGCGGCCGGTAGTCGCTGAGGCCGAAGACGGTGGCCAGCGAGATCAAGGAGCAGAGCAGCAAGGCCGAGATCCTGAGGTATCCCAGGACGGTCCACCCCGTGAGGACCAGCGGGTCAAACCGCTCGAAAAACCGGCCGAGGCTCGCCTCCCGGATGAGGGAGAGGTACTCGAAGTTGAAGCTGTCGGCCAAGGGGAAGCTGAGGACCGCCACGATGAGCACCATCGCCGCGGCGATGATGCTGTTGGCGATGAGCGGCGTGGCGAAAAAGAAGCGGACTTCTTTAGGCCGCAGCGTAGTGTAGGGCAGAAGGAACGCCACGACGATGAGGAGATCCGCCAGCGACGCGTGGTACACCACGGAGGTCGCGAGGTGCCGGGCGTCGACGGGGAAAATGGGCAGCACGTGGGCCGTCCGGACCTCGGGAAGGAGCAGCAGGGAGAGAAAGCCCACCGCCAGGATGCCGCCCCCCGCCAGGAACACGGCGGTGCGGGAGATGGTTTCGATCCCCTGCCGCACCGCGACGATGACCACCACCACCATGGCGCCGGAGACCGCGACGGACGGGGTGCGGGAGAGGACCGTGGTGACCAGCACTTCGTCCAGTTCCCACAGGCTGATGGCCGCTGCGATCAGGAAGTAAAGGGCCAGGAAAAGGTTGAGGACGGCACCGGCCGCCTTGCCCGCCTTCTCTTCGATGACTTGCGCCAGGGTCTTGCCGGGCGACTGCCGCCAAAGGGAGACGATAGGCCACATGGCCAGGGTGACGGGGATCGTGGAAAGGAGCATGGCGATCCAGGCGTCTTTGCCCGCGGGGGCGTCAAACTCGGGAAACGAAAAGAACATGGACGTCACCCGCACCGTGATCATCCAGACGATGAAACTCGAAAAGGACATCCGTTCCACCACGGCGCTCCACCTCGATAGCCGGATCCCGGCCCCGCATCACCATGACCGGGGCATGATGCGCTCGCCGATGGGGCCCAGCACCTGCTGGATCAGCCGGGCCGGATTGGGCACCGGCCAGTTCAACGCCACGGCCAGCGCGTAGCCCACCGCCACCACCATCATCGCGGCGAAGGCGGCCAGTTCTTTGGGGCCGCCGCCGTAGCGGCGGATCCGGATGTATTCGAAATACCCTGCGAGACCTAGAACGAGAAAGAGCCCAAGGAGGATCACCGCGCCGGCCCCTCCCGGCCGCCGGCCTCCCGCAGCTCTCTGAGGGAGGTCGCCCTGCTGCGCGGGACGGTGAGCGACCGGGACGTAAGGCCTGTCCGCAGGATTCGCGCGTCGACCACCACTTCGACGGGAATCTCCGGGAAGAGCTCGTCCCACGACGCTTTCACTTGCTCCCACACCGCGGGCATCGCCCGGCGCACCGCCGCGCCGAACCCTAAAATGTCGCTCTGCGCCTCGCGCTGCACTTTATCCAGGGTGTGCCGGACGCTCCGTTCAATCTCGGAGGCGAGCTTCTCCTCCAGCAGGCGGACTACTGCGACGTCGTCCGCGTCGACGCTGGCTTGGTTGTCCACCAGCGCGGTCTCGGCTTTCACCTCAAGGCGCATGGTGATCTCCCCGTCCTTAACCGCGGGCACGAGCCGCCGGCTCTGGCGGATGACGTTGAATCCCACCCACTTCCCGTCGCCCATGGGCACTTCGACGGTCTGGATGGCAAAGTCGCCCTGGGCCCAGTGCAGCCCCGGGGTCTCTTCTTCCGTCAGCAGCGCCACGAGGCGCGGCCCCTTGAAGACGGCGGCTCCCCGCATCGAAGGCTGCGTGGGCCCCTCGCGCGCCGAAGAGACCGGCTGCGGTGAGCCGATGGAGCCGGGCTCGGGCGCCCCCGTGGTGGTGACGTGGACCAGGCCCACAAAGGGTTCGACTCCTTCGTTGAGGAGCAGCGTCAGGAATCTGCGGAGGGTGATGAAGGGGCCGATCCGCAGCCGTTCGATCTCCTGGACCCCCGAGGGGACGTTGAGCTCGACGGGAAGAGTGGTGGCCAAGACGTCCTTCGCCCGGCCGACGGCCACCGCCAGCGCGGTGTTGAGGCGCGGCTGGGTGCTGCGGGTAAAGAAGTCCAGCACGTCCGCAACCCCTTCGCGGGCCAGGTCCTCGCCGATGAGAATCACGGCGTTCTGCGCCCAAAAGAGCTGGCGGGAGAGCATCTTTTGCAGGCGGGTTTGGGCTTCGGAGACCGTCCGGCCGGTGGCCGACTTGTTGGTGGCCGGCGGTCCCTGGCCCTCGCCGCCCGGCGCGCCGGGCGGC
>k87-852988_pt1 | contig 16154 bp, 12 predicted proteins | sample MGYA00084031_6733416 | MGnify analysis MGYA00084031
CTCATGTTGCCGATGGTCGCGCGGTTGGCGAGCGGCACGTTCGCCACGCCCGGGCCGAAGAACTCGACGAACTTGCCCACCACCCCCGTCTTACGCAACTTCTCCGCGACGGTGAGCACGAGGTCGGTGGCGGTGGTGCCCTCCCGCAGCTCCCCGGTGAGCTTGAACCCCACCACCTGCGGGATGAGCATCGACGCGGGCTGGCCGAGCATCGCCGCCTCCGCCTCGATGCCGCCCACACCCCATCCGACGACACCGAGGCCGTTGATCATCGGGGTGTGCGAGTCGGTGCCGACGAGGGAGTCGGGATAGGCGACGAGCATGCCGTCGGTGTCCTCGCGGGTGAACACGACGCGGGCCAGGTATTCGAGGTTGACCTGATGGCAGATGCCGGTGCCGGGCGGGACGACCTTGAACCCGTCGAACGCGCCCTGCGCCCAGCGCAGCAGCTCGTAGCGCTCACGGTTGCGTTCGAACTCGAGAGCCGTGTTGATCCGGAAGGCGTCCTCGCGGCCGAAGACGTCGGCGATCACGGAGTGATCGATGACCAGCTCGGTGGGGATCAGCGGGTTGATCCGCTTCGGGTCGCCGCCCTGGGTGGTCATGGCGTCGCGCATCGCGACGAGGTCCACCACGCAGGGCACGCCGGTGAAGTCCTGCATCAGCACACGGGCCGGGGAGAACTGGATCTCCGGGTTGTGTTCGGACTTGGGGTCCCAGCCTGCGACCGCCTCGATCTGGTCGCGGGTCACCAGCCGTCCGTCCTCGTTGCGCAGCAGGTTCTCGAGCAGAACCTTGAGGCTGTAGGGCAGGCGCTCCGAACCGGGCACCTTGTCGATCCGGTGGATCCGGTAGTCGGTGCCGTCGACCTTCAGGATGTCCTGCGCGCCGAAGCTGTCGTCACTCATGACCGTGCCTCCCGACTGCGATTCTTCTGTGGTTACCCGAATGGGTAGCCCGTTCCGCTGCGCGGCAATCACCCGGTGTCGGTTAAGCGCCGGACCTGCTCCCCGGCCCTCTGTATCCGCTCGCCGGCTGGTCGTTCGTGCGTGTCGTGCCGCGCGCGGATGACGATTTCGTGAGCGGATGGATGCGTCCGTCCGCGCTTCTCCACCACTCGCGTGCGCTGTGCTAACGTCTCCGCGACTATTCGATCGGGGGGTCGTATGAGCAGGTGGGGAACGCTCGCGCTCGTATTCGTCGCAGCTGCGATTTCAGCGTGCAGCACGAGTCCAGCGGTAGAGATCGAGGCGAGTGAGACGACCACCGCCCGCACCCCTCGCATCACCGACGACTCCGGCCGCCCACCCGTCACCTTCGACCCCTGCTACGACATCCCCGACGAGGTGATGGAAGACCTGGGGTACGACGCGGGGAGCAAGGAACTCGAGGACATGCCGATGGGTTCGTACACCTTCCTCGGATGCGGGTACGAAGGAACGGTCAGCATCCCAGGTGTCCTCGCTCGCTTCGACCTCAACGTGCTGTCCGGGAACGTCACCTTGGACGAGGAACTGAGAAAGAACGGGCACATAGCCACCTCAACCACCATCAACGGACGACGAGCACTGTTCGAACTGGATCCGAACAACAGCGACACGTGTAGGTACGTGCTCGAAACACGCTTCGGCGTGGTGATCTTCAGTCGGCTCTATCAAAAGGACCACCCAGGTCCGGTTCCTCAGTCCGAATGGTGTGTAGGGCTGGAGAATTCCGTATCCACACTCGAACGTTTCATTCGGGACTGAGTCGCGGAGAGAGGCATGTCAGACTTCACGAGACTCGAACCGCACGTCATCGACGAGATCGTTCGGTTGTGTGACGTCATGCTGGATGACCTGCGCCCCACCCGACGAAACGTCGATGCACTGACAGCGACCGAGGGGTTCGGTGACTTCGAGTCGGCAAAACAACTCGCTGCGGGCTACCGACGCAAGGCGGCAGGAACCCCCGAGTCCGCGAAGGAACGTGTCGAGCAATTCATCGAAGCACTCACCGAACTCCGCGATGCCTTCGCGGCCGGGGGTGAGGTCTTTCTCGACACCAACTCCGAGTGGGCTCGTCGGATCGGTGCCATCGCCCCGGATACCTGACCGCGTCCGCGAACGAAATAGACACTCACACAACTTCAGAACGCGCACGAACAACCAGTTCGTGAGCAAACGTACGGCAAGATCGGGGGAACATGGCCAGGCGAGCGATCGTCGCACTCGCATTGATCGGGGCAGCGGTAACCGGATGCGGTCCGAGTCCGGCCGCGGAAGTCGAGGCAAGCGAGGCGGTTACGACCACCACCCGCACTCCCCGTATCACCGACGACTCCGGCCGCCCGCCCGTCACCTTCGACCCTTGCTACGACATCCCCGACGAGGTGATGGAAGCAGCGGGATATAACGCAGCCAAGAAGAAGCTCGCGGACATGCCGATGGGGTCCTACACCTTTCTCGGTTGCACCTACACCAAAGAAGAACGCATTCCAGGGATGAGACGCGGATATGGCCTGAACATTCTCTCGGGCAACGTCACTATCGAAGAAGAACTCGAGAAGAACGGGCACATCGCAACCCATACAACTATCAATGGACGCCCCGCTCTGCTCGAAGTCGATCCTGACAGCAAGGACGCCTGCAAGTACGCGCTTCCAACAGACTTCGGCGTTGTCTTCCTGACTCGGATCTACAACAAAGACCATCCGGGACCGGTTCCCCACGACATGTGGTGTGAAGGGATGGAAGATTTCGTTGCCTCGGTCGAGCCATACATTGAGAACTAAGTGAAGGTGACACGGTGCCAGAATTCACCAGACTCGAACCTCACGTCGTAGACCAGATCGTCCGAATCTGCGAGAGCATGCTCACTGAACTCGAAGAGTCTCGATTGATCGCATGGAGGCTTATCGATGCTCGCGGATTCGGCGACTTCTCATCGGCGCAACAACTCGCCGCCGGATACCGACGCAAAGCTGCTGGTACACCCGAATCAGCCGTCGAACGTGTCGAGCAGTTCATCGATGCGCTCACCCAGCTCCGCGACGCCTTCGCTGCCGGCGGCGAGGCGTTTCTCGACACCAACTCCGAACTGGCCCGCCAACTCGGCGCCATCGACCCGGACAACGGATCGCATCCGCTACCGAGCTAGTCATTCGCGCCCTCCACAACCTGTGCCCTCCACAACCTGTGCACATGACCAACTCGTGCGCGGATTCCCATACAGCACCGACGCGGCGAGCCCGTCACCCACCCAGGCGACCCAGCAACTCCTCCCCGCCGACCTGGCGGATGTAGTCGGGGTCGCCGCACACCACGAGCTGGTCGCGGGCACGCGACAGGCCGACGTACAACCGTTCACGTGAACGGTCCTGGGGCGTCGATTCGTTCACCGCCAGCACCACGGCGCGTCGCTCCAGGCCCTTGAAGCCGAGGACGTGGCCGTAGAAGACCTGGTCGGTGTCCCAGAAGCTCTCCCAGTACGCCTTGGGGCCCGCCGCCTGCCGCTCGACCTGCTCGGGGTGGCGGCTTCCCGTCGCCAACAGGGCGACGTCCTCGGGACGCCAGCCCTCGTCGAGCAGTTCGTCGATCGCGTCGTCGGCCCGGTTCAGGGCCTCGTCGGCGGGGCAGGGCACGAAGCGGACCTCGGGGCCGTCGCCGCCGAGCAGTCGCATGCGCTGGCCGACCAGCGGGACGAAGGAACCGGCGATCTGTTTGGTGTTGCGCATGTTCTGGTCCAGTACCAGCGGCACCAGGTCGACCGGGGGCACTCCCTGCCGGTCGAAGACCCGCTGCCCCTCGTCGATGAAGACGTAGATCTCCCCCGCGTCCTCGTCGCGCAGGGCCGCGAGGACGGGGCGCCACCAGTCGTCGGCGAAGTCCTGTGCCTCGTCGACGACCACGGCGTCGAACCGTTGCCCGTCGGGCAACTCGGCGGCGAGTTCGGCCATGCGAGCGGGGAGTTCGTGTTCCCAGAAGTGCACGGTCTGCTCGGTGCGCAGACTCTCCGGCGGGCCTTCGGGTGCACCCCACAGCCGGCCGAGTTCGTGGAACTCCCCGACATAGGCGGGCCGGTGCTTGCGGGGCCAGGTCGCGGTGATCCGCTCCAGATACGACGCGAGCCCGTGCGAATAACAGATCAGGGCAACACGTTTGCCGACACGCGTGAGCCGCCGGGCCTTCTCCAGAGCGAGGAAGGTCTTGCCGCTCCCCGCCCCGCCGCGCACCTCGACGCGCGGAAGCAGCCGGGTCGCATCGAGGATCGTCGCCTGCTGCGCGGTGAGGACGTCGCAGGTGTCCTCGTTCTCCAGGGCCCGCGCCACCACGTCGCGCTGCGGCATTCCCCGCCCGGACAGCACCTCGGCCAGCTCACCGATACCGTCGGTGTCGATGCCGGGTTTCGCGACCGCCTGGTCGACGAGCACCTTCATCAACCGGCCGACGATCCCGGCGAGGTCGTCGCGGTCGACGACCTTCCAGCGCGGGCACTCCGGCATCGCGAAGTCGGGGGCGAAGCTGCTGTTGGGGAAGACGACGACGTGATCCCACCGCACGTGCCCGTGCGTCCACCGCGGGTCCTTGTCGACGTACCGCCGCAGGGCGTACATGGCACGGCGGACCTGCTCGACGGGATCGATGACCGTCGGACCGCTGCGGCGGTACTGGTACCAGTCGCCGTTCTCGCACCAGATCTCCCCTCCCTTGACCTCGAGGCAGATCACGCCGTAGCCGTCGAGGGCGCCGACGAAGTCGATCTCGTGGTCCTTGTCGTGGTCGGTGACGCGCTGGTTGGCGACGACGAGGTCGTTCGGGCCCAGCTGCTCGGCCAGGGCACGCCACACGATCTCCTCCGTGGCGTGCGCGAACCGCGGCTGTTCCGGGATACGAATGCTCACAACAGTTCTCCTCGCCGTCACTCCTCGACGTCGACACCGTACCGGCGCGCGAGCGCGGCGAGGTCGTCGTCGTACCCCTGCCCCACCGCACGCAGCCGCCACTTGCCGGCGCGCCGGTAGATCTCGGTGAGCACCATGGTGCGTTCGGTGGTCCCGGCGTCGAGCACGAAGGTTGCTGCGGTTCCGCCGTCGCCGTCGACGCTGACCGATACGGCCCCGAGTTCCCCGAAGGTGCGGGCGTCGTCGATCGCGGCGGCGACGGCGATGCGTTCGCACTCGTCGGGAAGTTCGGCGAGGTCGACGCGAACGCACTGCTCGCTGCTGCCGTCGAGGGTCAGCTCCACCACCCCGTCGTCGTAGAGCGGGTTGTTGTAGAAGACGAAATCGTCGTCGGTGTCGACCTTCTCGTCGGCGCCGAGGAGGAAGGCGACGACGTCGAGGTCGAATTCGTCGCCGAGCGCCTCGGCCTTCCACGCGACGTTCACGGCCCAGCGGTGGGTCTTCGACGGCAGGTCGATGACCTCACCGCGGGACAACACCGGTGCCGTCAGCCGCGACTCGGTTCGCATGTGCGGCGGGACGACTCCTTTCTCGACGGCGGCATCGACGTCCTCCGGTCGCAGGATCGGCAGCTGCCGCTCGACGACCCGTGCCATGCGCTTGTCGGCTTCCCCTCCCTCGAGGATCAGCACGTCGGTGACCGCGGCCGTGAAGTTGAGGGCGGGCCGCGCGCCGAGCTGGGTGAGGCGCGAGCGCATCATCACCGCCTGCAGGTGGGTGCCGCCGAGCAGCAGCACCCGGCGACCGGCCCACAGCTTCGGCTTGTGTCCCTGCAGGAGCCGTGGCTGCGGGTCTGCCTTCGGGGCGGGGGCGACGTCGACGGTGGTCGTCACCTTCGGTTCACCGGGCAGAACCCGGGTGAGCAGTTCCTCGAGGCGCTGCTCGGAGATGACCGGGATGCCCTCGGCGAGGGCCTTGCGGATCTTCGTGGTCCGGGTGCCCGGGTCGTTGCAGACGACGACGCCGGTCTGCCGGCTCACGTTGTTCATGACCTCGAGCCCGGCCTCGGTCATGCGGTTGGCGAGCGCGACCCGTGGGGTGGCGGTCGGGCCGGTGATCACGACCTTCATGCCCTGCACGAGACCCGCCTCGGTGAGCCGGCCGGGGTTCTTCCACGCACACGGCACCCGGGGCACGGACTCGGGATAGACGGTGCGGCGCCGGCGGCAGTCCACGACGGGCAGCGGCAGCTGCAGGTTCTCCGCCATCGCGGCGCTGCGCACGAACACCTCGGAGAGCACGCGCGCGTCGTCGTAGGCGTCGTGTTCCTGGAGCTGCTGCACCTGCCAGTGTTGCGCGAGGGTGGACAGCTTGTAGTTCGGCACGTCGAGTTCGAGCCGCCTCGACAGCGCCAGCGTGCACAGGCGGTGGTTCGCCGGGAGGACACCACCGGCCCGCCGGAACTCGGCGTCGAGGAAACCGTAGTCGAAGGACGCGTTGTGGGCGACGAGTGTGGCACCGTCGAGGACCTCGGCGAGGTCGGAGGCGATGTCCTCGAAGCGCGGGGAGCCGGCGAGCCGTTCGCGAGTGAGCCGGTGGATGTGCACGGGCCCGGGATCGCAGCCGGGGTCGACGAGGGTGGAGAACTCCTTCTCGACGGAGCCGTCCTCGCGCAGTACCAGAGCGGCGACGCTGAGCACCCGGTGGGCGTTGGGACGGATGCCCGACGTCTCGACGTCGACGACCACCCACCGGTGGTCACGAGGCAGTACCGCCACCCCGCTCGCGAGTGCGCTCATCTCCATCACGTCGACCTCCGACCGTCCTGCTCCCGGGAAATTTCCGGCACGATCGGACATTCTCGACCGTCCCTCCGACAACATGGTCACCACCCCCGATATGGTCACGGACGTCGGCACGATTCCGCGTGAAGGAGCAGCATGACCGAATCGACTCGTCGCTCCCCCGCGGAGACCATGGCGCGACTGTCGCTGGAGGAGAAGGCGTCGCTCACCAGCGGCCGCGACTTCTGGTCCACCGAAGCGGTTCCGCGGGAGAACGTTCCATCCATCATGCTCACCGACGGCCCGCACGGAGTCCGGAAGCAGACCGGCGGCGGTGACCATCTGGGCCTGAATGCGTCCGTCCCGGCGACCTGCTTCCCGCCGGCCGTCGCGCTGGGGTGTTCGTTCGATCCGGACCTGCTCGAGCGGGTCGGCCGGGCGCTCGGTGAGGAGGCGCAGGCGCTGCAGGTCGGGGTGCTGCTCGGGCCGGGCATCAACATCAAGCGGTCGCCGCTGTGCGGGCGGAACTTCGAGTACCTGTCGGAGGATCCGCTGCTCTCCGGCATCCTCGGCACGGCCCTGGTGCGCGGTATCCAGTCGCAGGGTGTGGGCGCGTCGCTCAAGCACTTCGCGGTGAACAACCAGGAGACCGACCGGATGCGGGTCTCCGCCGACGTCGATCCCCGTCCCCTGCACGAGATCTACCTGCGCGGTTTCCGGCGGGTCGTGCGTGAGGCGCAGCCGTGGACGGTGATGTGCTCGTACAACCGCATCAACGGGGTGTTCGCCTCCCGCAACCGGTGGCTGCTCACGGAGCTGCTGCGTGAGCAGTGGGGTTTCGAGGGTCTGGTGGTGAGCGACTGGGGCGCCGTCGACGACCGCGTGGCCGCCCTCGCGGCGGGTCTGGATCTCGAGATGCCGTCCACCGGTGGCCGCACCGACGCGCAGATCGTCGCCGCGGTACGGGCGGGTGAGCTGGACGAGTCGCTCCTCGACACCGCCGCGATCCGCGTGCTGGAGCTGGTGGACCGGGCCGTCACCGGGGCCGATCCGGAGGCGTCCTTCGACGCCGACGCGCACCACGTCCTGGCCCGGGAGGTCGCCGGGCAATGCATCGTCCTGTTGAAGAACGACGACGACCTGCTCCCACTCGCCCCGGACACCCGCCTCGCCGTGATCGGGGAACTCGCGCGCGATCCGCGTTATCAGGGCGCCGGGTCGTCGCGGATCAACCCGACCCGCCTGGACGATGCGCTCGACGAGATCCGGGCGCTCGCGGCGAACGACGTGGCGTTCGCCGCCGGATACGCCGCGGACGGGTCGGATTCGGCCGGGCTCGTCGACGAGGCCGTCGCTCTGGCCCGCACCGCCGACGTCGCCGTCGTGTTCCTCGGGGTGCCCGCCGAGCTGGAATCGGAGGGCTTCGACCGCGACGATCTCGAGCTGCCCGCGAACCAGACGGCGCTGCTCGACGCGGTGGTGGCGGCGAACCCGAGCACCGTGGTCGTGCTGTCGAACGGGGGTGTGGTGCGGCTCAGCGGGTTCGCCGACCGGGTTCCGGCGATCGTGGAGGGCTGGCTGCTCGGGCAGGCCGGTGGTGGTGCGGTCGCGGACGTGCTGTTCGGGGTGGTGAACCCGTCGGGCCGGCTCGCGGAGACGGTGCCCGTCCGGCTCGAGGACACCCCGGCCTTCGGGAACTTCCCCGGCGAGCTCGGGCACGTCCGCTACGGCGAGGGCCTCCACGTCGGTTACCGCTGGTACGACGCGCGGGATCTCGACGTGGCCTTCCCCTTCGGGCACGGCCTGTCGTACACGACCTTCGGGTACTCCGATGCCACGGTGGACGATGCCTCGGGGGACGCCGATCTCACCGTCCGCGTGACGGTGGCGAACACGGGGTCGCGGGCCGGCGCGGAGGTCGTGCAGGTGTACGTGGGGTTGCCGTCGTCGTCGGTGACGAGGCCGCCGCGGGAGCTGAAGGGGTTCGCCAAGGTCCACCTCGACCCCGGAGAGTCGCGGCGCGTCGAGATCCCCGTACGCCGCGACGATCTGGCCTACTGGGACACCCGCGTGGACTCGTGGATCGTCGAGGGCGGCACGTACACGGTGGAGATCGGGGCGTCGAGCCGCGACATCCGGCAGCGGTGCACGGTCGACGTGCCGGGCGATCCGGTGCGCCTGCCGCTGAGCATGGACTCGTCGATCGGGGAACTGCTCGAGAATCCCGCGGCGGCGGACATCCTCGCGCAGGCGTTCGGGGCGCTGGGCGACGCCGGCATCGACGAGAGCGTCCTGAAGATGGCGTCGTCGATGCCGATCGGGCGGATCGTCGGGTTCGTGCCCGGGGTGAGCCGCGAGCAGATCCAGCAGTTGCTGGACGCCGCGAACCGGGCGTGAGTCAGCGGTCGGCGGTGAGCAGCACCTTCAGCGCACCTGTCTCCCCCGCTCGGGCGAACACGTCGTAGGCCTCCTCGAACTCGTCGAGGGCGAAGCGGTGCGTGATCATCGGTGAGGTGTCGAGCTGCCCGCTCTGCACCAGGCCGATGAGAGTCGGGGTGGAGTAGGTGTCGACCAGGCCGGTGGTGATGGTCAGGTTCTTGATCCAGATGTCCTCGAGGTGCAGGGTCGCGGGTCTGCCGTGCACACCGACGTTGGCGACGTGCCCGCACGGCCGCACCAGCGCGACCGCCTGCTCGAAGGTCTCCGGGTAGCCGACCGCCTCGATGGTGACGTCGGCGCCGAGACCACCGGTGAGGTCGCGGACCACGGCGGCCACGTCGTCGCGACCGCTGTTGATCACGACGTTCGCGCCGAACGCCTGCGCGGCGTCGAGGCGGCTGTCGGCGAGGTCGACTGCGACGATGCGGCTGGGGCTGAACAATCGGGCGGACAGGACCGCGGCGAGCCCGATGGGTCCGGCTCCGATGATCACGACGACGTCGGCGGGGCGCAGGCAGCCGTTGAGCACACCCACCTCGTAGGACGTGGGCAGGATGTCGGCGAGCATCAACATCTGCTCGTCGCTCACCCCATCGGGGATGCGGTGGGTCGAGTTGTCGGCGTAGGGAACCCGGACCAGTTCGGCCTGGGTGCCGTCGATCAGGTGCCCGAGGATCCAGCCGCCCCCACCGATGCACTGCCCGTACCGGCTCTCGCGGCAGAATCGGCAGGTGCCGCACGCGGTGATGCAGGAGACGAGCACCCGGTCTCCCGGAGCGAGGGTCTGCACGCCCTCCCCCACCTCGACCACCGTGCCGACCGCTTCGTGCCCGAGGATGCGGCCGTCGGTCACCTCGGGTACGTCGCCACCGAGGATGTGGAGGTCGGTGCCGCAGATGGTGACCGCGTCGACGCGGACCACGGCATCGGTGGTGTCCTGGATCCGTGCGTCGGGGACGTCCTCCCAGGAACGTTTCCCCGGTCCGTGGAATACCAGTGCCTTCATCGTTCGGCCCTCCGCCGGCGGATTCGGTCCGTTCCAGGATGGCACGGGTCTACCGAAGAGAAGGCCGGACCGGCAGGGTGAAAATTCACCCGTCACCGCTGGAAATGTCCGAATCCGTGGCACGATGACAACGCCCTCGTTGTTCCGGGCCCTCCGATCCCGAAGGCGGACCACACATGAAGATCCTCGCAGCGTCGCTCGCGACGGTGGCGTTACTGGCCGCCGCGGCGTGCAGCTCCGGCGATACCGAGTCCGCGTCCGAACCGTCGTCGACCCCCGCGGACCAGGCGGTACCCGACTACGTGGCGGATGTCGAGTCGACGGTCGAGCAGCTGATGCGCGACAACGCGATCCCCGGTGCGGTGGTTCAGGTCAGCTCCCCCGAACTCGGCGACTGGACCGGGACGTTCGGGGTGGGCGATCTCGACACGGGTGAGCCGATCTCCGCCGACGACCACTTCCGCGGCGGCAGCAACACCAAGACGATGACGGTCACGGCCGTCCTGCAGCTGGCGCAGGAGGGTCTGCTGTCGCTCGACGACCCGATCTCGACGTACATCGAGGGGGTCCCGAACGGCGACGAGATCACCATCGCGCAGCTTGCCGAGATGCGCAGCGGGCTGCCCAGCTACAGCTTCGATCCCGGTCTCAACGCGACGCTGGACGACGACCCGGGCAAGGCGTGGACGCAGGAGGAGCTGCTGGAGATCGCGTTCTCCTATCCGGTGAACTTCGCGCCCGGTGAGAAGTTCGAGTACAGCAACACCAACACGGTCCTGCTGGGGCTGGTCGTGGAGGAGCTGACGGGCAAGCCGATCGCGGAGGTCTTCGAAGAGCGCATCTTCACCCCGCTCGGGCTCGAGGACACCTCGTTCCCGGCGATCGACGACGCGTCGATTCCGGATCCGCACCCGCGGGGCTACATGTTCGGTACCAACGTCTCCACCCTCGAGACCTCCGTGCTGCCCGAGGAGGAACAGGCCGAGGCGGTCGCGGGCACGTTGAAGCCGAACGACCACACCGACGACAACCCGTCCTGGGGCTGGACGGCCGGTGCGGCGATCTCGACCGCCGACGACCTGACCACCTACGTGCAGGCTCTCGTCGACGGTGGCCTGCTCGACGAGCGGATGCAGCAGACCCGGCTCGACAGTATCCAGCCGGTGGGGGCGGCCACCGCCGGTTACGGGCTCGGCATGGCCCAGTTCGGCCCGCTGCTCGGGCACGACGGTCAGCTACCGGGCTTCATGACCTTCATGGGCCACGACCCGGAGACCGACCTGACGATCGTCGTGCTCACCAACCTGTCGGCGGTGCCCTCGGGTGAGGGTTCGGCGCTGACCCTCGTCAAGGGCATCCTGCCGATCTTCTACGGCTCGCAGTACCAGCCGCCGGGCGACCCGGCGCGCGCCCCCGGAACGGAGGCGAGCACGCCGGCGCCCACACCGGGCGGCTGATCCGCTAGACCCGTTTCAGCCCGAGCGAGTCCCGCAGCGTCGTCCCGGGATATTCGGTGCGGAACAGCCCGCGCCGCTGCAACTCCGGGACGACGAGGTCGACGAAGTCGTCGAGCGAGTCGGGATAGGCCGGGCACATGAGGTTGAAGCCGTCGCAGGCACCGGAGGTGAACCACTCCTCGATGCTGTCGGCGACGGATTCGGGGGTGCCGATCATCGTGGCGTGTCCACCGCCCGCCGCGAGATAGCCGAGCAGTTCCCGCAGCGTGGGGCGGCGGGTCTCGATGATCCGCTGCACCGTCGCGTAGCGGCCCTGCGGTCCGGTGAACTCCTCGATGGGTGGCAGGTCGGCGACCGGCGCGTCGAGGTCGTGCCCGGTGTAGTCCTGCCCGGTGAACACGCCGAGCTGGGTGAGGGCCGCGTCGACGTCGAGGAACGCGTCGAGCTCGGCCTTCTTCGCCCACGCCTCCTCCTCGGTGCGCCCGACATAGGTGACGAGGCCGGGCAGGATCGCAACCGAGCCGGGATCGCGTCCCGCGGAGGATATCCGGGCGCGCAGGTCGGTGGCGTAGTCGAGGGCGGCGGACATGTCCCAGGCGACGGAGTAGACCGCCTCGGCGTGCCGCGCGGCGAGGTCGCGGCCCGTCGCCGACGCTCCGGCCTGGAACAGCACCGGACGACCCTGCGGGCAGCGCGGCACGGTGAGCGGTCCGTCGACGCGGAAATGCTTGCCGCGGTGGTCGATCGGGCGGATCGTCTCGGCGTCGAGATAGCGGCCGCCCTCCCGGTCGACGATCAGGGCACCGTCGTCCCAGGAATCCCACAGAGCGCAGAGCACCTCGATGAATTCCTCTGCGCGCGCGTACCGCTCGGCGTGCGGCGGCAGCGCGTCGAAGCCGTGGTTGCGGGCCTCCTCGTCGAACATCGAGGTGACGATGTTCGCACCGACCCGTCCCCCGCTGATGTGGTCGAGCGAGGCGAGCATCCGCGCCGCGTGGAAGGGCGTGAAGAAACTCGCCGAGACCGTGGTGACCAGGCCGATGCGGGTGGTGGCGCGGGCCATCGCGGACAGCGCGGTGATCGGCTCGAGGAACCAGGTGGTGCCGGCGGTGTACTTCGGGTCGACGCTGTGCCCGTCGGCGAAGAACACCGCGTCGAGGCATCCGCGTTCGGCGGTGCGGGCGAGGTCCTCGAACCAGGCGATGTCGCCGAGCCGTTCGGCGGCCGAATCGGGGTGCCGCCACGCCGAGGAGTGGTGTCCGACGCCGTAGAAGAAGGCGTTGAGGTGCAGGCTGCGGGGTGCGGCCATCAGTTCATCACCAGACCGCCGTCGACCACGAGGTTCTGGCCGGTCACGGCGCGCGACCAGTCGGAGACGAAGAACAGCATCGCCGCGGCGAAGTCCTCGGGGGTGGTCACCTTCCGCAGCGGCGTGGACGAGGCGATGAGGTCGAAGACCGCCTCGGGGGTCGCGGCGGACGCGTCGGTGGTGCGCAGCAGACCGCCGGAGACCATGTTGACGCGGATGCCGTCGGGGCCGAGGTCGGCAGCGAAGGTGCGGGTCAGCGACAGCAGGGCCGCCTTGGCCGCGGTGTAGTCGTGGTACGGGACCACCGGGTTCTGGACGAGGTTGGTGCCGACGTTGACGATGCTGCCGCCCCCGACCTCCCGCATGCCGGGCAGCGCCGCCTGGATGACGTTGAGGGCGCCGGCGATCACGCCGTCGAACTGGGCTCCGAACGCGCCGTAGGCGATCTCGTCGGCCTTGTCGCGGGCGTCGCCGTTGAAGGAGAAGTCCGGCAGGGCGTTGTTGACGACGGCGGTGACCGGGCGTCCGAAGTGCTCGCGGGCCTGCGCGAACAGGGCGTCGACCTGGGCGCGGTCGGTGACGTCGGCCCGGAGCGCGACCGCGCGGTCGGCGCCGATCTTCTCGGCCAGTTCGCGGGCGGCGTCGCCGCTGGTGCGGTAGTCGAGGACCACGGCGGCCCCTTCGTCGGCGAACGCCTGCGCGATGGCGCGGCCGAGTCCGCGGCCGGCGCCGGTGACGAGTACGACCTGGTTCTGCAAGGACATGTTCCGTGCCTTCCCTTCTGTCGGGAAGGGTGCGTGACAGCGACGGACCTCTGGCCCGTTCGCCGGCTCGGCATCCCTTCGCTCGCATGATCGAGATCAGGTTCGACGGGTGTTCTCTCAGCCGTTTCCGGCACCCCGTGTCGAGTCCTGGGCACAGGCTACACCGCGGGGCCGCGGGCATCCGCTACCGGTTCACGGGATCGTCACATCCTCACGGCGAGCACTTAGCTCAGATCCACGTTAAAATATGCCATTCCCGTCCCGACGCACGAAAGGAGATTCCGACGCACACGCCGGCCCCACACAATGCTTCCTACGTCTCCCTTCCGCAGCCCGTCGGAGACACCCCGCCGCGCGTCCACGGCACCCCCACGTGCCGCCCGGAGTCGGTGTGGTTCGAGGACCGCTACGCCATCCCGATCACCACCACGACCCCGCACCAGGCACAGATCGAGGACCTGCTCTTCCTGCGCCGGGTACTCGACGACGCCGGGATCGACTACCTGCTGGTGCGCGACGAGACCACCCGGCCGATCCTCGCAATCGACTGGGCCGACCGGAAGCGGCTGCTCACCGCCCTCGTGGACGGGTGCGGATCCGAGCCGTTCTACGCGAAGACGGTCGGGTCGAAGCACCGCCCGCTGCTGATCGCGGACGGTCGCCTGTCGCACCGCAGCAAGGCGCGGGTCCTGCGGCTGTTCCGCCCGCGGGTGGAACTGACCAGCGGTCTGCGCTACGGCGCGTCGAACGGTGTGCAGATCGAACTGTGGTCGTACACCGACGATGAGGTGATCATGCCGCGTCCGAACGCCCTGAGCCGGGAGACCGCCCTGCGCGACGAAATGCGCCGCACGACGGTCGAACGGTACGGGCAGCTGTGGCCGACCATCGAAGGAATGTTCGACCTGCATCCCTGGGACGTCCCCTTCGAGATCGACATGGTCTTCTCGTGGGTCGACGGATCGTCGAAGTCGTTCCAGGCCGAGCGTGCCCGGCTGATGCAGAACTACGTCGTCGGCGAGGGTGACGATTCACCGGCGCGATACCGGCAGATCGACGAGCTCAAGTACGCGCTGCGCGCGGTGCACATGTACGCGCCGTGGGTGCGTCGCATCTTCGTCGCGACCGACTCCCCCAGGCCGGCCTGGCTGGCCGACGACCCGCGGGTGACGTTCGTGCGCAGCGAGGAGTTCTTCGCCGACCCGACGGTGCTGCCCACCTACAACTCGATGGCGGTGGAGTCGCAGCTGCACCACATCCCGGGACTGTCCGAGTACTTCCTGTACTCGAACGACGACATGTTCCTCGGCCGTCCCGTGAGCCCGAGCCTGTTCTTCACCGGCGGCGGAGTCAGCAAGTTCGTCGAATGCGACGTGCGGATCGGTCTGGGCCGGAACCACGCCGCGCGCAGCGGGTTCGAGAATTCGGCGCGCGTGAACCGCCGGTTGCTGAAGGAACGCTTCGGGGTGACGATCACCCGGCACCTCGAACACTCGCCGGTGCCCCTGCGGCGGTCGGTCATGGCGGAGATGGAACGCGAGTTCCCGAAGGAGTTCGCGGCGACGGCGGCCAGCCAGTTCCGCGGCGCCGAGAACATCTCGGTGACGAACTCCTTCTACCACTACTACGCGCTGATGACCGGCCGGGCGGTGCAGCAGACCACGGCGAAGGTGCAGTACGTCGACACCACCTCGTACGCCGGGCTGCGCGAACTCGACACGATCCTCGCGAAGCGCAAGCTCGACATGTTCTGCCTCAACGACGGCAGCACGCCCGAGGTGGACCTGGAGCTGCGGACGGCGAAGGTCACGCAGTTCCTCGAGCGGTACTACCCGATCCCTGCGCCCTGGGAGACCGACTACCCGGGCTGATACGCGAACCCGGCGGGACCGTTGCGGTCCTGCCGGGTCCGGCTAGATACGCACCGTCAGGTCGGGGTTCTCCGGGATGCGGATTCCGGCCTCGGCGAGGAGACGCTCTGCATCCTCCGCGGAGTGCGGCTGCCCGACGGTGGCGTAGCTGCCCGCCGGGACCACCGAGTGCACGATCGTGTCGGGATAGACGTGCACGAGGTTGAAGCCTTGCGCCCCGTCGTGCCCGCGCTGCGAGCCGACCGGCACGTTGAGGTCCTGGGTGTAGCAGGTCGACGACGCCACCGACACCGGGATGCCCGCGAAGGTCGCCGAGGTGGAGTAGTGCAGGTGCCCGCCGAGGATGGCCCGCACGTCGGTGCCGCGCAGCACCTCGGCGAGGCCCGCCTGGTCGCGGAGCTCGACGAGAACCGCCATGTCGAACACGCTCGGCACCGGCGGATGGTGAAGGGCCAGAACGGTTCCGAACCGGGCGGTGGTGTCGAGTTCGTCGGCGAGCCAGTCCAGCTGCTCGGCGGTCACCTCGCCGTGGTGATGTCCCGGCACGGAGGTGTCGAGTACGACGACGCGCAGGCCGTTGATGTCGTGTACCCGGTCGATCGGTGCGCCCGTCGGTTCCTGGTCGAGCAGCTGGGTGCGGAA
>k87-201408_pt1 | contig 16137 bp, 12 predicted proteins | sample MGYA00084031_6733416 | MGnify analysis MGYA00084031
CTCCTTTTAAATAAACATTGAATTTCTCCATTTCATTATATATTTCCAATGAATGATGACGTTGATGAAGCAATTTCTTTAACCATTTTTGCTTCAGAAATCGAATCCCCTTTACTTTTTGCATTTGACTCCTTTGTTCATATTCCCATTCCATTGCCGCCTGTTGGACTTTTTTCAATAATATAGAACTTTCAACCGGCTTGAGCAAATAATCAAAAGCCTTTATTTTTATCGCTTCTTGCGCAAACTTAAAATCTTCATAACCTGTCAGTAATATCACTTTCATCTCTGGATAACGTGTCTTTCCTATACTCGCCATCTGCAATCCATCCATAAAAGGCATTTTAATATCGGAAATCACAATCTGGGGCTTATGCTGATCAATCAATGATAATCCCTCTTCCCCGTTACTGGCCTCGCCAACCAACTCATATCCATATCTCTTCCATGGAATAGTGGTGGCTAAGCTTCTTCTAATCAGGCGATCGTCATCCACAAGAAGAATCTTATACATTCTCGACACCTCTGCTCCCCTTTTTATACTTTTTCTGCCGGAACAGTTACAGTGACTTTCGTACCTTTCCCAAGTTCACTTTCAATATGCATTCCATAAGATGAGCCGTAATGAAGTTGAATTCGCTCGTGAACGCTGCGAAGACCGATCCCTAGCGCAGCATTTTCTTCTTTATTATTTAAAGCGTCCATAATCTCTTTTATTTTATTTACGTCCATTCCCACTCCATTATCAATCACCTCAAAATAAATGGTATCGTTGATACAATATCCTTTTACTAAGATGGTTCCCTTGCCCCTTTTTTGTTTCACCCCATGGTAAATTGCATTTTCCACCAATGGCTGCAAGGTCAACTTGATAATTCGAAATGATAAAATATGTTGATCTACATCGATCTCATAGGAAAAATCATCTCCATACCGCATTTCTTGAATGAACAAATAACTTTTTATATGCTCGATTTCCTCCTCTATGCTAATCATTTCTTGCCCTTTGCTTATGCTGATCCTGAAAAAGTTAGAAAGCGCGCTGATCATTGAACTCGCTTCTCGATTCATACCCATATCGCATAAGCTTTTTATCGAATAAAGAGTGTTATATAAAAAATGAGGATGAATCTGGGCATGCATCACCGCAAACTCTAATTTTTTCTTCTTCTCTTGTTCCTTTTTTATCTGCTCCATTAAGTTGTCAATATGCTGCATTAATTCTTGAATACCCTTCTGCAAAATATGGATCTCTCTTAAGGTAGAAATATCCGCTGGCATACCTAATCGATCCTTATAAAATCTCTTCATATCACGCGCTAACAAAGAAATGGGACGAGCCGCATATTCAGAAAAAACTTTCGCTAATAAGGATGCGGCGATAATAAGACTAATAATCACCACAACGGTGGTATATTTAATGTAATTTACATTTTTTAACATATCACCCTCAGAAAAGACGGCAACCACTTTCCAATTATTGATCGATAATGTATCATAAACAACGATCATTGTTTCTTTGTCATGTTTTTTGAATTCCATTCTCCCGCTTTTTTCTTCTATGTTCCTCAAGTGATCAATCCACTCGCTGGTTAATTGGTATTTGGCATCCACCTGCTTAGATAACATCTGTCCATCTGGACTAATCAAAAGAAGGTATCCATTCTCTCCAAGAAGCGACTTGCTCAACACTTTTTCAAAAAAATCTTTACGTAGATTGAATAAAAGGATGCCATGAGTGGAAGAAGTGTTTTGGCCAATCAACTTAAATACACTGACTACCTCATTACTGTTTAAAACATCATCGTAATGAAGATTTCTCCAATAGTATCCCTCTCTGTTTCCTTTAAAACGTCCCCTATATTCTTCATATGAAAAATGAATCTTTTTTGGAGAAACATCACATTTTAAAAGCACAAAATCGCCGTTATGGAAATTGACAAATACAGAGTCCAATAGCGAGTTATACGTAGAATAGATTTGGCTGATTTGTTTATTCACTTGAATGTAATCATCGGGTTCTGTATAAAAAGGATCTCTTGACATAATCGATAAAATGGAAGAATTATTCGATAAGGAGACCAATTGTTCGAATATATCATGCAGACGATTATCTAAATAGTTTTTCGTTTGAAAAACTGTATCTCTTACATTTTGGTATGCATTTTCCTCAATTTGCTTAGAAGATAGATGATAAGAGATCCACCCAGTGAGTGCCAAACACAAAATGATAATTGGCACATATAACAAAAGGATGGTGGACTGAAATGAAGAAAATAAATACCTTTTGATGCTCTCCAACGCTTTTCCCTTCCTGCCGACCGGCTCTTTCATTACAATTATTTCCTCACTTCCCCTCTTATTTAAACGCTTTCATTTTCTTGCGAATAAGAAAAATAAGCGGCTCTTGCACTCCTTTTGGCAAGAGCAAAGAGGCAATCATCAATGCAACACTGAGAAGTTCTCGTTTTTCCTACTGTCCAATCGAGAGCCTCTTTTCACCAAAATGTGCAAGAACCACAAAAAGTAAATATAAGATAATAATAAGGTATTCCAATTTTTGTTGACAACCCCTCATTGATGATCCCGAGAAAAAAGATCATAGCCCAAAGATGAGCATTTTACATATACCGCATAGAATTCGGAGACTAATGAAGATTTCCCGCACCCGCTTTTGCTTTGACTAAAGCTGGCACACTTGGAGTAGGGTGTATAACATGATAAAACATCGGCTTCCACGTGACTTCCTTTTTCAGTTGCAAAGTGTTTGATTCATTATAGGATGCGACTAAGTCAATGTATCGCCGTCCATTAGGAAGATCAACTATTGTTCCAGTTTCATACATCGATTCTTCATTTTTGCTCCAGACTTTTATAATCAAACTAGGATCGATATCCCAATCAAAGGAAAAATAATTATTTTGAGCATAAATCTGAGAAAAAACACCTACTCCCCAAGCATATTGAAAGTCATAATCAGCAAGATTCGAGAATTCATAATAATTATTGTATATATGAACTTGACCAAATCGAACGCGCGGCAAACGCTGTGTGACATTTTTATAATAATTGTGGTGCAGTGTCACTCGCAAATGTCCACTATCGGCCATTCGGCTGTCACTTGCTCCGATTAGCGTCACCTTATCATGGTTAGTAAATACATTATAGGAAATAGTGATAAAATCGGAACTATTTTTGATATCCAGTGCTCCATCATGCTGCTGAAACGGTCTCCCAAAGTATGTGCCTAAAGAACGATCAGGATGATCGCCGTCAGTAAAAGTATTATGATCGATCCATATATGCGAAGATCCTTCAATGGAAATGCTATCATATTCAGAATTCCATTCACCTAGTGTTCCATCAGTTGGATCCCATTCGGGGAAATAGTCAAGAGGAGCTTCAAATTCAATATTGCGAATGATTACGTTATCGACATTTTTTATTAAAAAACCTCCCCCTTTGATTTTTGCGTCTTTCCCTACGCCAATAATAGATGTGTTAGAGCCAACATAAACCATGATTCGATCTTTTTGTTTTTTCTGCGAACGTACCCGTGCCTCCTCTAACGGACCTTCGACTTCTTTTTTCCCCCACGTTGCAGGGTCATATTCCCGCAAGTATGCTTCAAAATCAAAATGTGGATCCTTATAAAAATCCGGTCCTACAGGTTGATTATTATCGTCTACATTCAGGTCTATCGTGCCTTTTACATAAATGATTTTAGGAACACTATTGTATTGGTTTGTATGATTATTTCCTCCTAACGCTTGAATGAGTTCCGTCCTATTTGTCACAACGAAAACGTTTTGCGGACTGGCCATCGCCCCTCCCGTTGTTCCTTCTCCATACGCTGCCCATCCATCATAGGGTTTCAGTACTTCGCGCCCTAATTCCTTGGCATTGGCCTGCATAGGGATAGATAAACATGCTAAAAGGACGACCAAGAATATATTCGTATACCATCGTCTCATTCTAGAACACCCCCTGCCTTTCCTTCATTTTCAATAACTTCTTGCAAAGCGGTGCTGGCTAACACAAACGCCCCTACCCCATGTAAATCATTCTCTGAAGTGGCACGTGACACATAATAATCATATTTCCCTGCTGAAGTGCCAATACAAATCCCTTTCATGACCCAGTTACCATTCGTGTCATAAGCAATCATGTGTTTCAATAATCCGTCATAAGCAAATTGAGCTGCTTGCAGGTATTTTGAATCTATATACTCTTTTTGGATCGCCTTGGCGATGGCATAGATGAATAGACTTGAGCATGAAGATTCCAGCCAGTTATCCTCCCGGTCTCCCTTATCTACCACTTGATACCATAATCCCGTTTCCTGATCTTGAAAATCGATGAGTGACTTGACCAAGTTCTGTATGGATTCCATTAATTCTCTTCTCTCTATATGATTTTGTGGCAATCGGTCGAGTATTTCCACAACAGCAGCGCAATACCATCCAATCGATCTTCCCCAAAATTCAGGCGAACAACCTGTCACTGGATGGGACCAAGGGGTTTCTCTTTTTTCATCCCAAGCATGATATAATAACCCTGTTTTGGCATCTTTCATGTGAGTACGCATCAATTTTTCTTGAAATAACACCATATCAATCAATTCCGGTTCATGATATTCATAACTGTACATTAAAGCGAATGGCCCTGCCATGAACAATCCGTCAAGCCACATCTGATAGGGATATTTATCTTTATGCCAAAATCCGCCTTCTCTTGTTCGATTCAATGTCGAAAATAACCCCCGCAGCTTCTTGGCAGCAATTTTATATCTACGATCCCCCGTTTCTTTATATAGAGTGAACAGCAACATCCCAGGCTGCAACGAGTCGAGTTCATCTCTAGCAAAGACAAAATTCCCCTCTTCATCAATCAAATAATCAAAATATCCCTTCACATAATCAAAATATTCCTGTTTGCCTGTCTTCTCCCAGACCTTTAGCATTCCATACAAAAATACCCCCTGATGGTAATGCCACTTGCCGGCAGGAGGCAATTCCTGTGGTGAATACGTTCTCATCAAAGATTGGCATGCCTGTTCCGCTAAGTACAATGGAGAATACGATTTTACTTGACCGGCCATAGAACGATCCCTCCTAGACCAAAGCTTTTTCACGTCTTTTCTGAAAGACAATTTCCGTATCAAGGAATGGGCAGAGCGATCGCCCAATGAGTAAGCGGAAAATGAATGTCGAATAGCATCAGCCAAAACCCATGTCTAGCAAACGGGATATTTCATACAAAGGACACAGAGGAGAAATCTATTCCCCTATACCAGTGTAAGATGTGCGGATGCTAAAAAGCATCCGCCCTTATCATCCTTTTATTTTTTACTGAATTGCTTATCATATTGCTGTTTCGATTTTTCCAAAGCACTTGCCCACTCGTTCAAGAAATCTTCAACTGATTTTTTACCGCTCATCACACTTTGAATGCCTGGGTCAACAAGATTATCTAAGATTGAGCGATAATCTGGAAGATAGAAAGCTGGATTGTAGAAAACAGTATCTTTATTTTCCAACACATTAAAAGCGACTTTAATATGCTGAGCATCTTTCACCCATTGTTCGTTCATCACATCTGCATGTGTAGGAACTTGTCCTGTTTGTTGATTCCAATAACTTTGGCTTTCAGCGGAAGTCAAAAAGCTAACAAATTTCCAAGCAGCTTCAGGATGTTTAGTATTTTTAAAGATACTAATATTAATAGTGTTTCCGCCTTCAACCATATATTTTCCATCATCTGTTTTTGGCAACGGCAATGCGGCAAACTGATCCGGCTTTAATGCCTTGCTATGCTCACCGTACGAACCGATGTTATGTTGTACGAGCGCCGCCACCCCTGTATCAAATGCTGCAATCATTTCTTTGTACCCGTTTGTAATATCGCTTTCTGGAGTATATTTCTTATACAATCCTAAATACTTTTTGACAAATTCAACATGTTTAGGATGGTTAATCGTACTTTTTCCATTCTCATCAAAATATTGTTCAATTCCCGAATATGCATACATCATCCGTTGCAACTGGATAGAGGCGCCATCTCCACCGCGAATCGTGAATCCGTAGCGTTTTTGGCTTTTATCTGTCATTTTTTCGATCGCATTGAAAAATTCATCCCAAGTTTCCGGTGGTTTTACACCAGCTTGTTTAAACCAATCTGGCCGATACCAAAGAATATCGATGTTTTGCGTATATGGAATCCCATATAATTTTCCGTCGATCACAGTATTACGGTTAAACTCGATTGCCCCTTTATTGATTTTTTCTTTTTCACTCCACTTGTCAAAATAATCATCCAACGGCACTAAAGCTTCGCGAATCGAAAATTCGGACAACCAGCTCGTTTGAATACTTCCGACATCCGGCGTATCATTAGCAGAAATGGCCGCATCATATTTTTGTTTTGCCATATCTTTCGGAAGGCCCACGTACTCTACTTTAATATTCGGATTTGCTTCTTCAAACCGCTTGATCAGTTCTTGCCAAATTGGCGTTCTTTGCGGCCCGGCATTCTCATCCCAGAATGTCAATACGATTTGCTCTTTGGATGATGCAGACTTGTTTGCATCATCTTTGACGGCTGTTTTTTCACTATTATTGCATCCGCTAAGGACCAATAATGCCACTAAGCTGATTACACACACAAAACTCCAAACTTTTTTATACACGTTCTATCCCCCCATCTTTTTTATCCCTTTACAGCACCGCCCAAGCCGCTTACGAGATGTCTTTGAGCATACATGAATAGAAGAATGGCTGGCAATAAAGCAATTACACTTCCAGCTGCTAGCGCACCGTAGTTAATGTTGAATTCTCCTAACATGTAGCTCAAACCGACAGGAAGAGTAAAGCGACTTTGTTGGTTAGTAAGCATTAACGCCAATAAAAATTCATTCCAAACGTAGATAAACGTAAAGACTCCTGTTGCTACAATACCTGGCAATAGTAAAGGAAAAACGACATAACGAATAGATTGGAGACGGTTACATCCGTCGATCATAGCAGCTTCTTCCAGTTCCTTCGGTACGCTGGAAATAAATCCATTCATCAGAATTGATGTAAAAGGAAGCTCAACAGTTGTATAAGCAATAATGAGCGAAAGTGGATTGCTAATTAATCCAAGATGTTTGAAAATAATAAATAACGGGATAATCAGCATAGCCCTAGGAACGAATTGCGTACTAAGCAACAGAAGAAGAAATGCTCGTTTCCCTCTAAACTGATATCTGCTTAGTGCATAACCAGATAATGTCGCCAAAACAAGAACCAATAATACAGTACAAACAGCAACAAACAAGCTGTTTTTAAAATAAGTAGCAAACCCCACATTATTCCAAGCCACTAGGAAGTTCTCAATCGTAGGTGAACTAGGTATATATTCCAGTGGGCGTTGAAGAATATCTCCTTCACGTTTAAAAGCAATATTCAATGTCCAGTAAAATGGGAAAATCGTGAACACAACCATTAGTGTCAACGGCATATGGAACGTAATAAAACGATCTAACTTCGTCATCCCTCCTCTCACACTCCCTCTCCCCTTTCATATCGAGTCATTTTCATATAAAGCACAACAAAGATCAACAAAATCATAAAGGAAATGACTGTTAAAGCAGAACCATAACCAAAGTTACCATCTCTAATAGCCTGCTGTGCAATATACATTGTCAACGTAGTAGTGTGGTTTGCTGGACCGCCTCCGGTTAAATTGAAAATAAGATCAACATTATTAAATTCCCAAATCACACGGAGCATTGTCGTGAGCACAATTGTATTTTTCAACTGTGGAAGAATCACATAAAAGAATGTTTTGATTCTCCCAGCACCATCGACCTTTGCTGCTTCATAAAGCTCCTCAGGAATCGACTGGAGTGCAGCTAACAAAGTTATCGCAAAAAATGGAATTCCTCTCCATAACTCCGCTATAACGACTGAACTAAACACAGTGCTTGTATCGGCAAGCCATGCCTTTCCTTCGTCAATCACCCCAAGTTTTATTAATATATCATTGACTACTCCCATATGTTCGTTATACATCAAGGACCACATGACCGAAGCTAGTACCCCCGAAATGGCCCAGGGTGTAAAAGCAGCAGCACGAATAAATGCTCGAAATTTGAAGGTTTGGTTTAGCAACAATGCTAAAATCATTCCAAAGACTAATTGTAGCCCAACTTGTGCTATGACCCATTTCAACGAGATGCGCAAGCTGCTGAAAAATAAGGGATCTTCGGTAAATATTTTCTTGAAGTTTTCCAATCCTGCAAATCCGTTATAATATGGAGTTGTAAGATCATAATGTTGCACGCTATAATAAAAAATGTTAATCAATGGGTAAAACATAAATCCTATAATTAAGAGCACAGTTGGGGATATAAACAAATACGGAATCCATTTTTCTTTGTTGCGTTTACCATTTCTTTCCTTTGGATAGCTCAAGGTTAGTTCGCCATCCGTTTGTAAGCGCATTCTCCCCTCCACAATATCCCTCCTTTTTTTGTAGCATGTAGCAATTTTATTTTACAAAAAAGTCTTTTTATTAAGAATTAAATATTTTTAGGCAAATGATTTAATATTTTTAGGTCTTAAAAGGTTCTTAAAAAAGAGCGAGGGTCTCATCCTAGTCCCCCGCTCGAATCTCTTATCTTGTTACCTGTTGTTCTCCACGCATATATCGTTCTACTTCAAGGCTAGAAGGAAGCCCTTCCCAATCTCCTTTAAATTGTATTGCAAGCGCTCCTAGTAAATTGGCTTGTTTTAATGCGATCGGCAATCTATCTTCCAACCCCTCTTCATTAAGCGGATCATCCTCATTCAAAAGGACGGATAACAAGCCGGCTGCAAATGCATCCCCAGCTCCGACTGTATCAACAATCTTATCGACATGAAAAGCCGGAACTTCGACTGTCTGATCACGGTAAAAACCGATTGATCCGTGCGGCCCACATTTCATGACAACCAGTTTAGGCCCCATTCGCAAAAACTGTGTTCCATATTCGGTAATCGATCGCTCACCAATTAAAAATTGCGCCTCCTCCACTCCGGGAAGAAAGATGTCACAAAGTGGAATAAGGGATAGCAATACATGCCTTGCCTCTTCTTCACTCCATAACTTTCGACGCAGATTTGGATCAAAAGAAACCGTTAAACCGTTTTCTTTCGCTTTTTTCATCACCTTCTCGACAAAGATAGCTGTTTTTTCCCCCAAAGCGGGAGTAATGCCTGTCACATGCAGGTGACGGGCATTCGCAAACCATTCGGATTGTATATCATGTTCGGAAAATTTACTAGCCGCTGAATATTTTCGATAATAATATACAGTCGGATCTCCATATCCTTTAAACTCTTTAAAATAAATCGCTGTCGGCGCTGCGGGATCACGGATGACACAAGAAACATCAATTCCTTCTCCGGCAAGCGTGCTGAGAATAAAATCGCCAAACGGGTCGCAACCAAGGCGGCTGATCCACCTCACTTTTTTTCCTAATCGTGTGAGTCCAACCGCTACATTTGACTCAGCACCCGCAACCGATTTCACAAACAAAGGGGAATAATGCAACGGACCATCCAATACCGGTTGAAAGAGCACCATACTTTCTCCAATCGTGACGACATCAATATGATTGAACTGTCTCATCATTTCCAACCCCCTTGGCTAGCCTTACAAAGGTTTGCGCCCGTTTTGTGAGTTCACTATAATTTTTTTGCTGTATCAGCTGTTTGTCTACTAAATTTCCACCTAATCCTACAGCTGCAGCGCCGTTTGCTAGAATCGGGAGAATATTCTCTTTGTTCACCCCTCCAGTGGCGATCATCTCAATAAAGGAGAGAGGAGCTTTCACTTCTTTAATATAGTTGCTCCCTAACGTACCAATAGGAAACACCTTAACAGCGCTTGCTCCAAGCTGATAGGCTCTAGTCATTTCCGTGGGGGTCATTGTCCCTGGCCACACATCGACCCCTCGTTCGACACAATAAGAGACTACGTGCTCGTTGAGATTGGGCGAAATAATATATTGAGCTCCTGCTTGGATGGCCTCTTTCGCCGCCTCTATATCCAAGACAGTTCCAGCCCCGACATAAAGTTGGTGTTCATATTTTTCACGCAGTTGGGAAATAGAAATTAATGCTCCCTCTGTATCCATTGTAATTTCCAAAAACTTTATTCCCCCTGAATAGAGAGCGTCTGCAATCGGAAAAATGGATGACTGTGAAACTCCACGGACAATCGCAATCATTTTCTCCTGTTTCAATAAGGAAAGCATGTGGGAACCCATTGATCGACCTCTCCTATTCTTTGTTATAATGTAACCCCTGTTTTCCAAATCGCTATTTCTTGAAATCCCTGCTTCTCATGATTCACTTTTTGGCCATTAGCGACTTCGATCACGTACGAAATAAAATCGCGCAGCACTTCATCCCAAGATTTCCCTTCCAACAAATCGCCGGCATTAAAATCAATCCAGTGACGCTTCGTTTTGTAAAGTGATGTGTTTGTTGATATCTTGATCGTCGGAACAAACGTGCCAAACGGAGTCCCTCTCCCTGTCGTGAATAAGACAATTTGGCATCCTGCTGCTGCCAACGCAGTAGAAGCGACTAAATCATTTCCTGGAGCGTTCAACAAATTCAGTCCATTTTGCTGTAAACGTTCCCCGTATTTCAATACATCCATCACCGGCGATGTTCCTGATTTTTGAGTGCATCCTAATGATTTGTCTTCCAATGTGGTGATCCCACCTTCTTTGTTTCCAGGGGAGGGATTTTCATAGATTGGCTGTCCATGACGGATAAAATACTGTTTAAACTCATTAATCAATTGAACGATTTTATGAAATACTTTCTCATTGATGGCCCTTTCCATCAATAATGCTTCTGCGCCGAACATTTCCGGCACTTCTGTTAGTACGGTAGTGCCTCCTTGCGCCACCAGATAATCAGAAAATTTGCCAAGCAATGGATTGGCTGTAATGCCCGAAAAACCATCTGAGCCTCCACACTTTAATCCAATTTTTAAGGCAGAAAGAGGGACTTCTTCGCGCCGATCCTCTTTGGCAGCCTCATAAATTTCTTTGAGAAGCTTTACCCCCACCTCTACTTCGTCATTAACGTCCTGAGAGTTCAAAAATTTCACACGGTCTTCGTCATAAAATGGCACCCCTTCTTTCAATTCCGACAAACGGTTATTCTCGCAGCCTAACCCTAAAACCAACACCCCTCCTGCATTCGGATGCTGGATAATGTTACTCAATATAGCCTTCGTATGCTCATGATCGTCCCCTAGCTGCGAACATCCGTATTGGTGTTTGATCACAAGATAATGATCAAATGGAGAAAACTCATTTCCTATCTCCTGACGGAACAGGGAAAGAATTTGCTCAGCAATTCCGTTGACACAGCCAACGGTCGGTACAATCCACAATCCGTTCCGAACCCCTACGTCCCCATTTTTGCGACGAAATCCTTGAAATGTCACCTGCTCCTGTTTAAACGGAAGCGGCGATAGACGTTGCCGGAATTCATACTGCTGGGTTCCTTCCAAATTTGTTGCCATGTTATGCGTATGAACCCATTGTCCTTTACTAATATCAATGGTGGCGCGTCCGATCGGAAATCCGTATTTCACTACATGTTCAGAGGAAGAAATGGGCCGGATCGCGATCTTATGTCCTTTCGGAATTTTTTCCAGAACAACAAGAAGCTTCCCATTGATCTCGATTTCTTCATATGGCCGTAAATCGCTCACAGCAACAGCTACATTATCCGCCTCATTGATCACAACGCATTTTTTCATCTTTCCTTCACCACCACGGCTATTCGATTTGCTGAATCGCTTCTTTTATTCCCTTTCTTTCAATCATTGCAAGATAGGTGAATGTCAAATCAGCCAACTCAGGGATATCATTTAAATCTTGCCCCCACAAATCTTTATATCCAAGAACAGTGTGCACAATATGATGCAAGTGACGGTCCGATCCATCCCCATCTTCCCATAATGATCGGCACAACTGTGAAATCTCGCTGTCATCGACATGGATTCCCTCTTTGTAAAAAACGATTAACGCACTGAATGAAAAAACAAGATGTTTAGGCAGTCGTCCTATCCGTTTGATATATGACAGCAACGTCGGCAAGTTTCTTGTTCGAAATTTAGCCATTGAGTTGAGCGCGATGCTCGATAAATAATGATCCATAAAAGGATTGTTAAATCGTTCGAACACTTCCTTTACAAAAGTGCGAATTTCATCTCGCGGCAAGTCAAGCATCGGGATAATCTCATCATGAACAAGCCGATCCATGTAAACAAGAATCGTCTCATTTTGCATGACATCCCGCACCGTACGGCAACCGAACAAATGACCGATAGGGGTGAGGGCGGTATGCAATCCATTCAAAATTCTTACCTTTCTTTCTCGATAAGGAGTTAAATCGTCAACAAGCAGGATGTTCAACCCTGCTTGCCGGAAAGGCAGTTCGTTTTCCAACCAGTTAGGCCCCTCAATTACCCATAGATAGTAAGGCTCCGCCACTGTAAGCAGTTGATCCTCATACCCCAACTGTTCCACGAAATGTTCTATTTCGTTTTTTGGATAGCCTGAAACAATTCGGTCAACCAAACTGTTACAAAACGTATTCGCCTTGTGTACCCAATCAATAAAATCCGAATTTAACTCCCAATGTTCTGCATACTTCAAAACTGTCTCCCGCAAAACCTCTCCATTTTTTTCAATCAATTCACAGGGGATCATGATTAATCCTTTATCTAAAGCTCCTCGAAAATGCTGAAACCGCTTATACAAAAGAACGGTCAGCTTCCCTGGAAATGTTTGAGGAGGAATGCCCTCAATGAGAGGCTCTTCTTTGAAACAAATTCCTGCCTCAGTCGTATTGGAAAACACAAAACGCAAATCTGGATTTTGCGCAATCTTGATAAACAAGGGATATTGTTTGGAAACATGAATGCCTCGATTTACACATGTAACGACCTCATGTTGTTGGATAACTCGTCCGTTTGCGATCCCCCGAATGTATACAGTAAACATCCCTTCTTGTTCATTTAATTTGTCCACCGCTCCACGATTTGTAGACTGTATGACTGTCACTCCTGCATCAAATCCTGCCTTTTTATTCATTAATTCAATTTGCCAGTCTACAAACGCACGCAAAAAATTCCCGCTGCCAAATTGTATAACTTTCTCCGGATAGCGTTGGCTATTTTCAATATGTTTCCGATTGAGCCTCTGCATAAAGATAGCTCCCCCATCTGTATTGAATTGTTGAGCAATGATTCACATTACTCCTTTATTCTTTTTACAGAGTTTCGAATAATCAGTTGCGATGGCACACAAATTGTTTCCTTATCCTTGCTCGGATGTTCAATGGATGCTAATAAAATCTCCGCCCCCCGAGCGCTAATTTCTTCAATCGACCGTCTCACCGTTGTCAATGGTGGAGAAGTGTATTGGCTAAAATCGACATCATCAAATCCCACAACAGAGATATCATCGGGAACAGATAATCCGGCTCTGAAAATAGCATGAATCGCTCCGATTGCCATATCATCATTTGAACAAAACACTGCCGTTGGATGCTCACGAAGGGTCAACAACTGCTTCATCGCCTCGTAACCACTTTGCATGTCATAATGTCCTTCAGCAAAAAATTCTTTCTTAACAGGCACTCCGTAATCAAGTAATGCTTGAATGTATCCCTCTCTTCTTTGCTGGGTCGATTTAAACCCCTTTTTTCCTTCAATAATCGCTATGCGGCGGTGACCATTTTGTAACAAATAGGATACTGCTCGATAGGCGCCGGCTTTATCGTCTGTTAAAACATTGTGAGCCATTCCTTTTTTGATCTCTCTGTTTAACACAACCAATGGAATATTTTGTTGAAGAACATGGTGAATAAATGCGTGGTCGGCCTCACTCTGGCTCATTAAGACAATCCCATCGAACCTTTTTCGATGAATGGCGGAAAAATCTCTATAATCATCGATCCCGCGCACAAAAAGGCTGTATTCTTGACCGATCGTTCGATTGATTCCTTTTACTGTATCCATAAAAAAACTAGCGGACGTTCCCTCTGAAATACTGGTAAAAAAGAGTCCAATCGTATACGACTTTTGCAGCACTAAACTTTTTGCTGTATAATTCGGCGTATAATTCAGACGAGCAGCAATCTCTAATATTTTCTTTTTCGTATCCGGCTTAATATTCGGGCTGCCATTCAGTGCACGCGACACCGTAGTGTGCGATACATTCGCTAGTTTGGCAATATCCTTAATCGTTACCATCTGTATACAAATCCTTTCTTGCTTTTGTACACAGTTCCAGTCAATGCAGCGGTTTTACATCTCACTGCCAAATGAGAAATAAGTTTTGGCATTATAGTAGGAAATGTCTTGCACGATACGGCCTAAAAACTCCAAATCATTAGGCACTTCCCCTTCTTCAACCCATTCTCCAAGCAAGCGGCAAACAATTCGACGAAAATACTCATGTCTCGTATAAGATAGAAAACTGCGAGAATCTGTAAGCATTCCAATAAATCGACTAAAGAGGCCAAGATTAGCCAATGCTTTCATTTGAGCAATCATTCCGTCTTTCGTATCATTAAACCACCATGCAGTGCCAAATTGCATTTTTCCTGGCACTCCCCCTTGGAAACTGCCAATGATACTAGCCAGCGTATGGTTGTCTTTCGGGTTCAAACAATATAAAATGGTTTTTGGCAACGCATTTTTTCGCTCCAACGAATCAAGGATTTTCACGAGTGGTTTCGCAATCTCCCCATCATTCATCGCGTCATATCCTGTGTCGGGACCCAACAGTTGAAACATTTTTGAATTATTGTTGCGCAAAGCCCCTATATGCAATTGCATCGCCCACCCGCGCTTCGCATACATTTCTGCTAAATGGAGCAATGTCACCGTTTTATACTGTCGTTCCTCATGAAAGGATACGTTTTCTCCTTTGAGTCTTTTCAAAAAAATATTAGCAACATTGTCTATCGTTCCCTCTTCGTACACGACATCATCTAGAGCGTGATCCGATAATCGGCAGCCAACGGAATGGAAATACTCTATTCGCGATTCCAATGCTTCCAAAAAACGATCATACGTTTTTATTGCGATGCCGGATACCTGTTCTAGCTTTTGAACCCATTCCACAAAGCCGTCACGGTTGATTTCCAACCCTTTATCAGGCCGAAAAGTCGGCAATACTTTCGTTGTGAATGAAGGATCATTTTTTAGATTTTTGTGGTGTTCAAGAGAGTCTACTGGGTCATCCGTAGTGCAAATGACCTCTACCGCGAACTTTTTAATTAAATTCCTAGCCGAAAAACTCGGCTCACTCAATAATGAATTCGCTCGTTCCCAGATCATAGGAGCAGTTGTTTCATTCAATATTTCTTTAATGCCAAAAAAACGGCGCAACTCTAAATGCGTCCAACTATAAAGTGGATTACCGATGGTCATCGGCACCGTTTTAGCCCAAGCCAAAAACTTTTCATAATCACTGGCAGGGCCAGTGATATAGGCTTCATCAATCCCGTTTGCCCTCATCGCCCTCCATTTGTAGTGATCACCATATAACCATACTTCTGTAATGTTTTTAAATCGCTTATCCTCGTCAATTTCCTTCGGACTCAAATGGCAATGATAATCAATAATCGGCATCTGTTTGGCATATTGATGATACAGGGCAACAGCTGTTTCAGTAGATAAGAGAAAATTTTCATCCATGAACCCTCGCATTGATTCCCCCGCCTTTCGTTGTTTTTTGTTAACGTTAACATTTTGCTGTGAGACTCTCCGACCAAAATATTTCACCTAGACTTGGACTACTACTTAGTCAAAGAGAATTACTAAGTGATCATACATTCATCTTGACAGATATACAGCCTTGATAAGCCAACGAAAAAGAGACCTAAATGTTAACGTTAACATCATTAAAATTTAATTAAATTTTAAACAATTATATATTATTCTGTCAATATCACCTCTTATAAAAAACACGAGCCACTCCGCTTCATTTTCATTGCACCATCTTTCCATAGATTGAAGCCATAAAATTGCGATCCTGAAATCTTCATGTAAGCCGGCCTAAACTCTCGA
>k87-174682_pt1 | contig 16136 bp, 15 predicted proteins | sample MGYA00084031_6733416 | MGnify analysis MGYA00084031
GCTCTTCGAAGGCTAGGGCGAAGGCGACCTCGAGGGAGATGCGCGCCGGTTCCAAGGGGCCGGCGGCGGCGGGAGGACGCCCGGCCCGCAGGGGAAGGCGGGGGAGGAGGGTAGCCAGCTGGCGCAGCGGCAGCTGGTCGACGCGATCGACGGCGACGGCAAAGCTTTGCCGCGGTTCGCCGGCGCCTTGGGCGCGCAGGCCGAGATGAAAGACGAAAAAGGGGCGGTACACCACCGCGCGCGGCGGGGATTTGAGGCGCCGGACGCACTCGAAGGCGGGCAGCCACAGGGCGGCCGTCCGGGCGTTTCGCTTCACCGAGTGGATCAGCTGCTCCACGCGCTGCGAGCCGATGGTGACGTGTTCCACATCGGGATGGAGCTGCGCCGTGTCCGGGTCGAAGGTAAAATAATAGGTGACGTGAGCCGCACCGCCGTCCTGGCCGTACCAAGGAAACCACGGCGTTCCATCCAGCTCGGCGGCGACTTCTCGCGCCACTTCGACCCGGTATACTCCGGGGCTCACTTCCTCGATGGCCGCGCCCACCTGAGTAAAGTAGCCCAGCACGAACTCCTGCACCAGCGCGCGATCCCGCTCCACCGGATCCCTCACCAGGTGAGCAGCCTCCCAAGGGTGTCTTGGTCGTCCCGCTCTGCGTCGTCGCGGGCGTCCAGGATCGATTGGGCCAGCTGGCTGAGGCGGGCTTCAATCTCCGCTTCGGTCGCTGAGCCGACCAGGATCTCCGTCAGCTGAGCTTCGAAACTGGCGCGCAGTCCCAAGCGGCTGAGGATCGCGTCCATACTTCCCAGCACGGCTTGGAACATGTCGATCTTTTCGTAGAGCAGGTAGAGAATCTGCTCTTCAATCGTCTGGCGGGTTGCCAAATTGTAGATGTTCACGTCTTGAGTCTGGCCCAGCCGGTGAACGCGACCGATGCGCTGCTCGATCTTCATGGGGTTCCAGGGCAAGTCGTAATTGACGACGTTGCGGCAGAACTGAAAGTTGAGCCCTTCACCGCCCGACTCGGTGCTGACCAGCACTTGAGCGCGCGTCCGGAACAGCTCCCGGATCCACCCTTTCCGGGATGCCGAAAGGGACCCGTTAAAGGCGAGGGTCGAAATGCCCGCCTTCTCCAGCCGCCAGCGGAGGTAATCCTGGGTGGCCCGGTACTCCGTGAAGACGATCACCTTCTCGCCGAGATCGCTCACGAGCTTCACCAACTGATCCGCCTTGCTGTTCACTTCAAGGGCGAGGGCGGCGTCGAGAAGTCGCTGGAGGGCGCTTTTTAGCTCCTGGTTTTCGGTTTGCACGAGGAGCCGTTCGATCGTCAGCGCGGCTGCGATCGCGCTCGAGCACACCTCCCTCTGCAGAGTGATCAGCGGAAGCACGCTGGAAAGAGCCTGCGCTCGCCGGTACTCCCCGCGCACCAGCTCGGTGACTTCCTCGTACAGCCGGCGCTCCTCGCGGGAGAGGTCGATGGGAATCGACTGGACGTGGCGCCGGGTCAGCTGGACGGTGTCCGGCCCGCGGCGGTTGCGGACCATCACCTGGCCGAGCAGCGCCCGCAGGGAGTCGACTTTCTTGGGGGTGCGCCGGTCGTAGACAAAGTCTTGTTTAAACTGGCGGTACGTGCCCAGCATTCCCGGCTGCGTCAAGTTGATCAGGTTGTAGAGCTCTTTGAGATCGTTTTGTAAGGGCGTCGCCGTCAACATGAGGCAGTACGTGCGCTGGATCGCGTTGACAAACTGGTACACTTGAGAGCGCTCGTTCTTCAGTTTGTGCGCCTCGTCGACCACCAGCATGTCCCATGCCGCTTTGAGGGCGAGGGAGCGGTGGGGCTCTCGCTTCGCGGTGTCGAACGAGGCGATCAAAAGGGTCGTACGCTCCCAATCGTACTCGCTGCGCTGGATCGCGCAGGACAGGTTGAATTTCTCCCTCAGCTCGTTGTACCACTGCCAGCGCAGCGAGGCCGGAGTGAGGATGAGGATGCGCCGGGCAAGGCCCCGCAGCAAACACTCTTTGATGATGAGACCCGCTTCGATCGTTTTGCCCAAGCCCACCTCGTCGGCCAAGATCGCCCGGCCGCCCATCTCGAAGAGAACCTTACGGGCGGTATCAATTTGGTGGGGATAGGGCACGACTCCGGCCCTGCGCCAACGTTCGGCCAAGTGGCGTACGGCGAGAAGCTCGCCGGGCGACCCGGCTCGGGCTTCGATCTTTTGGGCCAGGTCGAGGAGTCGATACCACCCAGGCTCCCCCTTTGCGCCGGATTCCAGTTCGCGCCGCACGTCGTCCATGTCGGTGAGAGAGTACTGCACCGGGACCAGATCCGCCACCCAATACTCCCGGCTCCACTTCTCTTCGGGCGGGGGTGCGAAAAAGCGCGCGGCGGCCGGTCCGAGGAGAGGGACGGTGACCGGGAACGTCTTAAGGGGAATGTCGACGCCGTGGCGACCTGGAGCCTGCTTGGGGCGGCGCCTGACCGATGGGCTGGCTATCACGATGGTCATGCCTCCCTGGCAGCGAGTGCCGCATTAGCTTTCCCTCAACGGGGGAACGGCAATTCGTCGTTTTCGCCGCGAGAGGACTTGAAATTGGCGCGGAGTTGGTGTATGATTAACTTCGGTTCGCGGGCCTGTAGCTCAGCTGGGAGAGCGCTGCGTTCGCATCGCAGAGGTCACGGGTTCGAATCCCGTCGGGTCCACCAATGGAGACGCCCTCTGGAAGCTGTGTTCCAGAGGGCGTTTGGTTTTTTGTAGGGTGGGATTGTTATCCCGAAGACCGCTCGTACGCTGGGGCAAGTACGCCTCAGTGTTCTTTTCTAAATTCCACCCTACCAGTACAACCCCCTATTCGGAGATATTGTACGGTTGGGACAGGTTTCCTGCGGGGCAGGTCGTCTTGTTGCATCCGGAGAAGGAGAAGGCGCAGTTTTCGCGGCGATCGGTGTAAGGGACCCTGAATCGGAGGCGGTGGCACACTACCTCGTGCGCACGTTCTGCGCGCCCGCAGGAGACGTCCACGCCGAAGGAGGGAGCGGGATGGACTCGCAAACTAGAAATCGCGCCGCGGCGGCGACCGCCGTGCGTCCCGGCGATGAACTCACTGTCGAGGTAACGGACCTCAACGATGACGGCGACGGGGTGGGAAGGGCCAGCGACGGACTCGTCCTCTTTGTCCCGGGCGCGCTTCCCGGTGAACGGGTGCGGGTGCGGGTATCTCGCGTTTCCCGGCGGCATGCGGTGGCCGAACCGGTCGAGCGCCTTATAGACGCTCCTTTTCGCGTCGTTCCGCCGTGCCCGGTGGCCGGAGCGTGCGGCGGCTGCCGGTTGCAACACGCTTCGTACCAGGCCCAGCTCGCCTGGAAGACGCAGAGGGTCCGGACCGCTTTGCGGCTTGCTGGTTTAGAGGGTGTCCCGGTCGCGGAGATCTTGGGGATGGCAAGCCCGTTTCACTACCGGAACAAGGCGCAGTATCCTGTGCGGCGCGGCCCGAAGGGCGAGGTCCTCCTGGGCTTCTTCCGCAGGGAGAGCCACGAGATTGTGCCTCACGACGAGTGCTTGATTCAGCACCCCCTCATTCCCCGAGTGGCCGAGGCGTGCCGGCGGGCGGCCGAGGAGCTCGAGATCGAGCCGTACGATGAACGCCAACACCGGGGTGTGCTCCGGCATCTTGTGGTGCGGGTAAGCTTTGCAAGAAACGAAGCGATGGTGGTCCTTGTCACCCGGACGCGCACCTTGCCGGCGGCAGGGGAGTTTATCGAGCGAATCCGGCGGAGCGTTCCCGCGGTCGTCAGCGTGGCGCAGAACGTGAACGAGGAGCGGACCAATGTCATCTTCGGACGCACGACCCGGATCCTGTGGGGCCGCGCCGCTTTGATCGAGCGCCTCGGGCGCCTCGAGTTCGAGATTTCGCCGACGTCATTTTTTCAAGTGAACCCAGCCGGCGCCAAATGCCTGTACGACATGGTGACCGAGTTTGTGGGTCCCGCGGCGCGCACCCTGTGGGATATCTACTGCGGAGCAGGCACCATCGGCCTTTATGTGGCCGCCGCGCTCTGCCGGCCGGTCCGGCTCCTGGGCGTCGACAGCTCGCACGAAGCGATTGCCGACGCACGGCGCAATGCGGCTCGGAACAAGATCGAGTCGGCTCGCTTTGTGGTGGGGCGGGCCGAACACGTGGTGCCGCGGTGGGTGGCCGCGGGAGAGGAGAGCGGCGTGTGGCTGCTCGATCCGCCCCGCAGTGGGTGCGCGCAGGAGGTGCTCGCGGCGCTGGCGGCGGTCCGCCCGGAGCGGGTGGTGTACGTCTCGTGCAACCCGGTCACTTTCGCCCGCGATCTGGCTTTGATGCAACAGGTTGGTTACCGGACGCGCCGGGTGCAGCCCGTCGACATGTTTCCTCAAACGCCGCACATCGAGGCCGTGGCGTGGGTGGAACGGCAGTGATCGTCGTGAGGGTATAAAGGAATGGGCGGGAGGAAGACTGGACGAGTGGGCTGCGCTTTGCCGCTGGGCAAAACCGGGGCCCGCACACAGGACTTATCCAGTTATGTAGGAGGCAACCTTAGTACATGGAAAGAGGCAAAGTGAAGTGGTTCAGCAACGAGAAGGGGTACGGCTTCATCGAACGTGAGGGCGGCGAAGACGTCTTTGTCCACTTCTCGGCCATCCAGGAGGAAGGGTACAAGAGCCTGGAGCAGGGCCAAGAGGTGGAGTTCGAAGTCGTGATGGGAAGCCGCGGGCCCCAGGCGGCGAACGTGGTGAAGGTGGGGCCGGCGCCCACGTCGTACTCCTTCGACGAGTTTTGACGCTGCCTCCTGCCCGACCCGTTCCGCTGCACACTGGCGCACAAAAAAGCCCCCAGTTTGAGGCTGGGGGCTTTTTCGCATCCCCTCAACCGGGAATCGGTTCGAGGATGCCGTATTTGCCGTCTTTGCGGCGATACAGCACGTTAAGGTTGAAGGTGTCGTCGCGGACGAAGATGAAGAAGTCGTGGCCTAGGAGTTCCATCTGCAAGATGGCCTCCTCCACGTCCATCGGCTTAACCACAAAGCGCTTACGGCGGACGACGCGCGGTGCACCGCCGTTCTCTTCTTCCGCGAGCGAGACGGCATGGCGGATCGAGCCGTTGGCGCGCCGCTGCCGTTCCAGGCGGGCCTTAAACTTGCGCACCTGGCCTTCGATGCGCTCGACGGCCTGGTTGATCGAATGGTACATGTCGGGACTGGTGTACTCTCCGCGGAGGAAATAGCCGCCGACCGTCACGGTCACTTCCGCAGTGTGGCCGCGCCGGTCCGTTTGGAGGACGACGTCGGCGCGTACGGCGTCGTGGCCGTCGAAGGAGCGCAGCGCTTTGCTCACCTTTTGGCTCGCGTGAGCTTCCAACGCCGGCGTCACCGCAAGGTTCTTGCCGGAGATCGTGATCTGGGACGCTGTGGCCTGCATCAGATGGACCTCCTTTTGTCGCCGCTGCAATTCCATTCTCGCACTCTGATTGCACCAGGGGTAGGGACAATAGCCGCGCGCCTTCGGGGACGAACGTCCTTTTGGACCGGGGGGAGACTTCAGTGCGGGAAAAAAGAAGAAGCCGGGGCGGGCCCGGCTTCTTTATCCAGCGGCGCTGCCTCAGGCGCTGCCTCCGGCGCGGCCGGAGGCAGCGATTTTACGGCAGGAGATGAGCGGACGTCAAGAAGCGAACGACCGGCTCGGGGAAGATGCCGAGGAGGAAGATCCCGGCCACACTCACGCCCAAGGCCACTTTCACGCCGAGGCGAGTGGAAAGGGGTGCTGCATCGTCCGTCTCCTTCAAGAACATGTTGCGGATGATGCCGAAGTAGTAGGGGACGGAGATGGCCGAGTTCACGGTCATCACCAGCGCCAGCCACAGGAGGCCGCCGTCGACGGCCGCCCGGAAGAGGGCGAACTTGCCGAAGAAGCCGGCCATGGGCGGAATGCCGATCAGGGAGAGGAGAAGAAGGCTCATCGCAATCGCAAAAGCGGGGGAGCGCTGGCTCAGCCCCTTGAAGTCTTCGATCTCTTCGCTGGGCACGTGGTTGCTGAGCATGGTCACCACGGTGAACGCGCCGACGGTCATGAAAGCGTAGACCAGGAGGTAATACATAAGAGCCGACACGCCCGCTTGCGACGCGACCGCGACACCGACTAGGACGTACCCCGCTTGGGCGATGGCCGAGTAGGCCAGCATCCGCTTGGTCCGGGTCTGAACGATCGCCGTGATGTTGCCGTAGGTCATAGTGACCGCAGCCAAGACGGCGACGGCAAGCTGCCACTGGGCGGCGACCGGAGCCAGTCCCACCAGCAATAGGCGCAGGAGCGCAGCGAAGCCTGCGGCCTCGGAGGTGGTGATCAAAAACGCGGCCACCGGGGTGGGAGCGCCTTCGTAGGCGTCGGGCGCCCACAGATGGAAGGGAACGGCGGCCACCTTAAACCCGAAGCCGGCAATGACCAAGACGCCGGCGACGGCCACCAGCGCCGGATTCGCGCTCTGGGCGACGGCGGCTCGCACGTCCAGCAGGTGTACGGAGCCGCTCAATCCGTACAGGAGCGAGAGCCCGTACAAGATCACGCCGGAAGTCAACGCGCCGACAAGGAAGAACTTGAGAGACGCTTCGCTCGAACGGAGGTCCTGCTTCAACATCCCGGTGAGGGCGTAGGAGGCCAGAGCGAGCAGCTCCAGGCTGAGATAGAGCGTGATCAAGTTGAGTGACGACGCCAGGAGCATCGCGCCCAGTGTCGCGAAGGTGACGAGGACGTAGAACTCGCCCACCTTCATCTCTCGCTTCTCAAGGTACTCGCCGGAGAAGAGGAAGACGAGGCCCAACACGACCAGGAAGATTACCTTAAAGAAGGCGGCGAAGTCGTCGACGCGGATGGTGCCGTTCCAGATCTCGGCCTCCTGGCCGAAGAGGCTGAACGAGGCGATCAAGGCGAGGACCGTTCCGACGACACCGATCGCGGCGAGGACGCGCTTTTCGCGCGCGTACAGGTCGACCGAAAGGAGCAGCAGGCCGAGGACAGCGACGATCAGTTCCGGCAAAAGCAGGGAGTAGTTCACGCTACATCCCTCCCAGGGTGATCATAAGTTGCACGACGGACGGGTTGGTGAGGGCCTGCACCAGGGCAGGGTAGACCCCCAGCAGCACGATCAGAGCGGCCAAGGGGACGCCGACGGCCAGCTCCCGTCCGGTGATGTCGGTGAAGGGTTCGTCGCTTCTGGGAGGGCCCATCAGCACACGCTGCATCATCCACAGGTGGTACGCCGCCGTGACGATCAAGCCAAGGCAGGCGACAACGACGCCGGTCTGGTAGATCGGGAATGCGCCGACGAGGGTGAAGAACTCGCCGACGAAACCGGAGAGCCCGGGAAGCCCCAAATTGGCGAAGGCGGCCAGCGCAAGGAAGGTCGCGGCGACCGGAATCTTGGTGTAGAAGCCGCCCATGTCGTCCATCATCCGGGTGTGGGCTCGCTCGTAGAAGACGCTCCCCACCAGGAAGAAGAGGAGCGGCGAGATGAGCCCGTGAGAGATCATAACGAACATCGCCCCGTTGAGCGCCATCTGCCCATTGGCGAGCAGCGCGCCGAGCGTGGCAGGATCGGTCACGGCCTGCGAGGCGGCGACCGCGCCCGACGCCGCGGCGAGGCCCAATGTGACGAAGCCCATGTGGCTGACCGAGGAGTAAGCGACCATCTTCTTCAGATCCTTTTGGGCCATAGCCGCCAAGGCGCCGTAGACGATGCTAATAACCGCCAGCAAAGCCAGGAGCCATTTGAACGCGTCCACCCCGGCCGGAAACGTGGGGAGGACGATGCGGAAGAAGCCGTAACCGCCGGTCTTCAGCAGGACTCCCGCCAGCAACATGGAACCGCCGGTGGGCGCTTCAACGTGGGCATCGGGGAGCCACGTATGGAAGGGCCAGATCGGCACCTTTACCGCGAAACCGGCGAAAAAGGCGAGGAAGGCCCAATACTGGAAGGTCCGGCTGAACTGGGCCCTTTGGGCGATCTCCAGGATATCGAAGCTGCCCAGCCCGGCCTGAAAGTAGGTGGCGATGATCCCGATCAGCATGATGGCGCTGCCGACGAGGGTGTAGATAAAGAACTTGATCGCCGCGTACTCGCGCTTGGGGCCGCCCCAGATGCCGATTAAGAAGTACATCGGCACCAGCAGCAGCTCCCAGAAGATGAAGAACAAAATGTAGTCGAGGCTGGCGAACACCCCGTACATTGCGGTTTGCAGCACCAGCATCCAGGCGAAAAACTCTTTTTGCCGGTGCTGGATCTCCCAGGAGGCGACGATCGCGAGGACGCTCACTACGGCCGTGATGAGCAGCAGCGGATAGCTGATCCCGTCAATGCCCAGGTGGTAGCTGATTCCCAAGCTGGGAAGCCAGGCGATCCGCTCTTCAAACTGCATGCCCGCTTTGGTCGCGTCGAAGGGTCCCCACAGGGCGAGCAAGAGAACCAGGGGGATGAGCGACACGATGAGCGCCCAGGTGCGATGGGCGTTCTCGCGCTCTCGGGGGATGAACAGCGCGATCAGCGCCCCAAGGAGCGGCACAAAGACTACGGTGGAGAGCGCCACGTTCACTGACCTCCTAAGGCGAAGATGACCAGGCCCACCACGACTGCCAAAAAGAGCGTGAGGGCGTACGATTGTACAAGCCCGCTTTGGAGCCGCCGCAGCCGGGCGCTGGCCGCCGCGAAGAGCGCGGCGATGCCGTTGACGGCCCCGTCGACCACTTCGGCGTCGAACTCGCCGGTCGCGCGGCTGGTGGCGACGGTGCCTCGCACGAAGACGCCGTTGTACACTTCATCGATGTAGTACTTGTTGGACAGCAGCGTCCAAATGGGCCGCAAGCCTGTCCGATCGAGCGCGGCAGGGCTGGGCAGCCCCCGCCGGTAGAGGGCCCAGGCAACGGCAATGCCCACGATCCAGGTAAGCGTCGCCAACGTGACGACGAAGGCCGACGAAGCGGGAACGTGGGGTTCGCCAAAGAAGACGAACTGGCTAAACCAGTAGCCCGCGTAGGGCGAGTTGACGAAGCCCGCGACGACCGCCAGCGCGGCGAGAATGATCATGGGAACGGTCATCACCGCAGGCGATTCGTGAGCGCCCTCGAACGCCTTCCGGTCGCGCGGCGCGCCGAAAAACGCCAGGATCGTGGCTCGGGTGATGTAAAAGGCCGTCATCACGGAGGCGGCGATCAGCACCCAAAAGAGGCCGCCGTGTCCCGTCTCGTGCAGGGTAAGCAGGATCTCGTCTTTGCTCCAAAAGCCGGCCAGGGGGAAGATGCCCGCGAGGGCCGCTGCGCCGATGGCCCATGTCCAGAACGTCACGGGCATCTTGCGCATCAAGCCGCCCATCTCCCGCAGGTCTTGAGTGCCAAGGCCGTGGATCACGCTGCCCGCGGCGAGGAAGAGGAGGGCCTTGAAGACCGCATGCGTCACCAGGTGAAAGAAGCCGGCGGTGTATCCACCCGCGCCGAGCGCCGCCATCATAAAGCCCAGCTGGCTCACCGTCGAATAGGCGAGCACTTTCTTGATGTCGACCGCGACCAAAGCGATGCTGGCCGCAAAGATGGCCGTGAAGGCGCCGACCCATGCGACGGTGAGCGTGGCTCCTGCCGCGGCGGCGAAGAGGCCGTAGGTGCGGGCGACGAGGTAGACGCCTGCGGCCACCAGGGTCGCCGCGTGGATCAACGCGGAGACCGGAGTCGGACCGGCCATGGCGTCAGGAAGCCACGTATGGAGCGGGAACTGCGCCGATTTGCCGACGGCGCCGCCGAAGATCAGCAAGGCGGCCAGGGTCAGCGTGGTGCCGGAGAGGGCGCCGCTTGCTGCGGCGGACGCGATGGCGGCGAAGTCAAAGGTGCGGGTTTCAAAGAAAAGGAGCATGATCCCCAGCAGCATCGCAATGTCGCCGACTCGCGTGGTCAAGAACGCTTTCATGGCCGCTTGGGGAACGCCCTCTTGCTCGTACCAGTGGCCGATCAACAGGTATGAGCACAGCCCGATCAGTTCCCAGAAGATGAAAAGGCCGAGGAGGTTGTCGGAGAGGACAAGCCCCAGCATCGACGCCGTAAACAGGGAAAGGATGGCGTAATACCGCTTGTACCGGGCGTCGCCGTCCATGTAACCCTGGCTGTAAATGTGGACCAGGAGACTGACCAGGGTGACGACCAGGAGCATGGTGGCGCTGAGCGGATCGACTTGGAAGCCCAAGCGGATCGAATGGACGCCGGTGAGGGCCCAGACGAGGCCGCCGCCTGCGCGTGCGCCGCCGACAACCTGGAAAAAGATGACGAGCGAGAGGACGAACGCGCCAAGGAGGGCCGCAATCCCGATCTTGTCGCCGTCGCCTTTCACCTTATGTCCGGCGAACGTGATGATGACAAAGGACAAAAGGGGTAGGAGCGGCACAATCCACGCCAGCTCTGCCATCTGCTGCCACCTACCATTTCAGCAAATTGATGCGCTCGATGTCGATGTGCGCCCGCTGCCGGGAGATCATCAAGATGATCGCGAGTCCAATCGCTGTCTCGGCGGCAGCGACGGCGAGCACGAAGAGCGTGAAGGCGTGCCCGACCGCAGGATCCGGAGCCACATAGCGCGAGAACGCGACGAAATTGATGTTGACGCTGTTTAAGATTAACTCGACGCACATGAGGATCCGGATCGCGTTGCGCAGCGTGAGCGCTCCGTAGACGCCGATTCCGAACATGAGTGCGCTGACGGAGAGGACTACGGGGAGCGACAGGGTCATTGCTTCGGTTCCTCCCTTACGGCCAGCACGATCGCGCCAATCAGCGCGACCAAAAGGACCAGCGAGGCGATTTCAAGGGGAACGACAAGACGTCCGAAAAGGATTTCGCCCAGCGGGCGGACGGTGTTCGTTCCCAAGGTGGCCGGGGGAGTGGGCCAGACGCTGCGGCCGAGGACCACCAGGAGGCATAGCGCGAGCCCGCCGGCCGCCAGCAGCGCCAAAATGCCGTGCCGGGGCGAGGAGAACTGGCGGGCGAGGCGCTGCCACACGGTGTCTCCGGCCTTGCCCCGCAGATCTTCGATCGCCGAAAGCATGATGCCGAAGATGATGATGGTCGTGACGGCACCCACGTAGATGAGCACCTGGGCCGCGGCGAGGAAGTCGGCCTCCAGCAGGAGGAAGATGCCGGCCACTCCGACGAAGGTGCCGCCGAGCCATAAGGCCGCGTGCATGATCTTTTGACTCATGACCACCCGGTACGCCGCCACCAGCGTGAACGCGGCGACGACCAGAAAGGCCCAGTCGGTGACGGTCATCGTGTGCGCTCGCCCCCCGTCTTGATGCCGAAGTTGATGGTTTCGGTCACCTGGCGCCGGCCGATCTCCGCAAGGCGGTCGCGGTCGAAGACCAAGTTCCTGAGGTCGTAGTCGGCCAGTTCGTACTGGTCGGACATGGCCAGGGCGTCGAAGGGGCACGCCTCCACACACAGACCGCAGTACATGCACCAGGTGGCGTCCAGGTTGTACACGTCGAGCACTTTGATCTTGCGGCCCGGCTCTTTGTGGGACTGGATCTCAATGCAGTTCACCGGGCACGCCCGGGCGCACAGTTCGCACGAGACGCATTTCAGTTCGCCGTTCTCGTCGGAAAGGAGGACGGGGATCCCCCGGTAGCCGACAGGAAGGTCGAGCCGCTCATCGGGATACTCGAGGGTGATCGAAGGCTGCACCATGTTTTGAAAGGTGATGCGCATCCCCGTCGCAAGGGTCCGGGCCGTTCTGACGATCTCGGTAATGTAGCGAGCCAACTGCTTTCAGCTCCTCTCGTCAATCCACGCTCAGCGGCTAATCACGTACACTCCCGTGATGAACAGGTTGATCAGGGAGAGGGGGACAAGGCCTTTCCAACCCACGTCCATGAGCTGGTCGACACGGATGCGGGGGAACGACCACTTCACCCACATGATCACGAAGATCAGCACGTACACCTTGAGCAGGAACCACACCGCGCCGGGGAGGAAGGCGGGGCCCGACCAGCCGCCCAGGTAGAGCGCGGTCGCGACCGCCGAGGACGAGACGACGGCGCCGTACTCGGACAGCATCCACATGGCCCAGCGCATCCCGCTGTATTCGGTCTGGTACCCGGCGACGAGCTCGGACTCGGCTTCGGGAAGGTCGAAGGGTCCCCGGTTCAACTCAGCCAGGCTGGCGATGAAGAAGACGATGAATCCCAGGGGCTGCAGCAAGATGTACCAGACACCGCCGAGCTGGCTTTCCACGATCTCACGCAGGCTGAGCGAGCCGGCCAGCATGGCGACGGCCACAATGGAGACCACGAGCGGGATCTCGTAGCTGACGAGCTGTGCCGCCGAGCGCATTGACCCCAGCAGGGACCATTTGTTGTTGGAGCTCCAGCCGGCCATCAAGATGGCGATCACGATGACCGACCCCAAAGCTCCGATGTAAACCAGAGCGATGTTGAGGTCCCGGGCGATGATGTTGGGGCCGAATGGGAGCACCGCGTAGACGGCCAGCGCGGGCGTGAAAGCAATGATGGGCGCCAGCTTAAACACCCGCCGGTCGGCCCCTGCCGGGATGATGTCTTCCTTGGAAATCAGTTTGAATACATCGGCCAGGGTTTGAAAGGCGCCGTGCCAGCCCGTCCGCATGGGGCCCATGCGCCGCTGGATGTGGCCGGCCACCTTGCGCTCGAGCCACACGAGGAAGAGCACGTTCAGCAAAACGAAGACCAGCGCCATAAGCGCCTTGAGCGTCCCCGCCGCCGCGTTATAGACCCACATCGGCATTCCCCAGTTGCCCACGACGAGCTGGTGCAACCAGCCGAAGATGTCGAAACCCATTTACCGATCCACCTCACCCATGACGATATCGAGACTGCCGATGCTGGCCACCAGGTCAGCGACGAGGCCGCCCTTCGCCAGGATGTTCAGCAGCTGCAGGTGGACGAAACATGGGGAGCGCCACTTAAGGCGGTAAGCCTGGTCGTTTCCGGCGCCCACAAGGTAGCAGGCGACCTCGCCCCGCGGCGAGTCGATGCGGGCGTAGGTGTCGCCTTCCAGTTTGATCCGGCGCGGCACGGAGCCGATGAAATCGCCGGGGGGGAGATCGGCAAGGCCGCAGCGGACCAGCTTGATGCTCTCTTTGATCTCATCCATCCGCACCATGTAGCGAGCGAAGCAGTCGCCTTCGGTGCGCACGGCGATGTTCCAGTCGTACCGGTCGTAGAGCAGGTACGGGTCGATCTTGCGCACGTCGTAGGGGACCCCTGAGGCCCGCAGGACCGGACCGCTCGCACCGTACGCGATGGCATCCTCTTTTGAAAGGACGCCGATCCCCATGGTGCGGGCCTCGAAGATGCGGTTGCCGGTGAGCAGGTTGTGATACTCGTCCAACTTCTTTTCCAGATCGTCCAGGAACTGCGACACGCTCTTTTCGAAACCGTCGAAGACGTCGTTGCGGACTCCGCCGATGCGCAGGTAGTTGTAGAGCATGCGGGCGCCGGTGACGGCTTCGAAGATGTCGAGGAGCCGTTCCCGCTCTCGCCAAGCGTACAGGAATGCAGTCGTCGCGCCCAGGTCAAGGGCGAACGTGCCGAAGAAGAGGAGGTGGCTGGCAATTCGCTGCAGCTCAGCGAAGATGAAGCGCAGATACTGGGCGCGCAGGGGCACCTCCACATCGATCAGTTTCTCGACGGCCATGCAAAAGACGAGTTCGTTGGTGATCGCGGAGAGGTAATCGGTGCGGTCCGTGTAGGGGATCACCTGAAAGAGTTGCCGCTTCTCGGCGATCTTTTCGAAGCAGCGGTGCAGGTAGCCGATGTCGGGATGCGCTTCGGAGACGACCTCGCCGTCGAACTTGGCCAGAACCCGTAAGACGCCGTGGGTACTGGGGTGCTGAGGGCCCATGTTGATGAAGAGCTCTTCGGAGCGGAGCTCTTTGGGCTCGACGGACTCGAGGTTCAGTGCCTCTGACTGTGCCATTGTGAGTGAACCCACCTCCTACAGAAGCTGCCCCTCGCCAGGTAGGGGCAAAAAGCGGCCTCGGACGGCCGGCCGCCGGCTCTCAAGCCGCAAGGGCCCCTAGGGGGCGGTGAAGCCCTTGCGGATCGCTTCGGCGTAACTTTCACGAGTCTGGCGCTCTCTGGGAACCCGCTCGTCGACATAATCCTTGCGCAGGGGATGGCCCACCCAGTCCTCCCGCAAAAGGATCCGTCTCAGGTCGGGGTGACCTTCGAAGACGATGCCCAAAAGGTCCCACGCCTCTCTCTCGTGGAAATTGGCCGTCGGCCAGACGTCGGTCACGGAGGGCACCGTGGGCCTGTCTCGCTCGGGCGCGTCGACTTTGACCACGAGCTTTTTGTTGGCCATGAGGTCAAGCAGGTGGTAGACGACTTGGAAGCCCTTCTCCTGGTAATCGACGCCGGAAAGAAGGCTCAAATAGTCAAAGCCCAGCCGGTCGCGAAGTGCGAGCGCGACGTCGTGCCACTCGGCGCGATCGACCTTCACTTCGACCCAGCCGTCGTCGCGCGCCATCGGTTCAAGGTGCGGAAACTCGCGCTTTAGGCCGTCAATCACGCTTTGCATCAACGGCGGGAGCGCAGACGGCGCGTCGGCGGGCGGCGCTTGCTTTGCACCGGTCTGCTCTTTCGGGTTCTCGTTCTCAGCCACGTTGCCACCCCTTATTCCCAAGACGCTCCTGCGGCGCGCCAAACCGTCGTTAACAGCGGGGCGCGCCGTCGTACGGCAGCATACAGACATTGGAGCGGCGGGCCCGAGAAGCCCGCCGTCACTCACTGGTCGCGTCGATACAAAGTAGTGTGCACTATACCCGGGCGGCCGGGCGCATCGCGCCCTCCCGGGCGATTTTCTCCTGCAGCTTCAAAACGCCGTGCATCAGCGCCTCCGGCCGCGGCGGACAGCCGGGCACGTACACGTCAACCGGGATCACCTTGTCGACGCCGTCAACGATGTTGTACTCCCCGTGATAGGGACCGCCGTTGATGGCGCAGCCGCCCATGGCGATCACCCAGCGGGGCTCCGCCATCTGGTCGTAAAGCGCTTTAACGCGGTCGGCAATCTTTTCGTTGATCGTTCCCGGAACGATCATGAGGTCGGACTGCCGCGGGGAGGCGCGAAAGATCATGCCGAAGCGGTCAAAGTCATAACGTGAGGCCCCGGTGGCCATCATCTCAATGGCACAGCAGGCGATGCCAAAGAGGAGGTACCAAAGGGACGACTTGCGGCTCCAGCTGACCAAGCGGCGCAGGGGTACGGTGATAACGCCCGGCAACTGCTCGTGATCGATTAAGCCCATCGGAGGACCCCCTTCTTCCATGCGTAGATGAGCCCTTCAACCAGTGTGGCGACGAAGAGGATCATGACAACGAAGGAGAAGAGGCCCATCTGTTCAAGAACCAGCGCCCATGGGTACAAAAAGACCGTTTCAACGTCGAAGACGACGAAGATGAGCGCGAAAAGGTAATACCGGATGTGAAACCTGACTTGGCCTTCTCCGACGGGCCTTTCACCGCACTCGTACGCAATCAGCTTTTCGGGATACGGGTTGTGGGGGCGAAAAATAACTCCGGCCAAAAGGGTGACTACAATAAAGAGCGCGCCCACAACCATGAAGGCGGCGATGTCCGTGTATTGTTCGAGCACGGTCGGACCTCCCCAACCAACATTATGACGTTTTTCACAAACCGGTGCCGTAAAAACCGGCAAGCGCGCAAGGAGGTCGACGCATTGCCGGACGCCGTCAGAGAATTCCTTTCCGTTTCCAGTGCTTAATTATACTGTCCGCCCTACGGACTGTCAACCGCGGCAACCCTTTGAGGAAAGGGATTCGGCGGCGGTCGCCGACTGCCTCGCGCGGCTGTTCATTTCACCTTTCTGCCGGGGAATCCTCCCCAAGGCGCGCCATTTGGGCGAAACTCCGCCCTGGGCAGGGGCCCCTGATTTGTGTTATGATGGCGCCGTGTATGGCGCGCCCGTGGAGGTTTTTGCAAAACGAGCGGCGGTCATCGGCTCGCCGGCTTCGGGGGCTCGCGTGGAGCCGGCGCGCTGGACGGGCCCGGCTGGAACGGAAAGGGCAGGGAGCTGAGGCGCGATGACAC